>Ga0256845_1003363_pt1 | contig 10884 bp, 9 predicted proteins | sample RiftiametaG_FD_189101 | JGI IMG/M metagenome (GOLD analysis project Ga0256845, IMG submission 189101) | Tube worm associated microbial communities from hydrothermal vent at the East Pacific Rise, Pacific Ocean - Riftia | ecosystem: Host-associated > Annelida > Integument > Unclassified ... | reverse complement strand
AGCGCGGATTTTCAACATGGCACGGCAGGATGTGGCGGGATTCGAGGAGTACGCCCGCCGGATCAAGCGCATGTTCGGGGACCGCTGCGAGCCGTTGCAGGACCTGATGGAGGGGCTGTTTTTCATCGCGCTGGCAGATGGCGAATACCACCCGAAAGAAGATGACTTTCTGGACCGCGTGCGCCGGATTTTTGGTATCAATGAACGCGAATTTCGCACCATGCGGGCGATGTTCGTGGCCGACGCCTTGCCTGATCCTTTTGCGGTTCTAGGGGTGGCACCGGATGCATCCTTTGAGGAAATCCACGCGGCCTATAAGGCGTTGGTGCGCGAGACCCATCCGGACCGCATGAAGGCTCGCGGCGTGCCGGAAGAGGCGGTCAAGCTGGCTGAAATGCGTCTGATAGCGATCAATAGCGCTTGGGACGAAATCCAGAAGGCAGCGGCCTGATGCGCATTGCCACCTATAACGTGGAATGGTTCGACGCGCTGTTTGGCAAAGATGGCCAGCCGTTGATGGACGGGGAATGGTCGCGTCGGTATGATGTGACACGCGTGCAGCAACTAAAGGCCGTGGCAATGGTGTTTGCCGCGATGGATGCGGACGCGGTGATGGTGATCGAGGCGCCGGATGGCAGTCACCGGCGCGACGGGGTGCGGGCGCTGGAAAATTTTGCAAAGCATTTCGGGCTGCGTACCCGCAAGGCGCTGATCGGGTTTCAAAACGATACCCAGCAGGAAATCGGGCTGCTGTATGACCCCGATGTAATGACCGCGCGCCATGACCCAAAGGGCGAGCAGACGGGCAAGAAAGGTTCGTTCAATTCGCCACGGTTTGACAGTGTGTTTCGCCGTGATCTGGATGTGGACGCCACGCCCGAGCTGATTACATTCTCAAAACCGCCGTTAGAGGTGGCCGCGAAAACCAAAACCGGCAGCCGGTTTCGTATGATCGGCGTGCATATTAAATCCAAAGCCCCGCACGGTGCCCGTGGTGCTGTGGAAGTGATGCGCAAGGCGATTGAAAATCGCCGCAAACAAATGGCGCAGTGTATCTGGTTGCGCCAACGGGTCGAAGAACATCTAGGCGCGGATGAATCCGTGATGGTGCTGGGGGATTTCAACGATGGCCCCGGTCTGGACGAATATGAAAAGTTGTTCGGCCGCTCCAGCGTGGAAATCGTGCTGGGCGAGGATGGGCATGAATCCCTGTTTGATCCGCACGCCGATATGATCCTGTCGCGTAAACTGGGGGCGAAACCGGCAACTTCCCGTTTCTATATCAAACACGAAAACCGTTATCTGTCGGTGCTGCTGGATTACATCATGGTTTCGGCTGGCCTGAACGCCAAACAACCCCGCTGGCGCATATGGCACCCGTTCGAGGATCCTGACTGTTACCATATGCCGGAACTGCGCGAGGCGCTGCTGACGGCTTCGGACCATTTTCCGGTAACAATTGATATTGATCTGTGACCTTACAAAACGGGGAAGGATACCTTATATTGGGGGTATGAAACAGATAGCTGCATTCACAATCGCCGCCTGTCTGGCCCTGTCGCCCGCCTATGCGGAAAATTCTGACGAGGGCGGGATGGACAATGGCCTGAGCCTGATGGAACAGGGCGCCAGAATGTTTTTGCGTGGTTTGTCGACCGAAATGGAACCGGCATTGAAAGACCTGAAAGGCTTGGCCGAGGAAATGGGGCCGGGGTTGGCGCAACTGCGAGAAATGATCGGAGATTTCACCAATTACCGCGCGCCAGAGGTGCTGCCCAATGGCGACATCATCATCCGCCGTAAAACGCCGCTAGAGATCGAGAAGCCATTGGAAGAGGGCGAGATCGAACTGTAGGGGCGGCTGTTTTCTTTCAAAGAAAACAGGGTGAAATCTGTTAAAGATTTCGGGGCATTGTGCGATCCAGAAAGGACAGCAATTCAGTGCTGTGTTGCTCGATTTTATCAACAGAATCATGATCGCCATCGGGGATCAGCAGGATTTCGGCCTTGTGACCCTTGCAGTTATCGGCAATTGCCTGCAAATCCTTTACCGGAATGGTTTTATCCGCATCCCCGTGCACCAACAGCACCGGACAGGTTATTTTGCATCGGGTGTTGATCGGCGCGATATCGTCAAACCGGTGGCCGATAATCCGCTCCACATAACGTAAAACCAGTGCGATCAGCCATTTGGGCAGGTGCAGGCTTTGTAAATAGCGCTGCATCAGCCATTCGGGATGGGCAAAGCTGGCAATCGAAATCACCGCCTCCATATCGTGACGGCGCGATGCCACCAGCAACGTTGCCGCCGCGCCGACTGAATGACCCAGCAGGGCGATTTTGCCGGTTTCGGGTTGCTGTTTCAGCCAATCCAGCCCGCTTTCGATGTCCTCGGCAAATGTTGGCATTGAGGAATGGCCGCCGCTGTCGCTGCTGCCGTGATTGCGCGCATCCAGCAGTAAGGCGTTGTAGCCTGCCTTGCACAGGGGCACGGCCACAGGCAGGATCACTTCGGCGTTCACCCCCCAGCCGTGCATGATCAGGATGGTCGGGGTGGCCGGTTTGTCAGAGGCCAGAATATGCCAGCCAAACAGGTTTGCACCGTTTTTGCCGGGGATATTGACCGCCTTGAAATTCAGCCCGTAATCGGCTGGGTCACCAGTTTCTTTGATGCGGGGCGCACGGAATCCGTAGCGGACCGCTAGTCCGAACAGCAGCACTGCGATTGCGATAATGGCAATGATTATAAGTGCTGTCGTCACCGCAGTTTCTTGATCTCGACCTCGGCCCCCAATGCGGCGGCCAGTGACATGAAGCGTGCCTCGGCCACTTCGCCAAACAGCCCGCGGCCGGTTTCATCCAGCCGCAGTTCCAGTTGTTTTTTCTTGGGGAAATAGCGCATGTTTGCCATTTTATCCAAAGCATCCACCGTCAGCATCGCGCCAAAGCGCATGGCTTTGCCCACCACCTCGGCATCCACTGCATCTTTTTGGGCCAGCAATTCCACCATCGGTTCAAACCGTGTCCCTTCGCGGCTGTTTTTGTAACGGTGCAGCAGGGCCAGCCCCAAAAACACCCGTTCGCGGTGGCGCAGACCGCCCAAATTGGCGCGGGTTGCGTTGTCAAAACAGACCTCGGCGCGGTAATCAGGGTGGGCGCGCCATGTCACATCATGCAGCAGGCAGGCGGCAAGGATCAGGCGTTTGCGATCATCGGGTGCGGATTTGAACAGCGGCAGGATGAAATTATACAGCTGCTTGCCAAATCCCGGCCAGCGGGCGTCTTTACTTTCGGCAAAGCGGCAAGCCTCGATCAGCGGGTCGCGGTCGCGCAGTTTTTGCGGCATTTGTTCATACAGCATGCCTTCGCGGATGCCGTAGCTGGAAATAGCGATTTCCTTGGGCTTGAATCTACGCACCACACGTTTCAGCACTTCGCAGGCGACCGGCACCAGCACCATCCGCGCCTGTGACGTGCCGGTCAGGGCGCGCAGTTCGTCCAGATCGTGGTCATTGATCCATTTCACGGTTTCCATCACCGATTTGGGCGTCATCCGGTATTCGTGCAGCACGGTCAGCGGATAGCCACGGCGCAGCATGTCGATTCGCGCAATCGCCCGCCACGATCCGCCGACCAGAAACAGCCGTTTGCCCTCGACCGGAATCCGGTCGTGCAGATCGTCTAGAATCCCGCTGATATGCTTCTTCAGCCCCTTCTTGCCGCCCTTCACATTGGACAGTTTTAATGGGCCAAGTGGCGAGGTTAGCCGCCGCCCCACACGCCCCTCAGCGACCTCGGCCAGTTCCATCGAGGACCCGCCAATATCGCAAACCAGCCCGTTTGCGGTGGGCCAGCCCAACAACACGCCTTGAGCTGATAGGCGTGCTTCTTCCTCGCCGTCGATTACATAGATATTCAGGCCGGTTTCGCGCATCACTTCTTCGCAGAAATCACTGCCATCCGTGGCTTCGCGCACGGCGGCGGTGGCTACAGCAGTCAGCGGCGGGATATTCATACCCTCGGCCAGCAATTGAAAGCGCCGGATCGCCGCCAGCGCCCGTTCACGCCCCTTCGGATTCAAGTGGCCGGTTTCGGGCAGGCCCGCGCCAAGGGCACACATGATCTTTTCGTTGTAGAAATAGGCGGGGCTGCGGGCGGCGCCGTCAAACACCACCAACCGGACCGAGTTCGAGCCGACATCCACCACACCAACGCGCGATAAGGCGCGGGTGGAGGGATCGTCAAACAGCGGGCGGCCAAAGGGGCCCCAGTCTTCGGTTGTGTGGTCCACTGATTCATCCCCCGTTGTTCATGCGCAGTTTGCAGCGGGCAGGGGGCGCGCGTCAATCTTTGGTGTGGGCCAGTTCGGGTACATCGGCGGCACCAGCCTTGCCACGTCCCGACAAAGAGGGATTTTCCATAAAGAAACGGTGGCAATTGAACGGATGCGCGTCGGGTGCGGTTTTTGGGCGCAGGTAGCGGCCATCGGGGGACAAAACCCAGCTCTGGGCCTCGTCTGCCATATTGGCGGCCATGATCTGGCTCATGATCTGCGCTTTGACGGTGGCGTTCGTTGCCTCGACCAGCGTTTCAACCCGGCGTTTCAGGTTGCGGCCCATCCAGTCGGCCGATGAAATATACACGCGGGCCTTTTTGGCGGGCAGGCCATAGCTGTTACCAAAGCAGACGATGCGCGAATGTTCCAGAAATCGGCCAACGATGGATTTGACGCGGATATTGTCGGATAACCCTTTGATGCCGGGCCGCAAGCCACAGATGCCGCGAATGACAAGGCTGATTTTCACCCCCGCCTGCGAGGCCGCATAAAGCGCGTCGATCACATCGGGATCGACCAGCGAATTCATCTTGGCCCAGATCTCGGCGGGTTTGCCTTCGGTTGCGAATTTGGCCTCGCGATTGATACTGTCGATCAGGCTGGATTTCAAGTTCAGCGGGGAAATGGCAAGGTTTTCCAGCCTCTCGGGTTGGGCGTACCCGGACAGATAGTTGAACACTTTGGTCGCGTCCCGCCCAAGGGCGGCGTTGCAGGTGAACAGCGACAGATCGGTGTAAATTCGCGCGGTGATGGGGTGGTAATTGCCGGTGCCGTAATGGGTATAGGTCACCAGCTTGTCACCTTCTCGGCGCACAACGACGCTGATTTTGGCGTGGGTTTTATAGTTGATAAATCCGTAAACCACATGCGCGCCGGACCGTTCCAGATGCCTTGATTGGCGGATGTTGGCGGCTTCGTCAAAGCGGGCCTTCAGTTCAACCAATGCGGTGACAGATTTGCCCGCTTCGGCGGCTTCGCACAGGGCGGCAACGATGGGGGAGTTGCGCGAGGTACGATAGAACGTCTGTTTGATCGCCACCACATCGGGGTCGCGCGCGGCCTGCTCAAGGAAACGCACTACCATGTCGAAGGTTTCATAGGGGTGGTGCAACAGCATGTCTTTTTGTCGGATCGCGGCAAACATATCGCCATCAAAATCCAGCACCCGTTCGGGCACACGCGGGGTGAAATTGGGCCAGAGCAGATCGGGGCGCGCATCGGTGACCAGTTCCGACAGGTCGGTCAGGCCCAGCATGCCGTCAATCTCGACCACCTCGTCATCCTCGACGTGCAATTCGCGGGTAATCAAACGGCGCAGGCCGGACGGGGCATTGGTGGACAGTTTCATGCGCACCACATCGCCACGGCGGCGGCGTTTTAGCGCAACCTCGAATTCGCGCACCAGATCTTCGGCTTCGTCCTCGACCTCAAGGTCGCTGTTGCGCAGCACGCGGAAGGCACAGTGGCCTTTGGTCTGATAACCGGGAAACAGTGCGCCAAGGTGCAACAACAACAGTTCTTCCAGCGGCAGATAGCGTTGCGTGTTGCCATCCGATGGCAGGGCGACGAAACGGTCGATTTGGTGCGGGATCGGCAGCAGGGCTTGCAGCGGGCGTTTATCGGTCAGCCCCTCCAGTTTCAGCGCCAGCGCGAACCCTTCGTTCGGGATAAACGGGAAGGGGTGCGCGGGGTCGATCGCCAACGGGGACAGGACGGGGAACACTTGCGTCAGAAAGAAATCCTCGGCGAATTTCTTGTCTGCTTCGTTTAGGGTTCCGGCCTCCAATAGCAGGATGTTTTCGCCTTCCATCAAACCGCGCAATTCGTTCCAGACGCGCTGTTGTTCCTGCAACAGCTTGCGCGCATCGGCGTTGATCAGCACCAGTTGTTGCGCGGGTGTCAGCCCGTCGGCGGCGGGCGTGGTGTTGCCTGCGTCAGCCAGTTCCTGCAGGCCCGCCACACGCACGGTGAAAAATTCGTCCAGATTGGTGGCTGAAATCGACAGGAACCGCAGCCGTTCCAGCAGTGGCACGCGGGGGTTTTCGGCCTCTTCCAGCACACGCCAGTTGAACGCCAGCCACGACAATTCGCGGTTAAAGAACCGTTTGGGGCCAGCCCATTCGTCGGCGGGCAGGGTTTTGGCGGCGTCAAAGGGCGATTTCAGGAAATCAGCATGGGTCATATCTGGGCCAGAATGTAAGGGAGTATACGGACCCCAGTATGGCGCATTTCAAGGGGAATTGTCCAGCACCGTTGCCGCCAGTTTGCGGGTGATGGGTTTGGCTTTGCTTAGGGCGGCCTTGTCCAGTGTGGCCACCAGTTGGCCGGCAGCATCAAACGATCTATCCATGCGTTTTAAAAGATATGCGATCAGGTCGGGTTGCACCGTGATCTGGCGATCCGCAAACAGTTTCACCAGCACTGCCGCCAACAAAGCGTCATCGGGGGCGGGCAGGGTGGTGATGGTGGTCGCCGTCATGCGGCTTTGCAGATCGGGCAGGGTCAGGCCCCAGTGGTTCGGGGCCAGATCGGCGGTCAGCAACAGCGGGGTGCCGTGGGCCTGGGCCAGATTGTGCAGATGGAACAGCGCCTCCTGGGCGGGCATGTCGGTGGCAATTTCGCGAATATCCTCAACCGCGATGGGGGCTTCAACCAGCGCGGGGATGTCGGCATCGGGCAAATCACACGCGGGCAGCACGGTTGCACCGGTGTCACTGGCCCAGACCTGCACCAGATGGGTTTTGCCAGCGCCCTTGCGGCCGATCAGCGCCAGTTTGTGGTTGGGCCACGCGGGCCAGTTTTCCAGCATCTGCACCGCCAACGCGTTGATTGGCGAGACAAAGAAATCGTCACGTCCCAGCGCCGTTTTAACGGGCAACTCGAATGTCATCTGTTCGGCCATGGGTCAGGTTTCTTCGGTTTTTGGCAAATTGCCGGGGACGGGTTCATCGGTATCGGTTTTACCGGCAAGCCCCTGATACAGTCGCCCCTGTTTATATTGCTCGGTTGCAAAGCGGATGATCACGCCGATGCTGGCCGCCACTGGCACCGCCACCAGCATGCCGACAAAGCCGAACATGGACCCGAACACCGACAGTGAAAACATCAGCCACACGGGGTGCAGGCCAACGCTGTTGCCCACCAGTTTGGGGGTGATCACGTTGCCTTCCAGTGCTTGGCCGATCATGAACACACCCGCCACCAGCCCCAGCGACACCCAGTCGCCCCAAAACTGGAACAGGCCCAGCCCGATCGCCAGCGCCCCGCCAATCAGCGCCCCGATATAGGGGATAAAGGTGATCAGACCCGCAAAAGCCCCCACCAATAGACCGAATTGCAGCCCCACCAGCATCAGCCCGATGGCATAATAGGCCCCCATCGTCAGGCAAACCGTGCCTTGGCCGCGAATAAACGATGCCAGCGTTTTGTCGATTTCACCCGCCAACCGGCGGACCACGGGCGCATGGTCCCGCGGCAACAGCGCGTCAATCTTGGCGACCATCCGGTCCCAGTCCATCAGCATATAAAACGCTACGACCGGCACGATCACCATCAGCACGATGATGTTGATCAGGCTCATGGCCGAGGACAGCAACCCGTTAACGAACTGCCCGCCTTTGGCCTGAATGGACTCGCCAATACCTTCCAGCGAATGGCGCAGGGTGGAATTGGCGTCCATCAGGGACGGGAAACGTTCAGTCAGGAAGTTCTTTAGTTTCGAGAAAATCTCGGGGGCGGAATTGATCAGCGCGATGGTTTGCTCCACCAGTGTCGGGATGATCAACAGCGCCATCAGGGTGAATATGATTAACCCGAAAAAGGTGATCACCACAGTGGCCCACACCCGCGAGAACCCCATCTTTTCCAGTCGGTCCGCGATCGGGTCCAGAAAATAGGCAATTGCTCCGCCCAATACGAACGGCAGGATCACATCGCCCAGATACCAAAGCACAACCAAAAACACCGCCGTGGCGATGGTCCAGTATTTTGTTTGCTGTTGTGCGGGTAGAGCCATGAAATGTCCTTGTTTAATCTGTTCCCTAACACATCGCCCATGCAGGCGCGGGTTTCAAGAGGCGTTGAAACGGCCCTTGTCTGTTGCGCGCGCCTATCCTAAACCCCTTGGCAACCCGAATTCCATGTCCAAAGGTGATCCAATGCGACTGTCGCGCTATTTTCTGCCCGTTCTGAAAGAAACCCCTGCCGAGGCCCAGATCGTTTCGCATCGCTATATGCTGCGCGCCGGTATGATCAAACAGGCCAGCGCCGGGATTTATTCCTGGCTGCCAATGGGCCTGAAGGTGTTAAAGAACATTGAAAATATCGTGCACGAGGAACAGCAACGTGCGGGCCACATCCCGATGCTGATGCCCACCTTGCAATCGGCCGACCTGTGGCGTGAAAGCGGACGTTATGACGGCTATGGCGAAGAAATGCTGCGCATGAAGGACCGGCACGGTCGCGACATGCTGTACAGCCCCACCGCCGAGGAAATGTTCACCGATGTGTTCCGTTCTTATGTGAAAAGCTACAAAGACCTGCCGCTGACCCTGTACCAGATCCAGTGGAAATTCCGCGACGAAATCCGCCCCCGTTTCGGTGTGATGCGCGGCCGCGAGTTTTTCATGAAGGACGGCTATAATTTTGATCTGAGCAAAGAGGATGCGTTGCACGCCTATAACCGCCACTTGGTCAGCTATCTGCGCACCTACGAGCGGATGGGCCTGCAAGCGATCCCGATGCGCGCTGATTCCGGCCCGATTGGTGGCGACTATACCCATGAATTCCTGGTGCTGGCCGAAACTGGCGAAAGCGAAGTGTTCTATGACGCCAAAGTCACCGATATTTCGCTGGGCAAACGCGACATTGATTTTGACGATGTGGCGCAATGTCAGGCGGTGATGGACGAATTCACCAGCCTTTACGCCCGCACCGACGAAACCCACGTTGACGCAGAATTCAACGAGGTGCCCGAGGCGCGCCGCCGTGTGGCCCGTGGCATCGAGGTTGGGCAAATCTTCTATTTCGGCACCACCTATTCCGACAAAATGGGCGCGACCGTGGTCAACGATCAGGGCGACCATGTGCCGGTGCATATGGGCAGCCACGGCATCGGCGTGTCCCGCCTGCTGGGCGCGATCATCGAGGCGTCCCACGACGACAAGGGCATCATCTGGCCCGAAGGCGTGACGCCGTTCCATTGCGGTATCATCAACCTGCGCCAAGGCGACGAGGCCGCGGATGCGGCTTGCGAGAGCCTCTACTCCGCCCTGACGGCGGCGGGGCTTGAGCCGCTCTACGATGACCGGAATGAACGCGCAGGCGGCAAGTTTGCAACGATGGACCTGATTGGCCTGCCGTGGCGTATCACCGTTGGCCCACGCGGGTTGAAAAACGGTGTGGTCGAACTGACCAGCCGCAAAACCGGCGAAAGCGTGGAAATGCCACTGGAGCAGGCCGTGGCCAAAGTGATCGAAATCTACGCCAACCTGTAGGGCGGGGTTCACCCCGCCATCGCTCCGGAAATGGCAGGTGCTTTTCGCCCCTGCTATTTCCTGCTATACTGCCTGCAAAACAAAAAGCAGTAGGCAGGCAAAATGATACGAACGCTGACCATGGCGGGCGGCATCGCGGGGGCGGTGGCGCTGTCGCAATTTCCCGAATTCTCGCAGCAATATATGCAGCGCATGTCCGGCGCCGTGGACGAATTGCGCGGGGTGGTGGTGGCCTTTGATCTGACTGCCACAGCCAGCGGACTAACCCGGCAAGAGGCGCTTAACCGCATGCAGGGCGACGATTTTCAGGAAGGGCTGCGCGATACGATCGAAACCTCGATCCACCGTTATGAGCGCCTGTCCACCAACCTGACCGCCCTGCGCAGCGCAACGCCACTGGAACGTCTGGGGCAGTTCTACCGCTTCTCGGATACCGATCTGGCACAGCGCACATGGGATGATTACAAGCCCGCCGTGCCGGTCACCACTGACGGGTTTATCGCCGCCGGCATCGGCTTTCTGGCCGGTTGGCTTGGGCTTGGCTTGCTGTTTGGTGGCTTGCGGCGGTTCACGCGGCGTTTAATACCGGTGTAATGCGGTTGGGTTTTAGAGAAACGTCATTTTGCAAAAATGACAGCGCCGTTCATCAGGCTTACGCGGCCCCACAGGGGCCACGGTCCTTCTTCACTCCCCATGGAGGGCGCTTTTGCTAAGTCGCGTCTAGAGCGTAGAATTTGGCGGATGCAAGGGAGTGGAATGTGAAACCCGCGTCACCCTGCGCCCACCGGGTCGGGCACTGACATTTTCGCAAAATGACGGGTGATTGCCATTCACACTTTATCGCATAATCACGCCCATATGCCCATTCCCCGCTTGACCATCCGCGCGCATCCCCCCAGACTCCGCGCCAAAGCAACATAAGAAGTGAGCAGAGACCTTGGCCGGACAAACCGCCCCCTTTTCAAAATTCGAATGGATGATCGCCTGGCGCTACCTGCGCGCCAAACGCGCCGAAGGCGGTGTCAGCATTATGACATGGATTTCCCTGATCGG
>Ga0256845_1003362_pt1 | contig 10886 bp, 9 predicted proteins | sample RiftiametaG_FD_189101 | JGI IMG/M metagenome (GOLD analysis project Ga0256845, IMG submission 189101) | Tube worm associated microbial communities from hydrothermal vent at the East Pacific Rise, Pacific Ocean - Riftia | ecosystem: Host-associated > Annelida > Integument > Unclassified ... | reverse complement strand
TGTTGCTGCGAAAGGCTGTGGTTCAGAAAATAAAGCAAAATTTGCCGTTCTACAACCCGATGACAATGTGGTTGAATGGATATTAAAAATGGTACCAACAATGGGGGCAGGTTGGTGTCCACCAGGTGTGCTAGGCATTGGTGTTGGCGGCACTGCTGAAAAAGCGATGTTGATGGCAAAAGAAAGTTTAATGGAACCAATTGATATTCAAGATATCGCCCAAAAAACAACCCCCAGTAATCTCGAAAAACTGCGTTTAGAATTAAGAGAAAAAATTAATAACCTTGGTATCGGCGCCCAAGGCTTAGGTGGCTTAACCACCGTGCTGGATGTTAAAATTAAGGACTACCCAACTCACGCTGCCTCGCAAGCCGTAGCAATGATTCCCAATTGTGCTGCCACTCGCCACTTACATTTTTCACTGGATGGATCGGGGGTTGCGATATTGCCAGAGGTAGATTTAGGTGTTTATCCTGATTTAGCAATGGACACTTCAAACTACCAGAAAATTGATTTAAACACACTCACAAAATCGCAAATGAATGCATGGCAAGTGGGCGATACTTTGTTGCTTACTGGCACAATTATTACTGGCAGAGATGCTGCACATGCACGCCTTAAAAAAATGTTAGACAATGGCGAAGGACTGCCAAAAGGTGTGAATTTTAAAAATAAATTCATTTATTATGTTGGTCCTGTAGATGCTGTTGATGATGAAGTGATTGGTCCTGCAGGTCCAACGACCGCAACAAGAATGGATAAATTCACCGATATGATGTTAGAAAACACAGACATTCTAGGGATGATTGGCAAAGCTGAGCGTGGCGAAGCGACCATTAAAAGTATTAAAAAACACCAAGCCAGTTATCTAATTGCTGTAGGTGGCGCTGCTTACTTAATTTCCAAATCCATTAAAAAAGCCAAAAAAATAGCGTTTGCAGAAATGGGCATGGAAGCCATTTATGAATTTGAAGTTAAAGATATGCCTGTTGCTGTTGCTGTTGATTCTCAGGGTGAGAATATCCATGCTATTTTTAAGAATTTATTAGAAAATCAATAAGAGACCTTTGCATAAATATAAATAATCATCAACAATCCACTTTTCACCCACTTGGTAATTTTTTAAACCCAGCCTTAGTCCTGCTAGGACAAGGTTTAAGAAAATCACCAAGTGGGCAAAAATTGAATTTTGTTAATTATCCATATTTATGCAAAGGTCTCAATAAGTTTCTAAAAATCTTCATCACCCCATATTTTTCTTTGTTGCCGAGCTTTCCAAACAGCGTTGTGTTCGAAATCAATGCCCCATACAATGCGATTATTTATAATCATAGTTGCTTTTTTGCAATAAATAAACTTGCCAGTTTTAATGCCCCACTGTATCTTTTTGTAACATTCAAGTCTGGTTTTGCAAGTGGTAACAAAAGACTTTAGCCCACTGTCTTTATATCTTTCAATACTTAAAAAGATAGTTCCCTGTTGAGTATCTTCGTACTTTTTGTCAAAAAATTTAGAATCTGAGAAAGTAACGCTAGAAAACGCCAAAAATAACAAAAATAGAATATTTTTTTTCATAATGCACCTGTTTTTAAATTTATATTATTTCTAGATAGTAACGACACTAATTAAGAACCCACTTTTATCGGCGTATTAAGCAAAGGACGAATGCCACATTTGCACAGCAAAAAATTTATTATACACTTCATTTTTGAAAAATAGCAACCTTTGATTTTTATGCAATCGGTAGAATATTTTTCTTCTAATTTATGACAGTTTCCAGTATTTTTTTTGGATTGCGACAGCACCCCCTATATTAAATATGGATGTTGAATAAAGGGTAAATTTTATTCCATTGTCATTTTTTATAAAGTCTATTATAGCAGGGCTAAGACAGGCTTTATAAAAGTTTACAAATGTGTAAATATTGCCCTTTAGTTAATATTTATACTTAATGGCAAGGGTCTCAATAGGTTATAATATCCAGCGAAGTTGGTCGGATGGTCGCTGGTAGGTTTTATCTATCAGAGGAAAGTCCGGGCTCCATAGAGCAAAGTGCTAGTTAACGGCTAGGTATGGCGACATAACGGAAAGTGCTGCAGAAAATAAACTACCCAATTATTGGGAAAAGGTGAGAAGGTGCGGTAAGAGCGCACCGCGCGGAAGGTAACAACCGTGGCAAGGTAAACCCCACTTGGAGCAAGCTCAAATAGGCTACCCATGGTGTGGCTCGCACAAGGTAGCGGGTAGAGTGCTAAAGAATTTTGGTGACAAAATTTGTAGATGAATGACCGTTTATTACAGAACCCGGCTTATAGACTAACTTCCCTTTTTACACCCTTGAATTTTTCCAATATCCATTTTCCAATATTGAATGACGCAGAGACCTGTATGGAAAAAATTCGCCTTGCAAACAAGGGAAATATTAGCAAAACAACACTAAGACCCGTTAAACCCATACCACTGTGGAAACACGATAAGGCTGATTAATAGGGTAACTTGGATAGCGATAAAAGGCATTACCCCTTTGTAAATGTCAGTGGTTTGAATGGATTTTGGGGCGACACCTTTTAGATAAAACAAGCTAAAGCCGAATGGGGGCGTTAAGAATGAAGTTTGTAAGTTCATGGCAATCAAAATGGCAAACCATTGCATATCAATGCCAAGCGATAGGGCGGTTGGGTAGAAAATTGGCACAATAATGAGTGAAATTTCCACAAAATCAATAAAAAACCCAAGAATGAAAATAACCAGCATTGAGATAAGAATAAAACTCATTTCTTTGGCCGGTAAACTGTGAATAAAATCCTCTACGACAACATCCCCACCACTATAAGTAAATACCATTGAGAAAGCCGTGGCACCAACCAAAATAGCGAATACCATAGCGGTAACTTTCACTGTTTCAACGCTGGATTGGCGTAACATTTCCCAGTTTAATCGTTGGTAGAAAAATGCCAATACCAAAGAGCCAACTGCACCAATAGAGGCGGATTCTGTTGGCGTGGCAATGCCTGAAAAAATCGAGCCAAGTACCGCAATAATGAGAGTAATAGGTGGCACAATGGCTTTGGCAACCGCCTTGTATTTTTCTATTTTTTTCAAGTCGTGATTTTTACTTTTAAACGCTGGTGCCACCTCTGGGTCTAGGTAAGAGATAACGAGTACATAGGCAATATAGCCACCAACTAAAATAAGAGAGGGCATGACTGCCGCTTTAAATAAATCCCCTGTTGACACCCCCAAGACATCTGCCAAAATAATCAATACGATGGAAGGGGGGATGATTTGCCCTAAAGTGCCTGAGGCGCAAATAACCCCCGTGGATAGTGTTTTTTTATAATTATGTTTAAGCATAACGGGGAGAGAAATCACACCCATGGCAACAACACTTGCCCCTACCACGCCTGTGGATGCTGCAAGTAGCGAGCCCACTAAAATAGTAGAAACTGCCAAGCCACCACGCACATTGCCAAACAAATCACCCATGGCTTCTAGTAGTTGTTCAGCAAGTTTGGTTTTTTGCAAGACAATACCCATAAAAACGAATAACGGCACAGCCATAAGAATGGTGTTTTGCATTATGCTCATAATACGATACGGCATAAAGGCGAACAAATCAACACCTTGGGTTAAAACACCAAAAATAACTGCCACACCAGCAAAGGTAAATGCCACAGGAAAACCAACCATTAGCAATATTAAAGTAATGGCAAACATAATTAAGCCGATCATTGTTTTAGCACCTCGTAGTTATTTTTAGCAAACAATATGCCAGAAATAATAACCAAAATAAAACTAATTGGAATGATGCTTTTAATAATAAAGCGGTGAGTTAGCCCACCAGGAGCGTCACTTTGTTCGTTGATGGCATAAGCCGAATAGGCGAAGTCAATGCCATCATAAGCAATTAGCAGACTGATTGGTAAGATGAATATAGCGAAACCAATAAGGTTAATGAGGGCTTGTCTTTGCGGGGAGAATTTGGCATAGAAAACATCAACCCTAACATGTGCATCTTTTTGCAAAGTGTAGGAAATGCCCAATAAGAACATGGCTGAAAATAGGTGCCATTCCATTTCTTGTAGAGCGATGGAGGAATTGTTAAAAGCGTAACGAAGTACAACATCAAGAAAGACATTAAAAATCGTAAGCAATAACAACCCAACAACGAGACGCTCTAGCCACTGGGTGTAACGATCCAATTTTTTTTATTTGGATTGAGAGTTTAAGTAGGCTTGGTCTGAAATGGCTGTCCAAGCGCGTATTTTCCGTAGATAGTTAGTTTGAGATTCAATAATTTCTTTAGAAAGTGGGTTGCTTGCAGCCAGTTTTTTAAGAAGTTTGTCGTTTGCGGCTCTGAGTGCGTCAAACACGGGTTTAGGGAAGGTTCTAATTTTGATATTGGGGTAGTCTTTTTTCATAGTTGCCCAGTTTTTGGCGCTTTCGTGTTCAGATTGATCGTACATCTGGTAAGCAGATAACTTCATTGCTGAGATTAAAATGGTTTGTAAATCCTTGGGTAAACTGTTGTATTTTTTAAGATTGACTAAGAATTGTAATTCAGAACCAGGTTCATGCCAACCAGTGTAATAATAAGGCGCAATTTTGTGAAAACCCATTCTCAAATCTAGTGATGGACCAATCCATTCTAATGCGTCAATCGTGCCACGGTCTAGTGCAGTGTAGAGTTCACCGGGTGAGATATTGATAGGTTTGGCACCAACTTCTGCCATGATTTCACCTGCAAAGCCAGGGATGCGCATTTTTAAGCCTTTTAAATCGGCAATTGAGTTAATTTCTTTTTGAAACCAACCACCCATTTGGTTGCCGGAACTACCGCCAATGATGGATTTGAGTCCATATTTGGCATACACTTTGTCCATTAATTCTTGACCGCCACCATATTCAAACCAAGCGTGTTGCTCGAATGTAGTCATACCAAAGGGCATGGAGGTAAAAAATAGGGTGTTAATGTCTTTGCCTTTCCAGTAATATGAGGCAGAGTGCCCGAGGTCGTATTGTCCTGATTTAACGAAATCAAAGATACCGAAAGGGGCTTTGTGTTTGTTCTTTGAGTCAATTCTAATTTTTAATCTGCCATTTGACATGGTTTCTGCTAATTTTTTAAATTTTTTGGGTGTGTCGCCAAAAATAGGGAAATTACTCGGCCAAGTTTCAGCCAATTTAAGTGTGTAAGTTTTTTGCTCTTGTTGTTGAGTTGGCTTTTGTTTATCGTCATTAAACCAGTTAGCAGTAGCAGATATGCTGAATGTTAATAGAATGATTGCTTGAATTGTTTTTTTCATTTTGCCCCTTAAAATTTGAGTTGTGCCAAGATGGCACGGTTTTGAAGATTATAGTCATTAAATTTGTGAATATTGAGAAAATTATCTTTTAATAATTGTGTGATTTGTTGTTGTTGGTTGTAGCCGTGTTCTAGCAAAAGGTAGCCTTGTTTGTTAAGGTGTTTTGGTGCATTTTTAATAATAAGGCGAATGTCGTCCAAACCATCTTTACCAGCAACCAATGCACTTTGTGGCTCATGACTTAAGTCTTTTAAATAAAGGTCATTTTGTTCAATGTAAGGGGGGTTGGAAATGATTAAATCAAAGGTTTGATTGGGCACAGCATTGAACCAATTTCCTTGTTGAAAATTGATGTCTTGGCGGGCATTTTGTTTTGCCACTGCCAGTGCTTTGTCACAAAAATCTGTGGCACTGACTTGCCAATGTGGATTTTTATCCGCCAAGATAATGGCAATAATGCCACTACCTGTGCCTAAATCTAATAAACGACAAGGCTTTTTTTTGAATAAATCCAGTGCAATGTCAATTAAAAGTTCGGTTTCTGGGCGCGGAATAAGCGTGTCAGGTGTTACTTTGAAATCTAAGTGGTAAAAGCCTTTTGTGCCACTTAAATAGGCGAAAGGAACGCCTTTTTGTCGTTGCTCTATCAGATGCGCTAGCGTGTGTTTTTCTTGGGCGTTGAGAATGTAATCGTTATGTGTAATCAACCAAGTGTGATCTCTTTTTAACGCCAATCCTAAAAGTGGAGCGCTATCAATAACACGACTATTTAGATAGTGATGAACGCTATGCATCAATCCAATTTTTGAGGGCAACAATCAAACCTAAACCGATAAAAGCACCGGGTGGCAGAACAGCAAGCAATGTACCTTGATAATCTTCAAATACGGTAACGCTGAGTGTGTCACCCAAACTGCCTAGCAATAAAGCAGATTGGTCAAATAAAGTGCCAGCGCCAATTAATTCACGCATAGCGCCGAGAATAACCAATACAATTGAAAATCCAATACCCATCATTAAGCCATCTAATGCGGATTTACCCCAAGTATTTTTACTGGCAAATGCCTCCGCTCTACCCAAAATGGCGCAATTAGTCACAATTAATGGCACAAAAATACCCAGTATCAAATACAAGTCATAAAAATAGGATTGCATTAACAATTCGACAATAGTAACAAACGAGGCAATGAGCAAAACAAAAATAGGGATGCGAACCTCTCTTGAAATTTGATGACGAAAAATAGAAACAGTGGTATTTGAAGCCACCAAAACAAAGGTAGTTGCTAACCCAAGTCCGATTGCATTGGTAATATTATTAGTTACCGCTAGCAATGGACACAAGCCTAAAAGCGCCACTAAGGCTTGGTTGTTGCTCCACAGTCCGTTTTTTGCGATTTTAATATAATCTTCCATAGGGGCTGATTATATCAAGTTATACCTTTAAATAAATACAATCTCATCATTTGACACGCTGCCACGAATGACCGAACCTGGAGGAAATTCGCCAGCCAATATTTTTTGTGATAACGGGTTTTCTAACAATCTTTGAATGGTGCGTTTGAGTGGTCTGGCGCCAAATATGGGGTCGTAGCCTCTGTCGATAATGGTTGTTATTGCCTCATCATCTAACTCAAGTTTGAGATCCATTTTAGCCAAACGAGATTGTAAAATCTCAATTTGCAAGGTGGCAATGCCTTTAATTTGCGCTTTCTCAAGGTTGTTGAAAATGACAATTTCATCAATACGATTGACAAATTCTGGACGAAAATGTTCACCAACAATTTGTGTAAGTTCAGCGGTCATATCTTTGCCAGGATTTTCCTGGATAAGATGTGAGCCGAGATTAGAAGTCATTACAATCACGGTGTTTTTAAAATCCACGGTGCGACCTTGACCATCGGTTAAACGACCATCATCTAGTACTTGAAGTAAGATATTAAACACATCAGGGTGGGCTTTTTCTACTTCATCAAGCAAAATAATAGAATACGGCTTGCGTCTAACGGCCTCGGTTAAAACACCACCTTGCTCATAACCAACATAACCAGGAGGTGCGCCAATCAATCGTGCAACTGAATGTTTTTCCATAAATTCGCTCATATCCACTCGAATAATGGCTTGCTCGGTATCAAATAAAAAGTCTGCTAAGGCTTTAGTAAGCTCGGTTTTGCCTACACCTGTTGGCCCCATAAACATAAATGAGCCATCAGGGCGATTGGGATCAGACAATCCTGCACGAGAGCGGCGAACTGCATCGGAAATAACTTTAACAGCCTTGTCTTGACCGACCAATCGCTGATGGATAATTGACTCCATTTGCAGGAGTTTATCGCGTTCACCTTCCATCATTTTGTCTACAGGAATACCTGTCCAGCGGGCGACAATATGGGCAATTTCATCTTCGGTAACTTTGTTGCGAAGGAGGGTCATTTCTTCTACAGTAGCAGATTCAGACTCGGATATTTTGGCTTCAAGTGCTGGAATTTTTCCGTATTGGAGTTCACTCATTTTTGCCAAATCGTTGTTACGAGTGGCAGATTCAAGGTCAGTTTTTGCTTGTTCAAGTTCTTCTTTGAGGTGTTGAGCGCCTTGTACCACGGATTTTTCTTTTTTCCAGATTTCTTCTAAATCAGCATATTCTTTTTCCAATGATTGAATCAGTTCAACCAATTCTTTGAGTCGGGCTTTAGAGGCTTTGTCTTTCTCTTTTTTAAGCGCCATTCGCTCAATTTTGAGTTGCACCAATTTACGGTCAAGTTTGTCCATTGATTCTGGCTTTGAATCAATTTCCATGCGAATTTGTGATGCTGCTTCATCGATTAAATCAATGGCTTTGTCAGGTAGTTGCCTATCGGTAATGTATCTGATTGAATAAGTAACAGCGGCGATAATTGCAGGGTCGGTAATTTCTACACCGTGATGCACCTCGTATTTTTCCTTCAATCCACGCAAAATGGCTATGGTGTCTTGCTCGGTTGGCTCGTCTACCAATACTTTTTGAAAACGGCGTTCTAAAGCAGCATCTTTTTCAATGTATTGGCGGTATTCATCTAAGGTGGTTGCGCCCATACAATGTAGGTCGCCACGAGCCAGTGCAGGTTTTAGCATATTTCCTGCATCCATTGCACCATCGGCTTTTCCTGCGCCAACCATGGTGTGTAATTCATCAATAAATAAAATCACTTGACCTTGCTCGGCTTCCAATTCTTTTAGAACAGCTTTAAGGCGTTCTTCAAATTCACCTCGGTATTTTGCCCCTGCCACTAATGCTGCCATATCAAGTGACAACAGGCGTTTTCCTTTAATGCCTTCTGGTACTTCATTGTTGATAATACGCTGTGCCAAGCCTTCGGCAATTGCGGTTTTACCAACGCCCGGTTCGCCAATTAACACAGGGTTATTTTTGGTGCGGCGTTGTAAGACCTGAATGGCACGGCGGATTTCACTGTCTCGCCCAATCACGGGGTCAAGCTTTCCTTCTTGCGCACGCTGGGTAAGGTCAAGGGTGTATTTATTTAACGCATCTCTTTGGGTTTCTGCATTTTGGTCGTTCACGGTTTCTCCTCCTCTAAGGTTGTCTATGGCAGTTGATAAATTTTGTTTATTAACGCCTAATGCCTTTAATAATGTTGTTGTTGTATCGTTGCCTTCAATAATTGCCAACAAAAATAATTCGGTAGATAAGTAACTATCGCCCTTATCTGTTGCCAGTTTTTCGGTGGTATTTAGCAATCTTAATAAACTTTGTGAAACACCTATGTCGCCATTTGGATTGCCTACCACTGCCAAATTGTCAATGGCTTTGTCCACATCGATTTTGAGTTGTTTGGTCTCTACTTTGAGTGTTCTAATTACATTGCTCACGCTAGAAGCATAATCGTTGAGCATTGCACTTAGTACATGCACACCTTCGATGGCAGTATGATTTTTGTTAATCGCAATAGATTGTGCGGCGTTTAAATCTTGTTGGAATTGCGAAGTTAGTTTGTTAATATCCATTTCATTTCATTTTTTTTTAATTGCTTAAAGATTATTTATGGGATGATTAGCCACTTATCAAGTCAAAAATAAAATATTATGTTGAATTTAGTGTTATTTGAGCCAGAAATACCTAATAATACGGGCGCTATTATTCGTTTGTGCGCCAATATGGGTGCAAATTTACACCTTATTAAGCCGTATGGTTTTGACATGGAGGATAAGAAATTACGCAGAGCAGGACTGGATTACAAAGAGTTAGCGTGTGTGCGGGAATACGATAATTTTGAGGATTATCTGGACAAAGCAAAACCTGAAAGGTTGTTTGCAGTAAGTTCAAAGGTTAAAACCATTTATACAGAAGTTAACTATCAAGCCAATGATTCGCTACTTTTGGGCCCAGAGACACGAGGACTTCCTGAAGATATATTAAGTCAATATCAGGGTATTACCCTGCCCATGCAAGCAGGTTCTCGTAGTTTAAATTTATCAAATTGTGCTTCTATTGTGGCTTACGAGGCATGGCGGCAAATTGCGTTTATAGGGGCAAAAAAATGAATGTCGTTTTATATAGAGGCCTTATTGCGTTATTGTTATTGTTTGCTTCAACAGCAAATGCAGGCAGTTGCGTGGTTTTAATGTATCATCATTTTTCTGACACCAAGCCCAAATCAACCAGTGTTAGTCCTGAATTATTTGAGCAGCATTTACAGTATTTGCAAGACAATCATTTTAAAGTGCTTAAACTTAAAACCATGTTGGCACATTTAAAAGAGGGTACTTTACCCAATAAATGCGTGGTATTAACGGCTGATGATGCTTATCAATCTATTGCTGAAAACGCCTATCCTTTACTGGAAAAATATCAAATGCCAATGAGTGTATTTGTTGCCACTGAACCAATGGATAAAAAATATCCAGCAATGATGTCATGGCAAAAAATGCGTGATATTCAAGGTGAAATTATGCAATTTTATAACCACACTAGCACGCATTCACATTTATTAGATTTAAATAAAGAGCAAGTTAAAGTGAAAATTACCCAAGCACAAAATCGATTGGAGCAGCAATTAGGAAAACGCGAAAAAATTCTTGCTTATCCTTACGGCGAGGCGAGTTTAGCAATATTAAATCAAGTTAAAAATATGGGTTATAGTGCTTTTGGACAGCATTCTGGCGTGGTATCTAAGACAAGCAATCGACAAAATTTACCGCGTTTCCCAATGGCAACACGCTACGCCAAAATGTCCAGTTTTAAAACCAAAGTTAATGCCTTGCCAATGCCAATTAAAGCCAAAACCACCAATCCGATATTCACCCAAAACCCACCAACTTTAACACTGGAATTTTCCAAACCTCTCAACAAATACCAACAAAACAATTTTAATTGTTTTGCTAGTGGTGGTGTAAATATGACATGGGAAGGCAATCAAAGCGTTGCCATTACTGCCAATAACCCTTTGGACTATCGCCGCAATAAATACAATTGCACTATGCCCAGTGGACAAAAAGGCAGGTATTATTGGTATAGTGTTCAATGGGTTAATCTAAAAATCAAAGAGCAATAAAAGCCAACCAATTGGCAATAATTTAATTATCAGG
>Ga0256845_1003361_pt1 | contig 10889 bp, 9 predicted proteins | sample RiftiametaG_FD_189101 | JGI IMG/M metagenome (GOLD analysis project Ga0256845, IMG submission 189101) | Tube worm associated microbial communities from hydrothermal vent at the East Pacific Rise, Pacific Ocean - Riftia | ecosystem: Host-associated > Annelida > Integument > Unclassified ... | reverse complement strand
GGCCTGGACTTCCCCGCAACCGTCGCTTTCGGCCGCGGTGCGGCAGGTGACGAGAACCTCTACATCACCAATTTTGCGCTCTTCAGCGGCCCCACAGGCAATGCCGGCCTGCTCAGGATCGATGTCGGCGAAGAGGGTCTAGAGCTACCCTAGCGAGCGACCGCTTGGTGCCCGGGGCTCGCTGTGAGAGGTCCTTCGCGGACCCGGGCAATGGCTTGGACGCTGCCGTGCTAGGGAGTCTCGTTCCTGTCGGGGGTCACAACTTCGGGGAGGAGAATGTAGCGCCGTCGATCCCGGCGGATCCTACGATAGACATCGATCTGTCGGATCGGGAGCTCGGAGATCTGCGGATCTCGACCAAAAAGGTCCTTTTGCTCGAGCGGATCCCGACGGAGATCAAAGGCCTCATAACGCTTGGCGATAAAATCGCCCGCTAGCCCCCTCTCTCGCCCGCGCGGCCGATCCTGTAAGACTCGCTCGGGGAGAACTCACCCGCAGGATGTCGAGGGCTGCAATTCCGAGTCTCGGCGACTTATCGTACGTTTGCTTTGAGAGTTTTTTGTATTCCAGGACTCGTCTGCTGCCGCATGTGCTGCCGTATCAGACAACAGGCTGCTCCGCATTACTCCTGCTTTGATCAACAGATAGCCAGATAGGGGGCCCTCGCGGAGAAACTCCCAAAACATTCATGGGCCGAGAATCGATCTTGGAACCCCGGGAGGTCCTGTGCTGCAGCGGCAAAAATCGCATGCTAGCTTCCGCCGATGCATACGCACCTCTCATCGCTGCTCACGCTCGGGATGATCTGCTCCGCCCTTGGCTGCAGCTCGGGTATGGATTCTCAAGAGTCGGCCGGATTTACCTCCGCAGACACGGCCAGCGATTCTGCCTCTCAAGGCTCCGACACTGCCGATAGCTCCGGCTCTAGTGGCAACAGCTCTTCGGTCAGCGATAGCAGTAGCGACAGCAACAGCAACAGCAATAGCGATAGCGATAGCGATTCGACCTCCAGTAGCAGCAGCGACACCTCCAGCGACAGCAATACGACCTCAGATGGTACCACGACGGAGGGCGATACCACCGGCGATACCACCGGCGATACCACCGACGATACCACCGGCGATACCACCGGCGATACCACCGGCGATACCACTGGCGATACCACTGGCGATACCACTGGCGATACCACCGGCGACACTGAGGGGGAGACCGGCGATGTGCCCGACTTCGTCGCCGACTGCGATGACGATCCAGATAATCCCATCATCGTGACGATCAATCCTGATGTGATCGCTCGCTTTCCGTCGATCACTGCGGGCCTCGCTGCCTCGAGCGACGGCTCGGTGCTCGAGGTCTGCCCGGGCACCTACAGCGAGAAGATCGAGGTGACCCTCGACATCACCCTCCGCGGCGCCGGTCCAGACAAGACCATCATCGACGGCGGCGGATTCCACTTCCATCTGGGCAACGGTGAGGCCGTTGTCGAGGGCTTTAGCTTCACCCACTGCAACGCCAAGGTGCCGAACGGTTGGAACATCGGCTCAAGCGGTGCGATCTCCGTCAACGATACCTACGGCGAGCAGGAGACCCTGACGGTCCGCAACTGCCACTTCTACGAAAACACGGCCGACTACGGCGGTGCGCTCCACGTCTCAGGCTCGAATAACGGCGGCAAGAACCCGGACATCTACATCGAGAACTCGGTTTTCGAGAAGAACGTCGTGACCGGCGAAGGCGGAGCTATCGCCAGCTACGGCCGCGTCCACATCAGCGACTCGGTTTTCCTCGAGAACGAGGCCCGAACCGGCGGTGCGCTCGCTCTCTCGTACGGCTGTACCAACGCGAGCGTCTGCGACATCACCGATTCGGTGATCCAAAAAAATCACACCACCGGCACGAGCAAGTACACAGGCGGCGGTGGCATTTTTATCGACTCCTGCGGCAATCAATGTCTCAGTGGCCTGACCGTTACCAATACCGACCTGGGCTTTGGTGCAGCCGAGGAGAACACCGACTATCAAGACCTACCTGAGGACATCTTGATCAACGACGGTGCCGACCCCTGGAACCGTTACGGCTGGTACTACAACAACGTCACCTTCACCTGCTCCGGCGGCACCTGTATGATGCCCTAGGCTAGCCTAGTGATGCCCTAGGGCGTTTTTTGCCCTGGGGCATTTCTTCGCCCTAATTGCGACCGAGCGGGAAAAAGAACCGAGATCACGTGCCCGCCACCTCGACCTCTTGAATGAGGCGTTTTACATCGCGGAGGTTTAGCCCGCCCAGGCGACGGGCGATGATCCCGGGATCATCAACACCACGCTCGAGCATCGTAACGACCTCTTCGACACGGATTCTGTGCACCAATTCGCGGAAGGAGCAGCCCTCATTCCGCAAGTATCGCTGCAACGATCGTTGCGAAACGTGCAGCTGGCTGGCGACCTCGGCGATCCTCGGCGCACCTGTGCGCATTCGCCAAGCGACCACAGCCCGCACACGCTCACCACAGATCGTGCTGAGCGCTTGACGGTAAAACCGCTCTGTCTCTGGGCCCAGCGCCGCCCTGACCTCTTCATCGGCCTCCATACCGCGCGATCGCAGCAGCGAGCGGGCAAAATACAGACACGTCACCGCCTGTCGCCATTGCAGGCCGATTCCGAGTTCGCGCTCCGCCTGATCGGCAGCCGGACCGCGCGGCTCCTCGACATCGATCCGCAAGACACGCTCGCCGCTCGACTGCGCGATCCAAGCGGCCAAGCGCACGCTTGCAAAGAGGGCACTACCTCGGTAGGCCGGCCGCTCGAGGAGACGAATCTGGATCTCGTCGCCGACCACAACATCCGGGGCACACCCGGCCACAGCGTGATGCAGGCGGGTAGCCTCGGCCAGGAGCTCAGGACCCTGCGCGTGTACCAAGGAGAGCCCTGGCACCCCCATAAAACGCAGCTCATGGGCCCGGGCGACGCGTGCCACCACAAGAGCATCGCAGCCCCCGAGCGCGCAGGCCTCCAGGGCTGCCTTGTCGCCGCCGCTCATTCGGGTCCATGTGGGCACGCGCTCGCCCGAACTGCGATCGATACGGGCAACCCCTGAGCTCTCGCTGCCAAGCGTATCGAGCAAGGCCCGATAGAAGCTGCGCAGAGGCACGTTGATGTAGCTCTGTACTCCAGGCGTGCTCATATCTCGGGATCTAACGCCTTGCCGTAGGCACAGGTGGTCAAAAGACCTCGACAACTTCGAAATGATCCTCACGCAGCTGCCACCTGCCCGAAGATCCGCGCACCCAGGTCTCGCGAGTGATCACGCCGCAACCAAAGCGAGTCATCCGCCAGCTCGCCGCCAGGTGAGCAGTGTCGCGATCTTCGACCTCGATCGCGACATTTTCGTAGGCGAGTTCTCCGGGATCTCCGTCGATGAGCAACGAACGCCAGAACCCTCGGATCGCTCCACGCCCTTTGAACACGCCCTCTGGGGCCGCAACCATCTCGGCGTCCGCCTCGTAGCCCGCGACCATTTCCTGCACATCGCCGCGATTAAAAGCGGCGATCCAGGTCTCGCTCGCAGCTCTCACTTCATCGCGAATGCAACGATGATCCAACGCGCTCTTGGATTCAGTGTGTGAAGGAGAAGGAGAAGTACGAGGGATCGTGGTTTCCATGTTGGCTCCGTAACCCAGGGCAGGTCATCGGCCGCCGGGCGCGGACCCTTGCCCTGAGAGGTCCAACCTAGACCGCAGGTCGAGAGCAGGTGCGCCATTCGATGTCCAAATTACGCCACATCGACCGCCACCGGCGTCCGCCGTCCGCGTCCGCGTCCGCACAAGGCTCCAACGAACGGCCTACGCCCGCAGGTAAAAATCCTCGCACATGCCGAACCATCCTTCGACGGCGAAGTCCCCCCCAGCAGCGCGAATAATCCCGTTAAAAGCGCCAAAGGGGCCGCGGTAGCGGGAGCGAAGCAGCCCCAGGTCGATGTCGACCGTCCGCATCGCCTCTGGCACAAAGGTCAGGTCGACCTGGCCGCGGGCGTCGCGGATGCGCCAGGGCCGACCGATCGCCGCGACGCCGCCATCAAGCTCAAAGCGCACCGGCGGCAGGAGGTGGAGGGCACCGTGCACCCACAGGCAATTCTCGTTGTAGCGGTCCTGGTCAACAACCTGGTTGTTCGTCAGATTAAAACCCCGCAGTCCCTGGGGCCCAGCCTGACCCGCGGTCGCCCAATGCCACGTCATCACCCAGGGATAAAACCCCTTATGCACATCCACCAACGCATAGCTGTTGCCTCGAGAGAACTCGACGCGTTCGCCCGCGATCTCGAGCGAGCCCTCGCAGGGCAAGATGCATTTATGCGAATAGAGGGCACCGCCACCGGGCAGCGGTAGCGAGGCTATGAGCGGCGTCGCCCGGTCGACCGCGGGTGCGAGCGGCTCAAAGAGCGTGAATCGACCACTCGCTGGTGGCAAGGGGCCCTTCTCGCCTCGGCCGCCGCGAACTGCAAATTCGATCCGATGCTCGCCGCTGATGGCCGGCTCTAGCTGGTTCTCAAAGCAGAGGCGCAGACCGCCGGACTCAACACTGACCCGAGAATCAAAGAGCGTCGCCGGCAACCGCAGACGCCAGGGCGGGAGTCGACGCTCGTAAAAGAAGGTACGACCGCGACGGCGATCAAAGAGACAGACCTGCGCGAGCGCCAACCACTTGGCGTCAAAAAGCGCGAGCGAGAGGTACCACGAGTCATTGACCAGAGCGAAGTGCTGCCACTCTTTAAGACGCCAACGTCGCAACCCTCGCCGCCACTTCGGACCGAATTCTGCGTCGAGCGGGTTTACCTGGGCCAAGGGCGAGGCAAAGGTGCCGAGCTCAAAACGACCGTCACGCACCCAGGCTGGCGGCGTCGGCAAGAGCGACCTCGTCACTCGCTAGAGCTCCTCGTCGATCACCACAGCGGTGCCGTAAGCGAGGATTTCAGCGGCTCCGGCCATCACCGTCGAAGTCGTGATGCGAAGGCCGACGACCGCGTTGGCACCGAGCTCTAGGGCCTCGGCCCGGAGTCGATCGAGCGCCTGCTCCCGGCTCTGGCTGAGCATCGCCGTGTAGTGCGTGACCTCGCCGCCGACGAGGTTGCGAAAGCTAGCAAGGATGTCGGCACCGACGTTGCGGGTGCGCACGGTATTGCCGCGCACAAGCCCGAGCACCCGGTAGATCGTATGCCCTTCGATCGTATCGGTGGTCGTCACCAACATGCCCCCAGAGGGGCGATGGACGAGGGCTCCGCCGGAGCGGAGTGCGGGTATCGAGGTCATCGTTGTATGTCCTTGTAGGGATCGCTGCGGTGGGTCTTGAGCCGGACCCGGAGAAAGGAGAACACGAGCAGTAAGAGCCCCCCCACCAGCGCTGCAGAGCCGACCACGGGGGCGGCAAACGAGGCTAGAAGACCGCCAAAAAAGAGGGCCAAGCCGATCCCCCTCTCGACGTTGGCGCGTGTCGAAGTCTCGACCCGTGCGAGCTGCTCGTCGGCACTGACCCGCGCCAACCACTCGCCGCCAAGCCGCGCTTTAGTCTCGTGTCCGCGGATCGCATCGGCCAGCTCGGGATCGTCGGCGACGTAGAGCGCGAGTTCTTCACGCTCCGCCTCTGAGACCTCGCCGCGGGTCACACGAGCGAGAAGCTCATCGACCCTCTGAGCCTCTGGATCTGCGCTCACCCCGGCATAGTACTCGGCGAAGTCCCACGGGCCGACGGGCTCGCAGCACGCCCATCGGAACCCCGGCCCGGCGGTCCAAAGCGGTCAATTGTGGCTCACACCGCCGAGGGCACATCAATTGCGAGTTATCCACAGTTACGCACACTCCTGCCCACATGCATCCACAGGTAAAGGCTATCTCAAACTTCTAATGTGACGTTTTTGTGACCGATCTGCCGCCGCCGATTCGACACTTCGCGGCGATCGTCGACCTGGCGCCGGGCTTGGCAACGATCACCGGCGTCCCGCCACCGCCGATGACCTGCTCTCACCGGCGACCGATCGCCGCGCACGCCGAGCATCGATCGATATACTCCGATCCCGACGAAGAGCCTCTTGATGTCCCGTCGGTACCACATGCTGCGCCTAGCCGGCGCGCTCGCCTTTGCGGCCGCTCTCAGCTGCGCGAGGGCCCCTCTAGAGCGCATCTGTCCCGAGCTTCAGGCCGGTGATCTCGTGGTCACCGAGATCCGCGGCAAGCAGGCCGATGTCGACACCTACGGCGAGTGGATCGAACTCTACAACGCCACCGACGAGACCATCGCCCTCGGCGGCATCTCGGTCGACCTCTTTAAACTCGACGGCTCCGGCGACTTTCACTTCATCGTCCGCGATGCCGACGTCGAGATCCCGCCCCGGGGCTACGCCGTTCTCGCCGGCGCGGTCGCGGCCGATAAAAGCTTCACCAGCTACGCCTACGACGGCGACGAGCACGGCTCGCTCTACGCCGGCGCTTTCATCGAGGTGTACAGCTGCGAACGCGAGATCGACAGCATGCTCTACCGAGCATTGCCGGACCTGGGCACGCTCAACCTAGACGGCGCAGCCGAGCCCGACGCCGAAGAGAACAACTCGACCGACGATCCGATTTGGTGCACCGACACAACACCCGCCGATCCCAACGAGCCGCAGATCGAACTCGGCATCCGCGGGACCCCAGGGGAGGCCAATCGCCCGTGTCCGTAGATTGGCGCCGCTCTTCGCCCCAAGGCCGAGCTCTGATCGGAGCTTTGCTGGCGATCACCACGACGCTCATCGCCTGCTCCGGCGGCCAGGCGATCCACCGTTACGATCGCACGCAACTCGCCGACAGCCTGGACAACCCGCAGCACTCGCCGCTGCTGCTCGGCACTTTCCCACTGCTCAAAGTCATCGACGGCGATACGCTGAGGGTCGGCGGCCTGGACCAGAGCCTCCGCCTGCTGGCGATCGACACCGAGGAGACCTTTAAAACCGAGAAGGCCCGCCGCGCGTACGAAGAGGGCTGGCAGCGCTACCTCGCCGCTGCCGAAGCGAAGAGCCGCGGTCCGGTCAAAATCCCGACCCCCTTGGGCGAAGACGCGAAGCACTTCGCAAGCGATTTTTTCGAAGGTGTGCGCGATGTGCATCTAGAGCTCGATCACCCCAAGGAGGTCCGCGGCCGCTTCAACCGCTTCCTCACCTACGTCTTTGCCGAGAAAGACGGCGAGCGCCTCAACTACAACCTCGAATGTGTGCGCGCCGGGCTCAGCCCCTATTTTACAAAGTACGGCTATTCGCGGCGCTTCCACGGGCAATTTGTCGCCGCCCAGGCGGAAGCCCGCGCCGCCGGCCGCGGTATCTGGGACCCGACAAAGCAGCATTACACCGACTACGACGCCCGCCTGGCCTGGTGGGACGCCCGTGCCGACTACATCGCCGCCTTCGAGGCCGAGGCCCAAGAGCACGACAATTACATCGTGCTCACCCACTTCGATTCAAACGATCGGCTGGCGGCGCTGCTCGGCCGCGAGGTCGTCGTACTCGCGACCGTCGGTGACATCCGCCTCTCCAAAACCGGTCCCACCAAGGTCATGCTCAGCCGACGCATGTTCTCGGACTTCCCGGTGATCTTTTTTGACAGGGAGGTCTTCGCGGCGACGGGGCTCCTCAAACACAAGGGCGAGCACGTCCAGATCCGCGGTGTCATCAGCTCTTGGTACAACAAATACCAAAAGCGCGACGTTCTCCAGCTCGAGGTCAAGCTGCCCGGCCAGGTCAAGCTCTCACCGGTCGTGCGTCCCGGACGCGAGCGACCAGAGCCGGCAGGCGACTCCGAAACCAAGGGGGACACGGCCGATACGCAGCCGCCCGCAACGGATGTCGGCAGCGAGTCTTCCTCCGCCACCTCTCCTGCGCCCGAGCCTCTCGCTGAGCCGACAGCCGCGTCCGCCGACAACACCGATACCCAGAGCGCCAACAGCCCGCCTCCAAACGAGGCCGCCGACGAGCCCACGACGCCCCCCAGCACGTAGCCCGCAGATCCCCCCCGATGAGGACGCCATGACCCGCAAAATGCCCGCCAACCCCGATTTCGCCCCGCGTCGCCTACTCGGCTTGCCGGTAGCCTCGTCCATCCTCCTCCTGGCCCTTGGAACAGCTTGCCCGCCAACCCCCGGCGAGACCGACACCGACACCTCCGGCGAGATCGGCTGCGAGAGCGCGCTTCAGCCGGGTGCGCTCGTGATCACCGAGGTCATGCCCGACCCCGACGGCGCCGACGATGGCCGCGAGTGGTTCGAGGTCTACAACCCCGGCCCCGACTCACAAAACCTCAAGGGCCTGGTGCTCGCCTACTCGAAGGTCAACGGCGACAGCGTCAAGTCGCACACTATCAACGTCGACCTCGAGATCGCGCCCGGACAGTACATGACATTTGGCGACGTACTGCCCGAGGCCGCCCCCGATACGATCGATTACGGCTACGCCAATGACCTCGGCAGCCTGGGCAATACCTCGGGGCTCCTGCAACTGGTCTGCGACTCCGAACTCGTCGATAAGATCATCTATACCGACGTCAAACAACGCAAGAGCCGCTCGCTGACCGGTGCTATCAGCCCCGATGCGGTGCAAAATGACGACCAAAAAAATTGGTGCCTCGCGCCCGAACTCTTCGATCTGGTGACCGACGAATACGGCAGCCCGCAGGCGGAGAACCCCCCCTGTCCGCCACCACCACCGCCCGAGGGCCAGTGCTGGGATGCCGACGTTTTGCGGCCCATTGCCTCCCCGAGCCTCGGCGATCTCGTGATCAATGAGTTCCACGCCAACCCGATGGTGGTCGATGACGCCGACGGCGAGTGGCTCGAGATCACCGCCCTAAAGGCGATCGATCTAAACGGCATTCACCTCGGCAAGCAGCACCCCGACATTCTCCAAACCCTGGACGCCGAAGACTATCCACAATGCCTGCCGGTCGCGGCAGGTCAGCAGATTGTCTTTGCCCGCGAACTCGACAGCGGCCAAAACGGCGGCATTCCCCAGATCGACTACCCGCTCGACTTCTCCCTCAATAACAGCAATAGCGGTATCTTTGTCGCGAATCCCGTGGGAGATCTGGTCGATGCGATCGCCTACTCAAGCACCGAAGACGGCGCCGCCAGCAGCCTCGATCCGGCCTTTGCCAGCGAAAGCGGCAATGACGAAGCAAACGCCTGGTGCCCGGCGATGGATGCCTACGGCGAGGGCGATCTAGGCACCCCAGGCGGCGGCAACCCGGCCTGTCCGCAGCCGCCCCCCGAGGATCAATGCCTAGAAAACGGCGAGTGGCGCGACATCCATTTTCCGGTGCTCGGCGACCTCGTGATCACCGAAGTCATGCCTGACCCTTCGGCCAGCTCGGATAAAGAGGGCGAGTGGCTCGAGATCTACGCCAACGCCGATCTCGACCTCAACCAACTCACGCTTGGCAAGGAGCCCGGCAAGGTCGAGCAGACCCTCGGCGCCAACGACCCCGCCTGTCTGCCGGTGACGATGGGCACGTACTTTGTTCTCGCCGCGAACCAAGATATGGCCAAAAACGGCGGCCTGCCAGGGCCTACCTACCCACTCGGATTGACTCTTGGTAACAGCGGAGGGCCGCTCTTCATCGCCCTTCCCGGTGTCGACAAGGACACCCCGGGAGACCCCCTCGACGTGACCAGCTACGTCGCCGCCAAGGCCGGTTTTAGTCGCGCCCTCGATCCCTCGCAAAAAAATCCCTTGGCCAACGACGACCCTGCCAATTGGTGCGACGCGGCCGAAGCGGATGTCTACGGCGACGGCGATCACGGCACCCCAGCGGCGGAAAACAGCCCCTGCGGCCTGATCGACGATGGCATGTGCGACGACAACGGCATGGCCCGCGAGCCCGTGCCGCCAACACCCGGCGACCTCACCTTCACCGAGTACATGGCCAACCCAACAAAGGTGCCCGACGGCGATGGCGAGTGGTTTGAGGTCCGCGTCAACGCCGACTTCGACCTCAACAATCTCCAGCTCGGCAAGCAGCCCGACAACGTCGAGATGACCCTGCTCGCCGCCACATGCCTACCGGTCAAAACCGGCGACCTCTTGGTCTTCGCCCACGCCGACGATGAGAACACAAACGGCGGCCTGCCCCAGGTCGACCAGATCTTCGGGTTTAGCCTGGTGCAGAGCAACGGCGGCCTCTTTGCGTCCCATAATGACATCGTCATCGCCGAGCTCGACTACGCAAATACAAGCTCCGGCGCCGCTGCGAGCCTCGATCCCAACGACGTCGATTGGTGCCTCGCGGTCGATGCCTACGGCCTGGGCGACCTCGGCACACCGGGCATCGCAAACCCGGCCTGCGGCATGATGCCGCCCGAGGACCAGTGCCTCGACGGCGGCGATCTGCGGGATATCGTGCAGCCACTGCCCGGCGAACTCGTGATCACCGAGCTGATGGCCAACCCGACCAAGGTCAGCGACAACGCGGGCGAGTGGTTTGAGCTGGTCGCCAGCACCCAAAATAGCTTCGATCTCAATGGTCTCAAGGTCGCCAAGCTCGTCGACGGCCTGGCAAATGCCGCGCCGCTGACCTCCGAAGAGTGCCTGAGCGTCGGTGATGGCGATGCTGTGCTCTACGCCAGGGGCATCGATCCTATGCTCAATGGCGGTCTCCAGGGGGTCGATTACACCTTTGACTTTGGGCTGACCAATACCTCCGGTGGCCTCGCCGTGGGCGTCGCCGACGTCGTCATCGACGTCACCACCTACAGCAGCAGCAAGGCCGGCAAAAGCACCTCCCTCGACCCCGGATCCTACGACGCCGACCTCAACAATGACGCCGATATGGCTCCTTGGTGCCCGGCGGTCGATCCCTACGGTGACGGCGATCTCGGCAC
>Ga0256845_1003360_pt1 | contig 10889 bp, 14 predicted proteins | sample RiftiametaG_FD_189101 | JGI IMG/M metagenome (GOLD analysis project Ga0256845, IMG submission 189101) | Tube worm associated microbial communities from hydrothermal vent at the East Pacific Rise, Pacific Ocean - Riftia | ecosystem: Host-associated > Annelida > Integument > Unclassified ... | reverse complement strand
GGTATCTTTTGGTTGGATTTAGCAGTTCAAAATACCCGCCATGGAGCCAGTCTTTGGGATGACTGACGACACCTGCTCGTACCATATTCAAATCAATATAAACCAAACATTGTATTAAGTACCGGTCAGTATCAATCGCCGTTGCGTGATAGCGATCATCCCAATAAGCGCCTTTTCTCTTTTTGCGAAAATTAAATTCCTGCGCCGTTCGTCCCGCGATCAGTTGCATACTTTTGGCAATGGATTGATTAGAGCTATCTTCGACAAGCAAGTGAATGTGATTAGAAGTGATGGTGTAATTGAGGATACTTAAACCAAAGCGTTTTCTTGCTTCAAATAACCAATGTTTCCAACGGTCGCGATCACGTTTAAATTTAAGCAAAAACTCTTTTTTATGACACCGATGAACGATGTGCCAAATATTTCCTGACGTAAAGTAACGATTAGCCCGTGTCATTTGCCTTCTTCCTTAAAGCAACGAAAAATACTCAAAAAACACCTTTGTAAGCGCTTAATGAACCATTATGTTAACACTTTATAACTTATAATCAATTAGTTACGACGGTCCGACCCTAAAGTTAACCTAAAGTTAGACCCTAAAGTTAGAGTTAGTTTTGTTATAGCCTGCTGACTGATAAAACTGAATAGCTGTTTGGAGTATCGGATTACGGGTCACTTCAAGAATTTTTGCACATAACTCGTATTCTTTTTTACTGATCCAAAGTGGGCAGTTAAAATACTCGGTCATCCAACCGGCTAATCCAATATGATCAGGATGTAAATGAGTCACAATGATTCGTTTTACAGGCTTGTTATTGAGAAAATCAACAGCAATTTTCTCCCAGGCTTCTCGTGTTTGATTGGAGTTTATTCCTGTATCAATAATCGTCCATCCATCCTCATCCTCTAGTAGCCATAAATTAATATGGTCGAGAGCGAATGGAAGACTCATACGTAACCAGTAAACACCGGTTGCAACTTCTTTTATTGTTCCAGGTGTAGGCGATTTCTTTTTACCAAAAGGATAGCTAAGCAACGTTTTTCAAGTCCAAAAAAGTACTGATTTAAAGCAGTTTAGTATTTTTGTAGTGACTATACTATCATTAGTTTTGGTGCCAGCAGTTCAAAGGTGGCAAGTTCAAAAGGAGAAAAAAAAACATAGCATTGATCTTATTGGATCATTCTTCATCACCGCGACAACGATACCAAAACCTAAATTGATATTCTCTAGCCCTGTACGAGCCAGCAATAGAGCCATACTGTGAAGTTACACCATTACTGACTGAAAACCCTTTATTTTCTAGTTCTTGTTTCTTTTGATTAGCCGTTTCCCATGTGTTATAGGGCCCCATCGTTTTCACACAATCGTCTCCGCTAGGCGCGTATCGATATCCGTCAATTAATACGGTATTTGCTTGAGGTTGATAGTCGTGATTATTTTGCTTTTGTTGTGGGCGTTGAGCGCCCTTGTTTAAACCACTATTGTTAAGACCACCTTTATACAATAAACCGTTTTGCCGGTTGTAAGTATAGTTGCCATCCGGTAATTTTTTTTTGCCTATATTTTGCAATTCATGGACTTCATCATCGGTAAGTAACTTTCCATTGACATAAACGACATGATGACCTGCATCACAATAACCAATAGTAGCAACACTCATTGTTATCGTTATTAATAGTTTTACAAAAAAGCTTATTTTCATATTATGATTCTCCTCTTTTTGCAGTTTGAGCTAGCATAGGTATATTTGTCTCACTTTAGCTAGGCCCATATCCCCTCCAATTCCATCCATGGAATCAGGGGAAAGTTAGTTTTTCGATGTTCAGGCTTTGCTAGCTAACAGGGACATCACCTATTCCATTAACCGTACAAATATTTATCATGATTGTCATGTAATGCTTTTTGGTTCTGAACCGTAACGTTCATTAATAAACGTGGCACCCATGAATAAAGCTGAAACATGGCCAGACGGAAAAGAACTGCAACGCTTTCCGTTAGGCCTTCTTTTGTAAAAGAGAATGTCGGACAGTGTAGTTTTGATTTATTGAATAACTATTAGGAACGCCACTGTCATATCACTGGTAATATTATCAATTTCACAGCTCCAAACATCTGGGCCTGTATCGAGTTCGCGATCACAAATATCACCTTCGCCATCGGTGCCCCACCCTTCAAACCCGTGCCCTGTATCAGGCGTTGCAATCAATTTCAGGTTGACTCCATTCGCAAATACTTGTGTTTCACAGGCCGTATCAGATGATGATCCGGAAAAATGGCAATTGAACCCCGCCGGGTCGCTGGTGATGGTGCCATAGCCGAAGTCATCACCATTTTGCAAAGTAATCGCAACGCTGTTTGGAGCCGGATCAAACGTTGCAATACAGGTGACATCGTTTGCTGGCATTGTTAAGGTGTAACTGGCGTTAGAGCCGGCAGGACAACTAGCTCCCCAACCGGAAAAAACACTTCCTGCTGCGGCCGTAGCCTGCAAATTAATCACCGCATTCTGATTAAATTCAAGATTACATCCTTGGCCATCGGGGTCAACGAAACACTCGGTACTATTATAAGAAATGGAACCCCTGCCATTGCCAACTTTATTTAGATACAGAAAATACGTGCCACTGCCAACCGGTTCAAAAGTAGCACTACAAGTCATATTGGAATCGACTGGAACGGTGAGAACATTGCCATTGGCAGACGCAGGGTCATTACAATCACCATCACCACTCCAAGCAATGAACTGGTTATCGGTATCAGCTATGGCGGTGAGTTGAAAGGATTCACCCAAGGTAACCGTTTCCTGACAATCAGTGCCACAATCAATGGTAAGGGGAGTTGGCGTGCTAACAAGTGCGCCGCTTATAGTACCACTGCCTGAGCCCAGTTTAGTGACCGTAAGAGTCGCTTGAGAGACCCAGTCAAACTTAGCTTGTACAGTTTTATCCGCTCCGGCATTGATAACACAATCGTTACCGACTAGAGAATCACAGCCGATCCATCCGCCCCAAACAGCACCATCAATTGGTGTTGTGGCTAAAGTGACGCTGGCCGAGTTAAAGGTATTCATATTACAACCGGCGGGGGATGCAGTAGCTGCCTGAAATGTACAAGTTCCGGCATTGCCGCCGATCCCGTCCGGTGTGCTGGCAATCGTGCCGTGACCCAAACCGCTGTTTTCAACAGTGACTATAAAATTACCGGAAGTCGGAACAAAGTGAGCAGTGCAATCAATATGCTGGTTCATCAATACCGTTGTTTTTTCATTGATGGCACCATCGATACAGCTTTGACTGCCAGTCCACTGACTAAAGTCATAGCCTGCATCAGCGGTTGCATCCAGAGTTACATTGGTATTGGCGGTTGCATCATAGGTTTCACTGCAATCGGTGCCACAATCGATCCCCTGATCGTCTGAGGTTACGCTGCCGTTGCCATCAATAGTGACGGTCAGGTTTGCCTGACTAATCAAATAAAACACGGCTTCACAAAAAACCCTTAGCTGGCCATTGGTTTCCACCAGTTGCAATGTCGTTTGATTACCATTGGCATTGGCACCACATTGGTTATCGCCATTCCAACGAAGAAAATCGCTACCTGCATCAGGCGTGGCGGTGAGCAGAATTTCGCTACCATAGGGGTAGTCTTCGCTGCAATCTGAGCCACAATTTATCCCAGGAGAATCGCTGGTGATGTTGCCAGAAGCGCTACTTTGGCTCTGAATAACTTGAACCGACAGCTCGACATTTTGGTCTCGGGAGAAATTGGCGGTGCAATTCACATTATGATCTAGGGTAACAACGATACTATCCAGATTGCTTTGTGGTTTGTCACTGCATTGGCTGTCACCGGTCCAATTTTGAAATGAGCTGGTATAAGTCTCAGCAATTTCAGGGGTTGCCGTTATAGTGATTTGGGTGCCAAATGGAAAAGAATAGGCACAAACTTCTCCGCAATCGATCTTGCCAATATCATCGACGACGCTACCTAGGCCATAACCGCCTTTGCTAATTGTTAGCGTATTGTCTTTCCAAATGTGAAAGTCATCATTCCATACCGCAATGGCAAAGCCTGACAGGTCCATGGCAAAATCAAATACCTCCGACACTGAGGTCGTATAAACGGTGGGTGTGGACCAATTGCCGTTGGCCTGATGATAGACAGCGGTGAATCCTTGGCCATTTTGCTGCCATACCATCCTGGCAGTACCGTTGTCATCGACTCCTGCATAAAGAGAGCTCAGCATTCCGTCATTCCCGGTCTCCTGAGTTGCAAGGGTGATACTGGGAGTGTACTCGCCATCTGGCAAGCGGAATCTAGCTTTCAACTCACCGGTATTGGTATCCGTTGTTATCCAGGCCAACAACAGCGTCCCTTCGCTTTCTAAAATTGTCCCTTTACCGTTACCTTCTACGATTAATTCGGTAATTTCTATATCGTTTTCCTGACTTATTTTGAAGGGTGCTGACACATCCCAACCAGCAAGATAACTGGTATAAATCGCCCCGCTTTGAAACCAGACAGCAAGCGCATCGACGTAATCAACATAAGCAATTTTTGAAAAACGGATCTGTTGACCGCTGCTCACGAGTTGTTCATCCCAAGAGGAGGCAGCTGGATGAGCAACAAAAAGGCCTTCCGTACCACCTTCGCTGTTTGTGCGAGCCCAAATAAAACGAGAACCGATGGGACCTGTAGCAACATCAAGTCCCCATGAATTCCATGCCATTCCATTGGGTGGCCTAGAGATAGATGAGCTGGTTGTGGAGCCGTTGATGACCCTGGTTGTGTGAGGGGAGCTTGTTCTGTCATCAAATATATATTGATTCCAAATAGCGTTACTGCGATTCAGGGTGCTTTGTGGATCGCGGCGATTAGAAATAGCGAGTCCAGCCAACGGTGTTTCAAGCGCCAGATAGTTAGCGTCTGTTTGCCAACCGTTGCCATCATAAGATAAGGACGCCAATTTTTTGCTATCTGAGGGACCTTCACTTTGTATCCAAAAAACCGTTGCTCTAGAGCCATTCATTGAAACCACAATTTCTTCGGTAAACAACGCTCCGGTTTGAGCGATTAAAAGACTATCTTCCCAGCCGGAACTAGCGCGATAACGCTGGGCATAAATGTTACCCCCCACCGGCCAGACTGACATGGCATCTCCCCACTCGTTAGTTGCTACCGATCTAGCATCTGTAGTGCCTGGAAAGCCCAACCCTCCGAGGGCTGGTTCAAGACCGACTGGGGCAGTACAGCCAGAAAAATTGAAAACAAAAACCAAAGAAATAAATAAACTCATTATCAGGCTTTTGATCTGACCGTTCCTTTTTCGAATACTTGAAATTAGTTGTTTCATATTAAATTCCCTAGGTGGATCGCTTGCAGTTGATTAAACTGGCATTGTTGAGCTAGAATCGATAGGGTCATAGGGTCAGAGTCATTGATATCTTGGATCTGTGCTCCATTTTTCCTATTTATTACGCTGTTTTCAAATATTAAATATTCCATGTCAAACTCCTTTTAATCTTTCGCTTTTAGATAACGCAAAAGTACTAGAATAATTGATGAAAAAACTCATAAAAGTCTAAGATTTATCTGATATTTTTCTAAGGAAGCCTTAAAACCGTGGTATTTTGAGTGAATGACTTATCCTAGCAAAATAAAAGTAAGCGACAATGATGGGAGTAAAATGGATGGTGATCGTGAAAGTGAAATATTACGTTATCATTTTGTTGAACAGTGGAAAGTGGGAACCATTGCTAGTCAGCTAGGCATTCACCCTTCATTATAAAAAAGGAAAAATAGACTCATTATTGTGCTATCATTTGATTACACAAAGCTGATTAGGTAAGAAAATGCGATACTTTGGTGTTAGAGATTTAAGAGAGAACATTGGTGAATATGCCCATAACGCAGAAAGCGGTGTAATGAGTGTAATTTCTCGAAATGGCAAACCACTTACGGTTAACATCCCCTTTGATGATTTGCTATTAGAACTTGGTGCACATAAATCTTTGGCTGTTAAACTTTTTGAAGATGGTACGCTGTCTTTAAGTAAAGCTGCTCGATATGCTGGGTTAAAGACCGATCGTTTTATTGAACTGCTAGGAGCTGCTGGTATTAGTGTTTTGGGTGATGAAAATGATTTAGAGCAAGAACTGATCAATTTTGAGTAAGTTATTGGCTGAAAAGCTTATTGTTGCGGACACCGGTCCATTGATAGCTCTCTCAATCATGGATTTGCTGCCAGTATTAACCCACCTATTTGATCGAGTAATGGTACCAAATGCTGTTGTTGATGAATGTTTAAATGATTTATCTAAACCACAAGCGGCAAAGATTAATGAAGCGCTAACAAACAACTTGTTGGTTAGAGAAAAAATCGTAGATAGTACTTATTGTGCTCTTTTAGAAGAGTTACTAGATTCAGGCGAAGCAGAGGCTATCACCTTAGCTGTGCAACACAATGCGATTGTACTTTTGGATGAAAAAAGCGGAAGAAATATTGCTAAAAGAGAAGGGTTAAAAGTTGTTGGTAGTCTGTTTATTTTGATAAAAGCAAAACAAAATGGAACAATTAAGTCAGCTGCCGCAGCTTTAGAAAAGCTTAAACAGCATGGGTATTATTTGAGTGATTCATTAGTTCATAAAGTTTTAGAAGCTTGTAGTGAGGTATACTAAGTAGGCTAGGCTAGAAAAAAATAGACAGTCTGGTTCTTCGAAGAATGGCTATTAGTTATTTTGAATACCTCTTCAATATATGATAACCTAGTTTTTTATACAAAATTGTAGAAGCAAAATGCACACCTCCCAAATCTCAGCTTATATTTCAAAGGAAACTAAGCATCAACTAGATTCCTACGTTGCCAGGCATGGTGTAAAAAAAGCTTTTTTGGTTGAAGAGGCTCTTTTGCATCACTTGCAGGCGCTTCGAGAGATCCCAGAGGATTTGGTGATTCCTAGTAAGATTGTTCTGTCAAAAGAGTCTTTTGACAAAGTGGTGGAACAAATCAATACCAAACAGTCCCCAACTGATGAACTTATAGAGCTAATGAAATAGCAATGAATTTACCCGTGGAGATCCGATGTTTAAGGAAAAGCGATAGACGGTGTGATTTTAGTTGTGGCAATATCGAACTGGATCGTTTTTTTCATCTTTATGCTGGGCAAAATCAATTTAAGCACCATATAGGTGTTACTTACATTGCCGAAATAGACCAATCAATTGCTGGTTTATAACCATTGCTAGTGGTGAAATTTCCACCGCAAAAGTACCCGAGCAGCTTACTAAAAAGCTACCTGATTATCCTTTACCAATATTGCGAATTGCCAGATTAGCCGTTGATACTAACTACAAAGGATTTGGTTTAGGACGTTTGTTGTTGAAATCAGTTTTTCAAATGGCAATTGATCAAAAAAATAAAACAGGCTGCGTTGGTGTGGTTGTCGATGCTAAAAAAGAGTCAGTCGCTTTTTATCAGAAACTGGGTTTTATTCGTCCGAAAACAGATAAGGGAGAGCTTTTTTCACACCCGGTTAGCAGTCCAATGTTTCTTGCGATTAATTTGATAGAATCGTCAAAGAAACAATCATAGCATTATTCATCACCAAGGCAACGATACTAAAATCTAAATTGATATTCTCTAGCCCTGTATGAACCACCAATAGAGCCATACGGTGAAGTTGTACCATTACAGTTTTAGCTTAGTAATTTGTTTAACTTATTCTCAAAAAAACTCTCACTCCAAAGTGACAAACTTTTTTGTTCTATTGGCTTCATAAACCTTTCAACATCGGCAGCCGCTATTTTCCAGTCAATAGAGTGGATCTTTTCACTTAAGGTATTTACCAGCCACTCTAGATCAATATTAATTTCTTGATCTTGCCACGGTCCATATTGAATTAGTGCATTTTGTAGTAACAACAAATTTGGGATCACACCTTGGCTAATATACCAACCAAAATCATACCAGTCTCTTCCCTTAAGGTAACCTCTACAAAGTAGAGCATGAATTTTTAATGCAAAATTGCTCTCTACATCTTGATGGCATACTTCAAAGTCTATGGGAAAATCCAAATAGGCATATTTAAATCCAGAACCCTCTGGTGGATTACAGTCAATTTCCAATTTAATTTTTAACTTACGGCCATTCAATTCATCCATGAAGCTTAAGTTTAATTGGTTTGCAATCGAAGTATCTTTAATTATTGCCTTTTTAATTCGTTGATCCATGCGTGACTTATTTAGTACTTCTGGTTTAATTCCAAATTCACTGCAAGTCGCAGTAAGACTCTTTAAATAGGGTTGCCAAGAAAATTCAGTATCCGATTTTAATAAAATAAAATCCATGTCTTCTGAAAAACGTGGCAGACCATGTAGAATGCGTAAACTGGTTTCCCCCTGAAAAGCAGCCCTTTCAAAAAAATCAGCTTGCCACAAAGAAAATAGCATGACTTCCTGGATTATTTCTTTGAGTGCATTTTCCTCTTCTAGTGGCCCTCTCGTTTTATATTGCTCTAAACGTGTTTGAATTAAATCAATCATATTTAAGCTCATCCTTATCAATACGTGACTTCAAGATATACCCGTGCTCCTTCATAATGACTATAAATCTAGAGCCCTTAGTAATTTTTCAATAAACATATTTTCTCGCTTGCCTTTATATACGGGGAAAAGATTTTTAAGTGTTGCTGAAGAAACTGACCTTATGGATGCTTCATCAATTCGCAGACCTTTCAACAAGTAATCTAACCCTTGCCAATGCGTTTTACGCAAATACATAAGATCGAGTAATGCCCGCATGGGATCAGCAATAAGTGCTACCTGTTCCTGTAGTTCATATCGAGTCACTGACTGTAAAAAATAATCCGGTTTTGTTGTCATTCGCTGAAACTCAAATTTACCCAGTGTTTCATTTTCATAACTGACTGACTTTTTTTTTGCGGTAATACTAAAAATACTCTGCGCGGATTCTGGGATCCATCCATGATAACTTAATGCTGACTCGGCAGAAATATAACTACTCGGTATTAATTGCTGGGCTAGGGTAAAAGGATGAATTTGTTTATCTCTGTATTTATTGGCTAGTACATAAAGCCCTCTTTTTACTCGGATCAAATCTCCTGTTTTCATTGCACGATTGACCTGACCATAACGACGCTCATTACTACCACCTAATAAACGGGATAGTTGCTTGTCATTCAAAACGAAATTATTTAGTTCATTGTTGATGATGAGTTGAGTTATGGGAGTCATCCAATGATTATAGCAAATATTCCAGAAACTTCCACTTTATGAAAGTATTTGGAATTAAATGATTTGCCTATAGAAGCTCACGTAAAGAATCATACAGAATAGAGAGCGACTAAAGAGCAGACAGGCTGATTCTTCGGGGCTGGATAATGCTTTGGCAACTAGAGATAGACCCTATTTTTCAGTAAATGTACTACAGTTCTCCGAATATCTTAAGATAGATTTGATCCAAAACAAAAAACTCACAAAAATCTAAGGTTTATCTGATATTTTTCTAAGGAACCTTTAATACCATGGTATTCTTAGCTAATGAATAAGGAATTTTCAGTTGGAAGCTGGCAGGTTGATCCTAAGCAGTGCTTATTGATTGGTGAGCAACAAGAAAAATCACTTGAACCTAAAGCGATGAGTCTGCTTTTAGTGCTGGCGGAAGCGAACGGTGAGCTGGTTTCCCGTGAACAGCTCTTTGAAGCCATTTGGCAGGATCAAGTGGTAAGCGATCATGCTCTTAATACCCTAATTGGTAGTTTACGCAAAAGCCTGTCTGATCATACCAATGCCCCCCAATATATTGAAACCCGCCCCAAACTAGGTTATAGATTAGCACCTGACATAAAATGGTATGGTATTGCTAATAATGCCAGCGGTAACGAGACCTCCACCGTTAATCCATCACAAAAATTACTTTTTTCCAAAGGCCGTGGCCGTTTGACTCGTTTTAGTGCTCTCGCTCTTTCAGTTATTTCAATTGCTGCTATCATACTAAAATTTACCCCTTTTAATTCCAATGATCAGGCTGTAGAGCAGCATAAAAGTACCCAGCATTTTTCTGAAAAACTACCGCTGGAGAACACCGTTAATAATTTAGGTGTTTTGCCTGAAAATACCGATTCGGTACAACCCCAAATTAAGGATGCCGATATATCAATTGGGCATTTGGTTAAGTTGTATGTTTCCTATACTTTTAGCGAACTCGATGAAAATGGTAAACTCTATTGCGAGGACTTTAGCTACGGCATGATTAATCGTTCTATTTATGCTAATGGTCGTTGGCGTGTAATTGGTGGAGGCGTGACTATGCGGCTCGATCATCAAGAAGAAAACCTTGTCAATGTGAGCGAAACTCATACCATGGAATATATTAATCTTATTGGTAAAAAAGAAATTGATATAACCACAATGAACTATGATAAAGATGGTCAGCTCTCAGGCTCTGCCGATATTAAAATATTTTCGGATTCTGGTTTGTTAATTTGTGAAGGAAAATCCGTCTTTTTTGGGACTAAGTTTTAGTTTAACCGCTACCCCCTTCAACTTAAGAATAAATAAAATGGATAGTAGTAGATTTAGAAGTAAATCGAATACGGCTAGTTTTGATGAGGCCTTCGGAGCATTCTATTTCGAAAGTAGCTCAACAAACTTCAAGCTCAAGGTATGCACATCACCCGGCCATCTAGCTGATAAATAATTTCCATCTTCAACCACAAACCCTGCACTAGAATCATTAATTGATGTAGCGAGCCGAATTGCTGTCGTATAAATTGCCAAATTATTGGTCATAAGATTTCGCGATTTTATGACCGTTTTGCCACACTGCAATCATAAGGTTTTTTCACTTTCCCAAATTGAAATCTGAAG
>Ga0256845_1003359_pt1 | contig 10891 bp, 7 predicted proteins | sample RiftiametaG_FD_189101 | JGI IMG/M metagenome (GOLD analysis project Ga0256845, IMG submission 189101) | Tube worm associated microbial communities from hydrothermal vent at the East Pacific Rise, Pacific Ocean - Riftia | ecosystem: Host-associated > Annelida > Integument > Unclassified ... | reverse complement strand
CGAGCAGGGTCGCCGCACAGGCGAGGGAGAGAGCGATTGCGAGGGGGCGAGGCATGGGGATCGCTGGAGGATCGCCGATCTGCGGGCGATCGCCAAATCGTCGCAGGAATCACGCGAATGCGCCACAGGGTGCGGGCATCAGAGCCGTCTCTCGACAGTTTGGGCGGGCGAGTGCAGGGGGTCCTAGGCGAACACGAGCTGAGATGCGGAGGCTGGCGCGGTGATCGGCCAGGCGCAGGTGATGGCGCTGTGACATCACCTCTGCGCCGATGTGATCTTGGATCCTAGCTGCCGTTCTCTCCTGCGCGTTGGTCCGGTCTCTCGATGTGAACCGCACGTCGGGCATCTCCGGGGGCCGATGCCTCGGCGGCTTCTATGTGATCGGCGCGGGTCCGAAGCTGAGCGCAGGAGGGCGTCGGCGGAGCAGGAGCCTTCCTGTTTAGACTGGGTTACCATAGCTCACATGGCGAAGAACAAAGTGGGGACCGGGGGGCTTGTGGGCGGAGTTGTGGCACTGTTGCTGGCTGGATGCAATGGTGAAATCGTCGAAGGCAGCGGCTCTGAGTCGAGCGCGACGGGTACCGAGACCGGGAGTACAAGCCAGACATCGAGCAATTCGGCGACCGGAACGACGACCAAGAGCGGCTCGGCGAGCAATAGCGCCAGCGGCATGACGACGATGGCGACGACGAGCCCGACGACCGACGCCTCGCGGAGGCGATCGAGTCGCTCTTTGCCGGCCGTGAACGTGATGACCTGACGCTCTTCTACTTCTCCGGTCACGGCATTAAGGACGAAAGCGTTGAGTTCTAGGGGGCTGTAGGCGGGCGTCGATTACTGGCTCCGGCGTCATCGAGCACGGAGTGTGCGCATGGCGAGCATGGGCGTGACGCCAGCGTACAAAGTGCGGATGCTTTGCACGGAAGATTTCATCGTAGAAAACCCTCGATTGTGCAGTCTCTGCAACGCAGGATCTCTGCGAGCGAGCGTTCATTTTTCGGCAGTCACACCTCCAGGCCGACTGCACGCATGAGCTCTAGGGCATTGCTGCGACGGACGATACCAGGGCGCATTGTATAGTCGAACTGGAGGCGTCCATCGGCGACCTCATCCTGGAAATGAACGTTGTTTGCGCGTTCTCCAAGCTCATTTATCGCCTCGGCGAGTGCCAGATCATGGGTCGTCACCAGGCCCACGGCATCTGCTCTTACGAGGGCGTGGATCACTGCTTCGGCACCGATTTTGCGATCGTGCGAGTTGGTGCCGTGAAAGATCTCGTCGAGCAGGAAGAGCAGTGGTGGCGGGGCTGCATGGGCGCTGTCCATCAGCGAACGCAGGCGGTTGAGTTCTGCATAGAAGCGCGAGCTCGCTTCGCGTAGGGAGTCCTCGACGCGGAGGGTTGCGCCGACGGCGAGCGGCGAGAGGCGGAGCTTGTGTGCCCGGACCACGGCGCCGGCGAGGGCGAGCACGACATTGATGCCGACGGTGCGCAGCAGCGTGCTCTTGCCCGACATATTGGATCCGCTGATCATGAGGACGCGCAGCGGTGTGCCCAGGTGTACGGAGTTGGCGACGCACTCCGGTAGCAGAGGGTGCCTGAGCCCGTCACCGATCAGCAACGCACCGTCGTCGGGGTCGCTGATCTGTGGCAGCGAATCTGCGGGGTGTTCGTAGGCGTAGGTCGCGAGGGCGATCAGCGCTTCAAACTCGCTGAGGGTGTCGAGCCAAGCGGCGATCGAAGGGCCGTGACGTCCGCGCCAGCGCTCGATCGCCAGGGCGCAGTGCAGCTCCCACATCCAGGCGAAGGCGAGCGGTGCGAAGAGGCCGTTGCGCCGAGCCTCTAGCCAATCGGCGAGGCTGGCGAGTGCGGCGATCGCCTTTGCCCCGGCGATGCCATCGCTGACCAGGCGTGTCTGCAGGGCGCAGAGGCGAGGGTCATCACCGAAGTCTTCGCGACCGAGACGGGCGAGCAAGAGGGCGACGACGGTGAGTTCTCGGCGGGGCTCTTCGATCGCTTTTGTGACCGCCTTTGTGGCCTGGCCCAGGCGACGGCTGAGCAGCGCTTCGATCACCAGGATGGTCGCCGCCGGCAGCGGGCTGAGGTCCCAGGCGAGCCAGAGTGTGACGGTGGTGGTGGCGGCCAGGGCCATGATCCAGGCGAGCGCGCGCAGGCGTGTGCGAGTGGCGGGCGCGAAGCGAGCGGGGGCCTGCGCCCAGTCGAGGAGGTGTTTTGGGTCGACGGTGATCTCGAGGTCGCCGCCTAGAAGCGCGAGGTCCTCGCGCAGCGTCAGGCGCCCGCGGAGTTCGGTGCTCGCGGCCTGGCGTTCGCGGATCTCGGGGGGCGTCGCCGGTGCCAAGAGCCAGCTCGCGAGTTTTGCCTGGCCGCCGCCGGTTCGGGCGGTGCACAGCAGCGTGAAGAGTGAGGCCTCACCGAAGAGGTCGAGGTCGACGGCGTAGATGTGGCGCTTGGGCACCAACTTTTCGCCGCCCGGTCCGTCCTCTTGCCAGCGTCCGTCGATCCGTCGCAGCGCTCGATCGTAAAAACCGACCGCGAGCAGGGCGCGGGCGTGGGCGCGTTCGATGCTCTCGTGACCGATGGCGATGACGACAAAGATCAAGAGGGGGAGCAGCGACCAGGGCAGGGGTATGAGCTCCGCAAAGCCGGCGATCAGGCAAGCGATAAAGGCCGCAAAGATGAGCACCCGCAGGCTTGAGATCCGGCGGCTGCGCGCCTCAAGGGCGAGGGCGGCAGTCTTGCGGAGTTGGCGGAGGCGCTGGTACTCGGCGCGGGGGTCCGGCATCCGGGGCATGATGCGTTATGTGGGCGAGCCGTGCAGCGGAGATCCGCATCGGTGGCAGCGCTCGTGATCACCGCACTGCAGTCACCGATGCAGTCGCGGCTCAGAGGGCTTTGAGCCTGTAGAAGGGCGCCTGGGTCGGTCCGTAGACGATCTCGGTCAGGGCGTGCTCGTCGATCGAGATGTCTGTGAGCACCGGTGTCCACGGCCCCTGCTCGCTCTCGCCGGCGAGCAGCTGGTAAGTCTTGCTCGGATCCAGGAGCGTCGTCGAGATCGTCAGGGTGGCGTCGCCTTCGTCCCAGTGCACGGTGCTCGCTCCCCAGGGACGGGCGAGTGGTTCGCCGACAAAGAGCCCCTCGCCGGGCCAGGCGACGCTTTTCCAGTAGGCCTCGATGATCGTTTGGCCGCGAAAATAATTGGCCACGAGCACCGTCGTGTCGGGGAATTTTTCGGGGTAGTTACAGGGCTCGACGACCGTGCCGTAGCTCCCGCTAACGCCGGCCTCGAGCCACTTGATCACGCTCATCTGGCTGCTGTCGGGGACCTGCCCGCCGTAGGAGGTGAGGTGATCGGCGAGCGCTCCGGGCAGGTAGTCATTGCTCGCGATCTCGCCGACGTTGGCGAGACCGGTGAAATAGAAAAGCACGTTCTCGGTGTCGGCGATCAGGTTTGAACCCATGCCGTCGGCGTTGTCGATATAGGTGAGAGCGAGGTTGTCCTTGTCTTGCCAGGCGTCGACGGTCGACATAAATGCGGGCCAGCGGATGCTGCGGGCCTTGTCGGTGGTGCGCACGAGGTAGCCGTCGCCGGTTGGAAAGGTATTGTCGGCGGAGATGCCCCGATCGATCAGCGCCTTTGCGTTCTCTTCGGAGGTCGCCGCGAGGCTCATCGCCAGGCGGATCCCGAGTTCGCTGTAGGGCAGCTCGACGTCCGCAGAGTAGAGGCCCGACGGTTTTGTCGGGTTGCAAGGAGTCGAGCAGTAGGCCTCGTCAAAGCCGAGCGCGAAGGCCGAGGTGATCGACATGCAGCCGACGCGATAGGGGGTCGTCCAGGTCAGGGCGAGCGCTTGAATGTCGGGTCCTAGGGCATCGTCGACGGTGGTCTTGAGACCCGCGAAGATCTCAGGCGAGAGCGTCTTGCCGAGCGGGAAGGAGAGCTCGATTCGGTTCTCTGGGGGGATCTGGCGCGCCTCCATGTAGTAGTCGGCGATCGCGGTTGAGAGAGGATCGTCGGTATTGACGAGCACAGCGAGTTCGGCCGGAATAAGGCCCTGTTTGGGCATGAGCACGGTCGGCTCGTCGGGTATCTGTGCGGTGTCGGAGTCGGAGTCGGAATCAGAGTCGGAGTCAGAGTCGGAGTCGGAATCGGAGTCGGAGTCGGAGCTTGTGCTTGTGCTTGTGCTTGAGTTTGAGTTTGAGTTCGAGTTCGCGGTGCTGGTCGAGGTTGAGGAGGCGTCGCTGGAGGTATCGGCGCTATCGCTGGCGGAGGTGGCCGACGTCGTGTTGTCGGTGGCACTCGCGGTCTCGCTTGTAGCTTGATCGTCGCTCGCACAGGCGAGGGGCGCGAGCAGAGCGAGCGCGAGCAGGGCGAGGGGCGAGAGGCCTTCGATCGAGGGAGGTGCAGACGAGGGCAGCGGCATGGGGGCGCATGATAGCGCCTCGCGGTCGTAATTATGAGGTCTTGCGGGCCTATATTGTGCAGGTCACCGAGATGATCTCTGTGCCGTCGCAGTTGTGCTTGTTGAGCGTTTGGCTGTACCAGAAGCCGTCGTCCCAGTCGCACCAGTGCCAGACACCCTTCTCGTCGAAGTTTGTGCAGGGGTAGACCGATCCCTTGGGCGCGTCGCAGTTGCGGGGCCCAAGGCCTATCGACGAGAAGCCCGCGAAGCCGAGTTGCTCGCACCAGAGCGGGTAATAGGTGTTGCCATCGGTGTGCTTGCGGGGGACTCCCCCAGAGAGCAAACCGTAGCGGATCTCAGGATTTTTACAGGTCTTGCCGCCGTTGGTCACCGACTCGCAGCGTGTGTATTGCTCTTTGGTCCCGCTTTGCAGGCACCAGTCGGTGTTAAAGGTATTGCCACATTCGAGCTCTAGGATGCAGTCGAGGGTGCAGCCATCGCCGCTTATAGTGTTGCCATCGTCGCATTCTTCGGTGCCTGTTTGCAGGTGTCCGTCGCCGCAGGTGGCCACCTTGCAGGAGGCGAGACAGGCCGCATTGTCGGCGTTATCCGGGCCCAAGTCGCACTCTTCGACGTCTTGTTGGATAAAGCCGTCGCCACAGGTCGCGAGTTCGCAGGAGGCGAGGCAGGAGGCATCATCGGCATTTTCTTCGCCCGCATCGCACTCTTCGACGCCGTCCTGGATAATGCTATCACCGCAGGAGGCGAGAACACATGCAGGCAGGCAACTGTCGGTTTCGTCGTCGTTTCCGTCGTCGCAAGCTTCGCCCTCGTCGACCTTGCCGTCGCCGCAGGTGTTGATGCTGCAGTCGAGGGTGCAGCCGCCGCCCTCATCAGTGTTGGCATCACCGTCGTCGCATTCTTCGACATCCTCCTGAATGTTTCCGTCACCGCAGGTCGCGAGGCTGCAGTCGAGGAGGCAGGCTGCGTTGTCGGCGTTGGCTTCGCCGTCGTCACAGGCCTCTGCGCCGGGCAGGATAAAGCCATCGCCGCAGGTGGCGAGCATGCAATCGGGTGTGCAAAGGCTGTCTTCGGCGTTATCTTCGCCCTGATCGCATTCTTCACCCGGGTCGATGCTGCCGTCGCCGCAGAGTTCACCGCCGCTGTCATCACCGCCGAGCGATGAATTGCCACCGCTGAGCACGGGGTTTGTCGTGCCTACGCTGGCCTCAACGCCAGAGGAGCAGCCCGCGAGGCCGATAAGGGCGCAGGGCAGCAGTAAGCGCAGCACGGTCCAGGTTAAGCGCGGATAGGCCATACCTTTAGATTGAGGCATGCACGGGGTTGGCGCCAACCCCGTGCTGCCGCTTCGAGTTCGAGGTCTTGAGATCGCGCCTTTTCGCAGTGAACCTATTTCGCGCGGGAAGCTGCGGGCCGTCGGCCGGTGATAGGGGGGGCTTAGGAGCGCGGTATTCAGATTGCTAGGTCCGGCCGCGCGACCGCCCGCGGATCCCAAACGCACGGGGTTTTAGGCCTCTGCGCGGCTTTGGCTGCGCCTGTGCACCGATGTCCAAAGTCGACAATGGCAGTAGCGCAGAGCGACCGCGGAGCGATTGGCAAGGGTTGGCGGGGCGGTGATCTTGGGCACGATTTTTCCGGGCGGTATCCGGGGCACAGGGTCGCGGGGCGGACGGCCGGGTCTTCAATGGAGGGAAGGGGTTGAGGAACCTGCGGAATCCTCATGCGGGGTGACACTTCGAGGAGTGCCCCCGACGAATTGTATACAATTTCGACATTGTTGCGTTGTCCGTAGTGTCCTCATTTTGAACTCACGGTATTTTGGTACTTCGGATCGCTGCGTGCACTGCTCCCTCGGTTTGTACACTGTCACCAGGTCTGCACTCATCACTCATCACTCATCACCGCGAAGCGAAACGGTGATGGATGAATTCGCGCGATTCAGGGAGTTTCGGTTTGCTGCGGTGATGTCAGCGCTCAGAGGCGACTTGCGCGGCCTGGGACCTGTTCTTTGTCCTCAACTCGCGCTGCGCTGTGGGGGGCACTCGGGTAAGCTCATCGGCGTGGCGGTCAGGAGCGAGCACGAGAAGCTGAGATCCGGGGCGGGGCGGGGCGCCGCGCTGTTGTTGTTGGTGATCGGGGCGCTCGCCTGTACTGCTGGCATGGGGGATACGGACACGCAGGGCACGACCGGTGCGACCGGCGGCGATAGCTCGAGCACCGGAATGTCGCAGCTGCCCCCGGTGCCGGTGGCCCACGCGGAGTGTGAGCAGGGGCCTGTTGTCGATGGCGGTCGATACTCGGGGAGCCTGCGCGAAGTGCCGCTTGGGGTCGGAATTTGCGGCGTTGAGGGGCCTGTGACCTACCTGCATGTCGCCGCCGAGCTCGACGTGGACCTCACCGTCAAGGTCAACGCGACAGGTTTTACGCCGCGCCTGAGCATCGCTCCCAATTGCGTCGCGGCTCAGGAGTTGGTCTGTGGCGAGGGCGTGGCGGCGATCGAGCTCCGCGATGTCTCGGCCGGCACGTTGCTCACTCTGGCCGTGGGTAGCGCAGCGGACGATCCGGGGTTGATGGTGCCGATGCCAGAGCCCGGTGAGGCCGATCCTCTCGAGTTTACGGTGGACATCGGTTTGCGGCGGATCCTCGCGCTTGGCGAACGCTGCCTGCCGGAGAGTCGCGGTCGTTGCCCGGCGGGCTCGGCCTGTGCGTCGCCCATGGGTGAAGATCCCGCGGACCTGGCGACGTGGATCTGCGATCCGCTACCCGGGGATACCTGCGCGAATGCCGAACTCGTCCTGGTCGACGCGCTTAGCGGCGAGATCATCGTCGATCTCGCGACTCTGCAGACAGATGCGCATCAGCATCTGTGCACCGGCTCGGGTCTGCGTGAGCGGGTTTTGCGCTTAGTCGTGGACGATGATGTGGCTCTGCCACAGGCGGCTTCGCTGGTTATCGAGACCAAGGCGAAGGTCGGCCTTGCGGCACGTGCCCCGGGGTGTGCGGCCGAGGCCGAGATAGCCTGTACCGCACCGGCAGAGGGGGTTGTGCTGACGATTCCAGATCTTCAGGGTCTGCTCGAAGGCGGCGCGGACCCCTTCGTTTTTGTCGAGTGGGAGCTTGGCGACGAGCAGGGCGCCGAGGAGCCGATCTCCCTCGCCTGGGCGATCCTCGGCGAGTGAGGCAGGGTTGGCCCTTGCCCGTGCGGTCTCCGAACGCAGTCTCCTGAAGGCGAGGGCGCCGGGGTCGCACGGCCAATTTGCTCGCCCTGCTGGCTTGCTCGTTCGAGCGCATGGGCCTATGCTCCCGCGCCAACGAGTCACCTATGGCAAGCCGTCTTTTTACCAGCGAGTCCGTCACCGAAGGCCACCCCGACAAGATCTGCGACAAGGTCAGCGACGCGATCCTAGATGCGATCATCGCCGAGGATCCCGCTTGCCGGGTCGCGTGCGAAACGCTCGTCAAGACCGGTTACGTCAATGTTGCGGGCGAGGTCACGACGACGACCTACATCAACATCCCCAAGATCGTCCGCCAGACGATCCACGAGATCGGCTACATCAGCTCCGATATGGGCTTTGACGCCGACTCCTGCGGCGTGCTCGTGGCCATCGAGGGTCAGAGCCCCGACATCGCGATGGGCGTCGATTCCGGCGAGAGCAAAGAGCAGGGCGCCGGCGATCAGGGCATGATGTTTGGTTTCGCCTGCACCGATACCGACGAGCTGATGCCGCTGCCGATCAGCCTCGCCCATCGCCTCACCCGCAGTCTCACCGAGATCCGCCGCCGCGACGGTGCCGACTCGTTCCTCCGCCCGGACGGCAAGTCGCAGGTCACGATCGAGTACGTCGACGGTCGTCCGGTTCGGGTCGATACGATCGTCATCTCAAGCCAGCACCGTGCGGACGTCGAGCAGGGCACACTCCGCGACTTCATCATGGACGAGGTGATCCGGTCGGTGATCCCCGAGGGCTTGATCGACAGCAGGACCAAGGTGCACATCAACCCGACCGGGCAGTTCATCATCGGCGGGCCGATGGGTGATACCGGCCTGACGGGGCGCAAGATCATCGTCGACACCTACGGTGGCATGGGTCGCCACGGCGGCGGCGCGTTCTCTGGCAAGGACCCCTCCAAGGTCGATCGCAGCGCCGCCTACTATTCGCGTTACATCGCCAAAAACCTGGTTGCCGCTCGCCTCTGTACGCGCGTCGAGGTGCAGCTGGCCTACGCGATCGGCGTCGCCCGTCCGGTGAGCATCGCGATCGAGACCTTCGGTACCGGTACTGTCAGCGACGAGCGGCTCGCGGAGCTGGTCGACAGCCATTTTGATGCGCGTCCGGCCGCGATCATCCGCGAGCTCGATCTGCTGCGGCCGATCTTCTACCAGACCGCCGCCTACGGTCATTTCGGTCGAAGTGAGCCCGACTTCACCTGGGAGCGCACCGACCGGGCCGAGGCGCTTGCCGCCGCTGCGGGTAACAAGAAGTAGCGCGGCAACGCAAAGCTCAAGGCAAACAAGAGCAAACGCGAAAAAGCGAAAAAGCGAAAAAATGAGGGGGCGAGGCTTTGGGCCTTCGCCCTCTTTTTTTGTGGTTGGAGTGCAGGACTTCGGGGCGCCGTCGCCTTTGCGCGATTGCACAAAAGTAGTACGAGTGTGGATCGACTTCGCGCCGCTTTGGTGGGCGCGTTTCTTGGTCTAGCAATGTGGGCTGCTGGTATAGTCTGTGCCCGCATTGCTGCATTGCGGTCGCTCTCGACGAGGCTGATACGTGACCCATGACTGACTCGATCACCCGCTACGATCTCCCCCAATCGGCGATTCCCCGGCGTTGGTACAATATCCAGGCAGACCTCCCGCGGCCCTTGCCGGCGGTACTGCACCCGGGTACGCACGAGCCTATCGGGCCGGCTGATCTTGCGCCGCTCTTTCCCGCGGCGCTGATCGAGCAGGAGGTCAGCACCGAGCGGTACATCGACATCCCAGAGGAGGTCCGCGAGATCTACAAGCTGTGGCGGCCGACTCCGCTCATTCGCGCTCGTCGCCTCGAGAAGGCGCTCGATACCCCTGCGCACATCTATTACAAGTACGAGGGCGTCTCGCCAAGCGGTAGCCATAAGCTAAACACCGCGGTTGCGCAGGTTCACTACAATAAGGCGGAGGGCGTACAGGGCCTGACCACAGAGACAGGTGCAGGCCAATGGGGCACTGCGTTGTCGATCGCCTGCAACTTTGTCGGCCTGCCATTGGAGGTCTTCATGGTCAGGGTGAGCTTTGAGCAAAAGCCCTACCGCAGGGTGATCATGCAGAGCTTCGGCTCGACCGTGCACGCGAGCCCGAGCGAGAATACCGAGGCGGGGCGGCAGATCCTCGCCAAGCATCCAGATACCACCGGTTCGCTCGGAATCGCGATCAGCGAAGCGGTCGAGGTCGCGGTGAAAAGCGGTGGCCTCAAAAAGTACGCGCTTGGCTCAGTGCTCAATCACGTGCTCACGCATCAAACGGTGATCGGCCAGGAGGCACTGGCACAGCTCGAGCTCGCCGGTGAGTTCCCGGATGTGATTGTCGCCTGTGCGGGCGGAGGCTCCAACCTCGCGGGCATTGCGATGCCCTTCGTGCACCTCAACCTGACGGCGGGCAAAAAGACGCGAATCCTGGCGACCGAGCCGGCAGCCTGTCCAAGCCTCACCCGTGGGGTCTACGCCTACGACTTTGGTGATGCCATCGGCCTGACGCCGCTGATCAAAATGCATACCCTTGGGCGGGGTTTTATCCCGCCGCCAGTGCACGCGGGTGGTCTTCGCTACCACGGCATGGGCGCCTTGGTCTCGGCGCTCTACGAGCAGGGTCTGATGGAGGCGGTATCCGTTGGCCAAGTCGAGACCTTTAAGGCGGCGATGACTTTCCTGCGGGCGGAGGGCATCGTGCCGGCGCCTGAGCCCTCGCACGCGATCGCCGGGGTGATCCGCGAGGCCCTAGAGGCCAAGGAGGCCGGCGAAAAGCGGGTGATTCTCTTTCACCTCTGCGGTCATGGTCATTTTGATATGTCGGCCTACGACGCCTATATTTCCGGTCAGCTCAGCGACTACGAGTACCCGCAAGAGCTGATCGACGAGGCGATCGCAGACCTTCCAAAGGTCGACGAGCCAAAGCCCGCTTCCTGAACGAGGGCGGGGTTCCCAGCCAGCCTCGCGAACTCCCGGTCAGATTAGGACTTGCCGGACTTGCCGGACTTGCCGGGCTTGCCGGGCTTGCCGGGCTTGCCGGACTTGCTGGACTTGCCGGGCTTGCTGGACTTGCCGGGCTTGCTGGGCTTGCCACTGCCGAACTTGCCACTGCCGGACTTGCCGGACTTGCCGGACTTGCCGGACTTGCCGGACTTGCCGGGTTTGCCGGGCTTGCTGGGCTTACCGGACTTACTGGGCTTGCCGGGCTCGCCAGAGGTGTCGGTCTTGG
>Ga0256845_1003358_pt1 | contig 10892 bp, 7 predicted proteins | sample RiftiametaG_FD_189101 | JGI IMG/M metagenome (GOLD analysis project Ga0256845, IMG submission 189101) | Tube worm associated microbial communities from hydrothermal vent at the East Pacific Rise, Pacific Ocean - Riftia | ecosystem: Host-associated > Annelida > Integument > Unclassified ... | reverse complement strand
CAAGTTAAGTTACTTATTGAATGTGAATTCTTTCGATATTCTCCCATTCAACAAATTTAAAACATTTATAGAAACTAAAGTAACTGCAATGAAATTGCAGGGTTTTAACCTTTAATTTGATAATAAATATCATTTAATAATGCACCACGGGTTAAATTATTATTTCTTGACCTTTGTTTCTCGAAATGATGACAGACATTGCCTCTAATATTATTACATTTGAATATGAAGAAAAACACATTAATACTTGGTGCTAGCCCAAACCCAGAACGTTATGCGCACAAAGCAACATTAATGCTTTCAGAAAAAGGACACCATGTTTTTCCTATTGGATTAAGAGCTGGCAAAATTGGTGATCACAACATTTTAACTGACACTCCTCTTATTAAAAACGTTAACACTATAACTCTTTATGTTGGTCCAAAAAACCAACCGACTTATTATGATTATATCATAAATACAATAAAACCTAAACGGATCATTTTTAACCCAGGAACTGAAAACGATGAACTTCTAAATTTAGCTCAAGAAAACGGAATAGAAACAGAAGTTGCCTGTACATTGGTTTTGCTTTCTATTGGTAATTATTAAAATTTAGCTAGGCACTCTTTCCTCCAAGGAGGGGCAGTTTTTACTGAAATAAGAGTTCAACCGTTCATCCTTTATTACTCTTTCTATAAAATATTTATAGTTACATTTATCACGTAAAAAATAAAAACCATCATACATTACCTTATGAAAAACCGAAACTATTTTAAAATAGCAAGCATTGCTCTTATCTCAATCTTATTTTTAAGTGTTAATCCTGCTTCTGCTCAAAAGAAAAAAAAGGGTAAAAAAGGAAAAACAGAAACCAAAAAAAAAGATAAGGACGCTTTAAAAAAAATATCAGAGGTAACAAAAAAGAGTAAAAAAATAGATGGTCTATTTACTATTTACCAAGATACAGTAACAGGGTCTATAAAAATGGTTGTTAGTGAGGCGCAACTTGGAAATGAATACATCTATTTTAGCCAAATTGCTGATGGTGTGTTAGATGCAGGTTCTTTTAGAGGAGCATATAGAGGTTCTAAAGTTTTTAAAATCCAAAAATATTTTAACAAAATTGAATTTATTACTCAAAACACAACTTCTTATTTTGATCCAAACAGTGCCCTTTCAAAATCTGCTAGTGCAAACATGAGTGAAGGAGTTATGGCAAGTTTAAAAATTGAAGCTGCTGATAAAGAAAAAGGTCTTTACTTAATTAATGCTGATAACTTGTTTTTAAAAGAAACATTATCACAAGTTAAACCTCCAAAATTTCCAAAACAACCTTCAACAGCTTTTTCTTTAGGGTCTCTTAATAAAGAAAAAACTAAAATTAACGCAATTAGAAATTATCCTGAAAACACTGATTTAGCAATAGAATATGTTTACTCCAAAGGGTCTGTTTTAAATGGAGGATCAAGAGCTGTTTCTGATGGAAGAAATGTAAGTGTTAAAATTTACCATAGTTTAATTAAAATGCCCGAAAACGATTACGAACCTTTAATGGATGATCCTCGTGTTGGTTATTTTATGACACAGATTACAGACATGACCTCAACAGGCTCTGCCCCTTATAGAGATTTAGTTCACCGTTGGAACTTAAAGAAAAAAGACCCCTCACAAGCTATTTCTGAACCTGTTACCCCTATTACTTGGTGGATGGAAAACTCGACACCAGTAGAATGGCGGGAAACTATTAAAAATGCAGTTTTACAATGGAATGTTGCTTTTGAAAAGGCTGGGTTTAAAAATGCTGTTGAAGTAAAAATGCAACCAGATGATGCTGATTGGGATGCTGGAGATATTCGTTACAATGTATTAAGATGGACTTCTTCTCCAAGAGCTCCTTTTGGAGGTTATGGGCCAAGCTTTGTAAATCCAAGAACAGGTGAAATTTTAGGGGCAGATATCATGCTAGAGTTTGTTCATTTTACAAACAGAGTGATGTATGACAAAATTTTCAATTTGGCTTCTCTCGAAAAAGAATATGAAGCTCCTTTATTTGAAAAAGACATTAATAAAGCAACTTGTTCTTTAGGGCATGTAATGCAAGAAAACACAATGTTTGGAAGTGCTATTGCTGTTGCAGATGGGGCTTCTGACATAGAACTAAAAAGAATTAAAGAAGAAGCGATGATTGCTTTATTAATGCATGAAGTTGGTCATACTTTAGGCTTAAACCATAATATGAAAGCTAGTCAGCTGTTTTCTCCTGAACAATTAGCTGATGCCGCTTTTATTAAAGGAAAATGTCTTACGGGTTCTGTAATGGATTATGCAGCAATCAATTTAACAAAAGATCGATCAAAACAAGGACAATATTCAGATGTTGCTGTCGGTCCTTATGATATTTGGGCGATCCAATTTGGATATACTCCTTTTAAAACTCCAGATGAGAAAAGTAATTTACTGGCCAGATCTACAGAACCCCAATTAATTTTTGGTAATGATGCTGATGATATGCGTGCTCCCGGAAAAGCAATTGACCCAAGAGTTATGGTTGGCGATTTATCTAATGACCAGATTACTTATTCTAACAACATTTTTGAATTGATTGACGAAATGATGAAAGGGGTTAAAACTAAATTTTCTATTGAAGGAGAGTCATACCAAGAATTAAGAAGAGTTTATTATGTGTTAAGTAGACAAAGAGCAATTGCCGCAGGAGTAACATCAAGATTTATTGGTGGAGTTTATGTTGATAGGGCTATGATTGGACAAAAAGGAGAAACAAAACCTTACACCCCGGTTAGTTTAGCAGATCAAAAAAGAGCAATGGAAACCTTAAAAAAATATGTTTTTGCTCCTGATGCTTTTAATGCTCCTAATGAATTATATAATTATTTAGCACTACAACGAAGAGGTTATAATTTCTTTAGAGGTCCTGAAGATCCAAAAATTCACAATCAAGTTTTAATTTACCAAAAAAATGTTTTGGCTCATGTGTTACATCATAATACCACACAAAGGTTGGTAGATTCTGAGCTTTATGGTAATGAATATAGTCTTTCTACAATGATGAATGATTTAAACAATGCCATTTTTAAAACTGACATTTCTGGAAGCGTAAATTCTTTTAGACAAAACTTACAGGTGGCTTACACCAAAAAATTAATTACAATGGTTGTTGGTACTAAAAGTAAAAAGTATGTTTATGCTGCTCAATCAATGGCCATTTACAACTTAAAACAAATACAAAAAATGGTTAGTAGTAGTGCCGGAAATATTTCAACCAAAGCACATAAAGCACACTTAAAAACATTAGTTGCTAATGCTCTAAAAGAAATAAAATAAAAACTTCTTACCTATAAAAAAAGCCGCTTTAAAAGCGGCTTTTTTTATACTAGATTTATTCTTTTAAATAACTCTTCTTTATAGGATCCTCCTATTGGCAGCATTTTTTTACCCCCTTCTATTACAACGTTTGACTGTTCGATTGCCATTATTCTATCTAAACAAACAATATATGAGCGGTGTATCCTTTGGAACTCTTTAGCTGGGAGTTTTTTCTGAATATCTTTCATTGTCGAGTGTATTGTGTACTTTACCTCTCCAACATTAATAACAACATAGTCTTTTAAAGCTTCTACAAACAAAATTTCGCTTGTTTTCACTTTAACTAACCTAGAGTTTGATTTTACAAAAATAACCCCTTCAGTCTCTTTATTTTCAACAATAGAATATAAAAAGTCTCTCTCTTTTATAACCTCTCTTTCTTTAGAGTGCTTATAAAGTGCCATTTCTATTGATGTGTGTAAATCAACTTCTTTAAAAGGTTTTATAATATAGCCATAAGGCTCTGTAACTTTTGCCTTAGCCAAAGTGCTTTCGTCAGCATAAGCAGTTAAATATATAACAGGTATAGATAGTTTTGCTCTTATTTGTTCAGCAGCATCAATACCACTCATTTCCCCTTTAAGCATAATATCCATTAAAACTAAATCTGGCTTTGTTTCTAAAGCCAATACTATTGCTTTTTCTCCTGTAGCTGCTGAACCAACAATGTTATACCCTAATTTTTTAAGGTTTTGTTGAATATCTTTTGAAACAATAGCTTCATCTTCAATTACTAGTATGTTGTTTTTCGGCATTATTGTTCTTTTTTAAATATAATGGTATATTTTGCTCCTTTTGTGTTGTCTAAAATAACTTTTGCTTCAATTTGCTCTGCCAAAGTCATCACCAATTGCAACCCTAAAGAGCCTGTTTCTTTATAATTAATGGCTTTCGGCAAACCTAAGCCATTATCTTGTACAATTAAATTTATTAGCCCTTTATTTTCAAACAACTCTATCTTAATTATTCCTTTTTTAGCATCAGGAAAAGCATATTTAAGAGCGTTTGAAACAAGCTCATTTATAATTAAACCACAAGGTATTGATAAATCTAGGTTTAAATAAATTTCCTCTAATGATGTTTCTAATTCTACTAAATCATCATAAATACCGTATGAATGTACTAAATTTTTAGACAAACTAAAAATATATTCAGAAAAATTTATTTTAGAAAAGTCATCCGTTTTATACAAACTTTCGTGAATAAAAGACATTGACTTAATTCTGTTTTGACTCTCTCTTAATATGTTTAGTGTATTTTCATCCTTAATATAAGAAGATTGTAAGTTGAGAATACTAGAAATTACTTGTAAATTATTTTTTACTCTATGGTGGACTTCTTTTAATAAAATTTCTTTTTCATTAAGAGATTCTTTAAGTTTTTTTTCTGATATTTTTTTTTCGGTTATATCGTGTGCTATTCCAGATACTTCTAATATTTTACCTTTTTCATTATAAATCGGGTTTAAAAAAACTTCTTTTATTATTTCTTTACCTTTATTATCTTTTTTTGTTGATATAAAATACTGCGATTCTCCTTTAAATGCTTTCTTATATTTTTTATTCCAAAAAACATGTTGGTTTTCAGAAGAATACCTTTGCTTATCATTACTCTTAATATTAACCTTTTTATTATAGGTTTCTTTTATATAATTTATAAAATTTTTGTTTGATGATGTTACTCCTTTCTCATTATTATAAGTCCAAAAAAGGTGTGTACTATTTTCAATAATAGATGTTAATCGAGCTGACTGATTATGTATTATATTTTCATCTTGTTTTCGTTGTATTGTTAATGCTAAAATCCCAGAAATATGATCTAAGATTTCAACATCTTTTTCATTAAAATCATTTTCATTTGTATACGATTGAATAGAAAGAACTCCTATTACTTTATTTTTAATTTTTAAAGGAACTCCAACAAAAGAAAGACATTTTTTTCCTATAAGCTGATATTCTCCTTTATTAATTAGTTTATCTAAATCTTTCCTTTTTAAAATTTGAGTTTCTTTTTGATTAAGGAAATATTCATTTATTCCCTCTCCTTTTTTTCTATTTGGTATATCTATCGCTCCTTTTTTTTCATAATAATAAGGAAATGCTATTGTTTCATTATCTAACAAAAAAGAAATAATAAAATTATCTGTATTAATTATTTTACCTAATTCCTTTCTAATTTCCTCATAAGTTTCTTCTGTACTTATTGTTTCTGTAACAATTTTTGCAATATTATTATATGTTAATTGTAATGATTTTTCCCATTCTTCATTTGTTATATTTCTTAATATTCCTCTTGTTGAATATGGTTTTCCATTTTTAAATTTTAAACTAACATTTCCTTTAACTATTATTTTTTCACCTGCCTTTGTTTTTAATTCAAAAGAAATTTCAAGTGTTTCTCCTTCTTTAATATTTATTAATTCACTAAATTTATCTTTACAGTCTTCATGTATTAAATCAAATATATTTTTATTTTCAATTTCTTTATCTGAATATCCTAACGTTTTTTTCCATGCTTTATTTACATACAAAATATTACCATTCATATCTAAACTTTGTATCAAATCGGAAGCATTTTCAAATAAATCTCTATATTTTTCTTCACTTTCTATTAATTGTTCTTCTGCTTCTTTTAATTCTGTAATATCTCTTGAAACTCCCATTGTTCCAATAATATCATTTTCATTATCATAAAGTGTAGAAGCAGATAAAAAAGAAGTAAATATTTTTCCATTTTTTCTTTTATTTTTAACCTCTCCAATAAAATATTTTTTAGTTTTTAATTCTCTACTTATTTTTAAGTAATCTTTTTTATTTGCATAAATTAATTGAATACTTTTATTTAAAACTTGTTTTCCCTTATATCCAAAAGCTTGTTCGGCTGCATGATTAAATTCAATTATTTTTCCATTTTTATCTGAAGCGCAAATAATATCTAATGAACTATTTATTATACTATTTGTATATTTTTGATTATTAATTAATTTTTTTTCTATTTTTTTTCTTTCAATAATTTCTTTTTGAAGTTCTTTATTTAACGCTTCTGTTATTATTACTTTTAATTGTTCTTTCGCTAGTTTTTTTCTATCAGATATATCTTGAAAAACAAGATGAATAGCTTTTCCATCTTTATAATCAATAAGAGTAGATTTAGTTTCAATCTCTATTATTTCCCCTGTTAAAGGTTTTTTTATTTTTAGTTCAATAAAAGGTACTTTTTCTCCTAATAAAACTTTTTTTCTCCTAAGTAATGCTTCTTCTTGATATTCTTTAGGTAAATAATCAAATATATTTAAATGACCTTTTAAATCTTCAAAATTATTCAATCCTAAAAATTTAAATGACCTTTTATTCGCATAAACTATTTTACCATCAATATGTATTAATGTAGCATAAGGAGATTGATCAATTAATCTTTTATAATTTTCTTTACTTTCTATTAATTGTTTTTCTATTTCTATTTCTTTAGTAATATCTACTAAAGTCCCTTCTGTTTTATATTTGTTATTTTCTAATACATAAATTGAAACATTAGTAGATATCCATAACTCACTTCCATCTTTCTTTTTATGTTTTACTATATAATTTATTAACTGTTTTTTTTCTTTTAAATCATTAATATATTTTTTTCTGTCTTTTTTATTAAAATATAAATTATTAACACTTTTACCTATTAATTCTACCCTTGATTTATACCCAAATATTTTTGCTAAAGAATTATTACAATCTACTATTTTTTCATTTTCTGTTATAAAAACTCCAGCTAAATTTTTACTAAAAATAGTTCTATATTTTTCTTTATTTTCTTTTAAATGAAGTTCTGCTATTTTTTTATCTGTTATATCTCTAACTGTTGCAACTTTTATATTTTTTCCTTTAAATTTAATTGATTTAGAAGTTACTTCTCCATAAAATATAGTTCCATTTTTTCTTAAACCCTCAGCTTCATATTTTACATATTTATCACTTAATCCACTTTTTTTAACTTTATCAACATCTTTATTTACTGTTAATTTAGTTATATTTTTCCCTATTAATTCTTTAGGTTCATAACCAAAAACTTCTTTTACAGAATTATTAATATCTATTATTTTTCCTTTATTATGTATAATAATAACCTCATTAGTAGCATTAGATAAAATATTAAATCGTTCCTCTGAATTTAAATCATTACTTTTTTTAAGGTTTTCTATTTCCTTAATTAATTCTTCTTTTGTTTTTTTTGAGTAATCCAATTATTTTTTATCTTTTAATTTTGTTCCATCTATTTTATACTCTTTTCCATCTTTATATAAAATAGTTAAAACCAATTCTCCCTCAATATTATATGATTTCCAAGTATTTATTTTAATTCCTGATACATAAACTTTTTCTTTTTTTAATTTACCATTTCCATAATAAAATTTATGCTTTCCATCTGGTTCTCCATCTCTAAAATTTCCTTTAAAATTTAATTTACCATTAATATAATGATATATCCATTCTCCATTTTTTTGTCCATCAACATATTCTCCTTCTTCAATATGATCTCCCATTTCATAAAACCAAGGACCATCTTTTAATCCATCAATATATTCTCCTTCTGTTATTATTTTTCCTTCTGGAGTATATTCATGCATCATACCATCTTCTTTTCCTTTTCTATAATTTTCTTCTCTTAAAATATTACCATTACTATAATACCAAACCCATTTTCCTGTAGGTTTTTCACCTTTTAAATATTTTCCTTTTTGTTTTATTTCATTATCTTCAAAATAATATTCCCATTCATCTACTCTTAAACCATCAATGTATTTTCCTTTAGATTTTAATTGTCCATCTTTATAATATTCTTCCCAATATCCTTGTCTTCTCTCTTCTTCATCTATTAAACCTTTTGTTAATAATCTACCATGTAAATAAATTTCTGTTTTATCTATTTTTCCATTTTCATTATAATATTTAAATAATCCATTTTTATTTCCTTTATCATCATAAACTCCTTCCTTTTCTAGTTTTCCATTTCTATTATATTGCTTTTTAACTTTTAAAACAGCTAAATTTTCTGTATAATTTTGTGGAACACCTTTTATATATAAAATAGCATTTACTAGTTTTCCTTTTCTATCATATTCTTTTAAATAACCATTTAAAAGATCTTTTTTATATCTCGATTCTTGTTTTATTTTTCCATTTTCATAAAATATTTTCCAAGTACCCTTTTTCTTATTTAATTTATCATATCTATTAATATTTTCTTGACCTATTAAAATATTTTTTTTATAAAAAATTAAAGTAATTAGTCTTCCATCTAAACTATACTCATAAGTTTTACCTTCTTTTAGGTTATCTATATAATTTATTTTTTTCCATTTAATATGATTCTTGACATCATAAAAAGAAGTACTTATATTATGTTTTAACCCCTTTCTATAATTTTCTTCTAAAACAATATTACAACTATCACTATAAGTAATTACTAAACCATTTTTATTTCCTTTTTTATAATTTATTTTAGACTTTAAATTACCTAATTTATTATAAAAAGACCAAGTACTATCTAATAAATTTCCTTTTCTATTTCCTTCAGATTTTATAATACCATTAGGATAATAAGAAATCCAATAACCTTCAGGCAAACCATTTTTAATTATACCTTTACTTGAAATATTTCCATTTTCAAAATAAAATGTTTTAATACCATCAGCTATCTTTTTTTGAGCAAAAAAAGGAATAACTATAAAAATTAAAATAAAGAAAATTAGAAACTTATTAACCACTTATATATATAATATTATTTTATTAAAATTTAAAAAAGAAATATACTATTACTATTATACTGTTAAAACAGTTTAAAATTAATCAATAGTTTTCTTGCTTTTATTATTTATTAAAAGTTATAAGTATAAACTAACATATTTTACAATTATAAAAGCTTGTAAAACTTAATATTAACACTTTTATTAAGATGTTGTTAATAGCATAATAATTTATAAATAGTTTAATTTAGTTATTAATTTTTTATTGAAATAGTTGTTTAAAAAATGGATGTAAAAATAGCTGTAAAAATTTGGTTTTAATAAAGGTAAAATCAATTGAAATAATAATTGATATATACTAACTATTTCTTTTAGTTTTTATAACAAGATATTATTATTATCAACAGGTTTATAGTTAATTTTATAGTCTTAAAGTTCAGCACTTTAAATAAAACAGAAAATAACACTGTTAATAACTACAAAAAAAGGTAAAAAGATGAGTAAAATAGCAATAGGGAGCGATCATGCAGGGTATAAGTTAAAAGAAATAGTTAAAGAATATTTATCAAATAATAATATTGAATTTAAAGATTTTGGTCCTTTTTCTGATGACAGAGCAGACTACCCTGATTTTGCTCACCCAGTTGCAACAGCTGTAGAAAAAAAGGAGGCAGATTTAGGAATTTTAATTTGTGGTAGTGGTAATGGTATTAATATGACAGCAAATAAACATCAAAAAATTAGATCTGCTTTATGTTGGAGAGAAGATATTGCAGAAATGGCAAGACTACATAATAATGCAAATATTATAGCTTTACCAGCTAGATATATTAGTGAAGAATTGGCGTTAAAATGTGTTGATATATTTTTGAAAACAGATTTTGAAGGAGGAAGACACGCTGATAGAGTTGAAAAAATAGCTTGCGTATAAAATTGATTTACTCTAGAGAATTCTCCGAGGCTCTGCCTCGGGGTTTGGAGGAAAGTTTGAAAACCTTAGGTTTTCAAGGGGTTAACTAAAAGTGTATTTTTGTTATGAGAGCGAGCTTATGTGAAAAATCAAGGAATGGAAAAAGAATATAAGAAGATACATCAGGAGCAACTTAAACTATTCTGATACCCCGATGGCTCTGCCTCGGGGAGTTTCATTGCTTTGGCTAAGAAATTGTAGGAGAGCTTTAAACTCTGTCCTTTCAATTTAGCACTTAGCAAAACCAAATATTTTTATAATTATAATTATTTTTTCGCTATCAGAATTTTGGTTTGGTGGACTTTAACCGAAGCTTAAAATTACCAATTAACCACCAAACCCCCTATGTTTTTTAGCCATTTTTGTGTGTAGTGTTTCTTTTCTGCAATTTGGGCTATTATTTTAGGACACTATGCAAAGATATTTTATTTCAAATAATAAAAAGTTATTAGTCATTTTACACATGAACGACATAAAACAAAACACCCTCACCAAATATGATGAGGGTGTACATATCAATAAAGATATGGTTGACATGAAAGACTTTATAAAAACCTTTCAAAATAGGTTAACATTATTCTTTCACTAACTTTTGAATAGTTCTGTTTTTTCCGTTTGTTATTGAAACAAAATAAATACCACTATCAATAGAATTAATATCCAATATTATGTTAGTCGAATTTACTTGCTGTTTAGTGTGAATTTTTCTTCCTGTAATATCAACTATAGAAACAGTAGTGTTTGCAGCATCATTTAATTGTATAGTTACATTTCCTGTAGTAGGGTTGGGATACATTTTAATGCTTGCTTCAAAACTAT
>Ga0256845_1003357_pt1 | contig 10892 bp, 8 predicted proteins | sample RiftiametaG_FD_189101 | JGI IMG/M metagenome (GOLD analysis project Ga0256845, IMG submission 189101) | Tube worm associated microbial communities from hydrothermal vent at the East Pacific Rise, Pacific Ocean - Riftia | ecosystem: Host-associated > Annelida > Integument > Unclassified ... | reverse complement strand
CCCCTCTTTAATATTCATTACAGGCAGCGTATATCCCACACGCTTAATCAATAGTTTTTTGCAGTTATGGCAATAGGTATTGCTCCCGGGATGACCGGGGATATTACCCACATACGCATAATGAATTCCCTCTTCCATGGCAATTTGTCTGAAATTCTCCAGGGTAGATAATGGCGTCGGTGCCAACCTGCTGAGTTTATACAGAGGGAAAAAGCGCAAAAAATGCAACGGATAATCCGGCCCGAGATTCGCCAGAATCCATCCACACATCTTCTTCAACATCTCAGGATCATCTACATATCCCGGCACCACGAGATTGGTCATTTCAAAATGCACACCCTGCTCATGCATGGTTGTAAATGTGTTGAGAATAGGGCGCAATCTGCCACCATTGAGTTTGCGGTAAATGGCATCATTATAGGATTTCAGGTTGACATTGGCAGCATCAAGTACCTTACAAAGTTCAAGAAGTGGCGGAGTATTTATATATCCGTTGGAGACCCATATATTTGCAATACCAGATTCACGTGCCAGTCTTGCGGTATCAATCATATATTCATAGTATGTTGTTGCTTCGGAATAGGTAAAGGCAATGGAGGCGGCTTTTGCTTTTTCTGCCTCTTCCACTACCTTTTCCGGAAACAGATCATAATGGTCAACTTCATGGGGTTTAGCCTGTGATATCTCCCAGTTCTGGCAGTTTAAACAGCGAAAACTGCAACCTGTTGTGGCAATTGAGAAGGCGAGAGTCTTTGGTTTAAAATGATAGAGTGGTTTTTTTTCCACTGGATCGATATTGACAGAACAGGGGTTCCCATATGCCAAACTGTACAGAGTACCATCCATATTCACCTTTGACCGGCACACACTCCGGTCGCCGGGCGACAAGGTACAGCGATTAGGACAAATCTTGCACATCACCCGGCTGTTTTTCAGCCTGGCATAAGAAAACCCCTCTTTATGCCATTTCCACAGCTCTTCCGGCGCGTCTCCCTTAAAAATCGTTCCACGGATATCATCAGCACCATCCTGCCTATCCGCCTGATTAAAAGGCCATAAAGCAGCCCCTGCAGACCCGGCAACTGCAAGATATGCAGCCCCACAGGAACAGGAGATAAATTGACGACGATTGAGTATTTTCATCATATCACCTCTTCACCAATTTTTTGGAAAACCGCATACCGGAGCATGCAAGGAGAAGCACATTACACAATTTCAAACCGAGAAGTGCCACAACAGCCCAGACTATTCCGAAAAAAGGAATAAGGATAAGAGTTGTCACAAGAGTTCCGTATGCAGCTCCAATAAGATCAGCAGAAAAAGTACGAACGGCTGCAGAACTGTCATTTCCCCCCAAAGATAAAGCCAGAGGAAATTGGCAACCACAAAGCATTGACAGCAGAAACCCAAACCCTAGAAGAACTGCCGATTGTAAAACCAGCGGTTTATAGACAAGCACAAAGAGAAAAAATGCCAAACTGACAACAAGTAGAATATCGAGCCTGATCAGCCACGTTATATTTCTGTTTTTGAAACGAAGATACTCTCCAATTCGTGCGCCGGGGAGCAAGCCAAGCAGAAAAACAGTGACCAGTAACCCAATCTGTTCATAAACATAGCCAAAAAAGATCTGATACACCAGAATTACAAGGCTCTCACTGCCCATGGTGACAAAACCTGTGGAAAACAGAACACACTCTTCCAGCCTCGATCGTGCAAGATAAACAATTAGCAACAGCCCACTGATTATATAAAACGGCGTTGGCGAGCTGGAAAAACGTGAGAACCATTGACGAAACATGACATTAAGGAGAAACGGTGATGTATCACTATTTATTCTGATGTCAGGCAGTAGTTTTTCTTTCAGATAATCCTGCCGCATTGACGTCACATTACCGTAAAACAGGTTGCTGATATACTGTGTTGGAATATTTTTTTCTGCAAGCAAAGCTGGAATATCAGGGTCAAGCTGACTGTCACTGCCAAGAAAACACACTATACCCCCAGGTAAAACAAGCAGTTCTTTAAAATAGTGTGCCGCTGTTTTATAAAGCGAAGAGATCTTTTCCTGTTGCGGCCTGGCCAGATAATTGTCGTAGCCATTTACCGTAAAAGAAAAAATACCACCTGGGCGAAGATGCCTGCTGACCAGAGAAAAGAACGTGGTAGTATAAAACCTATTCACCTGGAATGTGTCCGGTTCCGGCAAATTAAGAATAATGGCATCGTACTGATTACTGGTTTGCGAAAGAAAAAGACGCCCGTCCTGATGAAGAACATTGAGACCGGGTATGCGGGTCAGCAGGTTATAGCGAAACTGAACTGAGGTCACCTGCGGGTCGAGTTCGAGATAGTCGATTCTTAAGAGTTTATATTTCTTCAACTCTTCCATAACCCCGCTTTGGGCCCCGATAAGCAGCACAGAACGGGGGGAATCAAGCTGTGATAAAGGATAATGGATTATTTCCTCCGCCTGCTGCTTGTTCTGACTGGAATACAACGGCACACCATCAATAAAGAGAGTGAACTGCTCTTTTTCTCCATGGACAGTAACCCTGCCATAACGTGATTCGCGATAGTAGACAAGATTACCCTCAAAGGGCTGTAGAGAATGCTTTTCCAAAGCCAGTGTACAAAGAAGAACCACAAGGACAACAATCGTTGGCAGAAGGCAAACGGATTTGTGTCGTTTTTCTCTGGGGACAGCATAAAAAGCGGACAGAAGCAAAAGACTGCTGGCGAGAAAAGCCGCTTGAAGAGGAGATGTGAATCGTATCAGTATAAAGGAAAAAAGGGCACCACCACACACGTCCCCAATATTGTCGAGCATATACAGTCGTGCCCCGGGATACGCGGGCTCCCGGCTCCGTAAAACATAGAGGCTATAAGGCAGTACAAAACCGACAAGCAGGCCGCAAGGCATACTGATAACAAAGATACAGGCCAGGGTGGGATAAAAGCCAACAGCCACTCCTGGAATAAAAAGCAGGTCTCTCAAATAACGGATGGCAAGAATTTCAAGAGGAGATATCAGAGCCAGCAACAATGAAAAAACGACAAGCCCAAACAGAGAAACACGGAAAAAACGATGCACCAGCCTGGCAAGCCAGGTACCGATACCTCCGAGCAACAGCCAGGAAAAAAAAATAAGAGAAAGTGTAAATTCATTTCCCTGAAACTGGCTGAGAAACTCACGGAGCAGAAGAAGCTGTGTCACAACCGAGGAGACACCGGTAGCAATAACAAGCCGTTCCACCGCCCTGTTATTATTCATTGAAATGTTGAACCTGATATACCTGTACCTCCAGTTTCTCTGTCCTCCACGCATCTGAAGGAAGATTTGCTTTAAGACAAAGTCTGCTTAAAAATTGTTCCGCATCCGGAAGCTGCTCCCAGACCTGAGGAAGATAGGTAGAGCTGTGTATTCCCTGCCGTAAAATGACTCCATCAATATGAGGACGCAGTTTGCGAAGAAGATCGGCCGGTCCTGTATATTCCAGGGTCACCGGCGGAGTAAGAATACTTACTTCAATGGAGATTCTGTCCAGTTCTTCTTTTTTCAATGGATAAAACCTCGAATCCCGATAGGCGGCGTGCAGAACATTTACCCGAACGTCTTCAACAAGTGTACGCTGAGCAGAGAGACTGCCTATACAACCTCTCAGACGTCCATTGCTGTTCAAGGTTACGAAGGTTGCCCGTTTGCTGGTGAAAACCTGATCCTGCAGTTTTTTTGCCAATAGTTGCTCATCAGCGGGATCAGGTGATTCTCCCAGGCTTTTGACTAAGGTCTGTCGGGCCAGCTGCACTATGACCTGCCCCTGTTTTTTTGTCAAACCAGCTGATTTATGCAAAACAGACGCGTCTTTTTCTTGAAAAAATGCTATCGCACCATACCCGACCACCTTCTCTTTCTGGCCTGCAGTATCTCCACTGTTCGAATAGTTCAACAGTACTGGCGTCCAGTGCTGTTGGCTGGCCAGGCCAATAAGAACCTGGATACCATATTTACCGCATGCACTGTTTTTTTTATCCAGCCCGGTCGCATCAAGATCGAGGATAGCGTTGAGTGTAGCAAAATCACGCTTTTTTGCAGCTGCATAGGGAAGATAGTGTGAAAGGTCAGAGCTGATGACCAGCAAGGTTCTCGAGTCAAGCAAGTGAAGGATTGCTTCAGCAACAGCCTTTGTTCTGCCGGGGCCAAGCACAATGGGAACCAGAGAAAATCGACCAAGCAGATGCTGAAGAAAAGGCAACACCACCTCTAAAGAATGTTCTGCCTCATCTGAGGCGCTATTGCTCTGAAAAAGATCTTTATTTTTTAGAAGTATACCAGCATCCGGATGAATCGGAATGTCACCGAGCGGTGTATGATACGCACTGACATCACTGATTACACCTCCCTCAAAACCAATATTGTGGTCTGGCCCGATAAGTATCACCTTATCAAACATACCCTTTTGCAGAACTCTTGCCGCATGGGCTGCGGTACGTCCTGAAAAGATATAACCGGCATGGGGCAGAATCAGGGCCCTTAGTGAACCCTGGTCAAAAAGAAGTGGCGAGTCAGACACTGCCTGGTCGCACAAGCGACTTATCTGGGCATCCAGTTTTTTCGGTTCGGCAGGATAAAATTTCCCGGCCCATACAGGTTCACGGACAGACCCCGCAACAACGGGGGTAATTGAATAAGAGAGAACAACCACAAGAGCAAAGGCGGAAAACAGTCTAACAAAGAGCATGGCGTAATCCCTCCACAGCTGAATTATGACGTAACACTCTTTATTGGATGATACCTGATTTGCCCTGTTAACTCCAGTGGGTTTTTTGCAGACGAAGACTACCTGAAAATGATTTTTCAAGTAGTCTTTCTGTTGATTTTTTCTGGATTACGTCAAAAACCGGGGATCAGCTAATACGTGTTTTCCCTTCCCACTCCCTGTCCCGAAGCTTAAATTTCTGTATCTTTCCTGTAGCCGTTTTCGGTAACTCGTTAAATTCAACATACTTCGGTGCCTTAAAACGAGCCAGGTGCTCCTTGGTAAAAGCTATTATATCCTCTGCAGTCGGATCGGCTCCCGGCTTGGCAACCACAAATGCCTTGGGTACTTCACCCCACTTTTCATCCGGTACCGGAATTACAGCAACCTCCAAAACATCGGGGTGGCGATAAATAACACTTTCCACTTCAACTGTAGAAATATTTTCACCACCACTTATGATGATATCCTTTTTCCGGTCCATGATCTGAACATAGCCATCCGGGTGCATCACTGCCAAATCACCACTGTGGAACCAGCCGCCTTCAAAGGCCTCGGCAGTCGCTTCGGGGTCCTTGTAGTAACCAGTCATCACATTATTGCCACGCATTACTATTTCGCCCATGGTTTTACCGTCTCTTGGAACCGGCTCCATGGTTTTTGGATCCACCACATCCATAAAATGAGTAACTATAAAAGGGACTCCCTGACGTGATTTCATTGTTGCCTTTTCATCAGCAGACATTGTCTCCCATCCAGGCTGCCATGCACAGACGCTGTGGGGGCCAAAAACCTCTGTCAGGCCATAAGTATGCGTAATATCAGCGCCAATATCCTCCATATTACGAATAATCGTGGGGGCCGGAGGAGCACCGGCAGTCATTATTTTCAAGGTTTGTTTCATCTTCACATCAGCGGCACCCGGCCAGGTGCTCATGGTGATTAAAATTGTGGGTGCAGCGCACAGATGTGTAACGCCTTCCGTCTCAATCAGGCGATAGATTTCATCGGCCACTACCGCACGCAGACAGACATGGGTTGCACCCACAGCCGTAACACCCCAGGTAAAACACCAGCCATTACAGTGAAACATGGGAAGAGTCCAGAGATACACTGACGAAGTGGTCAAACCGGATTCAAGAACTTCTCCAATAGCATTAAGATACGCCCCTCTATGGTGATACATGACACCCTTGGGGCGACCGGTTGTACCACTGGTATAATTGATGGAAAGTAATTGATCCTCCGAATCAATATCTGCAGTAAAGGGTTCAGGGGAACCAGACAACAGAAATTCTTCATAGTCTGGGCCTTCAAGCGATATATCATTGTTCACATCACAGACGGTTACATAATGTGTTACCTTGGGGAGTTTCTCCGGTTCAACTATTGACGAAAATTCACTATCCACCACAACAAATTTAGCATCGGAGTGATCGACAATATAACTCACCTCGCCGGCGGAAAGACGAATATTGATACTGACCAATACAGCTCCTAGAAGTGGTACTGCATAATGAGCCTCAAGCATTGCCGGAATATTCGGGCAGATGAAAGCAACTTTGTCACCCTTTCCAACACCATTTTTCCGTAATGCACTGGCAAGACGGTATATTCTCTCGGAAAATTCTCTATAATTGTACCTTTTGTCTCCATGGACAACCGCTGTCTTATCGGGGTAGACAAGGCAACTTCTGGTGAGAAATTCAACTGGTGTCAGAATACTTTTGTTTACGCTGGGTGACTGCATCGGACATCTCCTTTCTGTAAGATTTTTTATTGACTACCGAGCGCTCGGTCATAATTCGAGCCCCCACTTATCCATATTTCTTTTTCACAGTAGCAGTAGATGGTTTTTTAAAACAACAGCTTGGGAAAGCGCACAACACAGGCATGACTACAAAACAATGCAGCTGAAGTCAATACTTTCATTATGCGAAGTGGTGTAATGAAGAGTACTGCAAACATAATTGTCGGTGACAGGATGGCCTCTGCACTGCAGATTTTGAATAACCACCCTGTCCTAAACTTTTACCACCCCACAAGGGGGGGACTCAGCTTAGTGCCTTCCTGAGGAGCATAAGTCCATGGTGTTAATCAAAAGCCTGTTCAGTCTTCCAGACTTTCCATACCTTGCCGACCAGATCAATACCGGGTTTCAGAGTATCCTTACCCGGACGCCAGCCCGAAGGCGTTGCCTCACCACCCTTGCTTGCACGCACTAATTGAAACGCCTGCACCTGTCGCAGTGTTTCTGCAACATTTCGTCCCACCGGGGGAGTCAATACTTCATAACCTTGAACCACACCATCGGGGTCAATAATAAACCTGCCACGTGCTTCCACACCGGCCTCATCATCATAGACACCAAATATGGAACCAACTTTACCACCGGCATCAGAAAGCATGGGGAAAGGAACACCCCCGTCCACCATTTTGCTCAATTCATCCTCATCCCACATTTTATGCGTAAACATGGAATCAATGGACATGGAAAGCACTTCAACTCCCAGTTTCTGTAATTCAGGGTATTTTTCAGCGACCGCTGAAATTTCAGTTGCTCAAACAAAAGTAAAATCGCCTGGATAAAAACAGAGTAAAACCCATTTCCCCAGATAATCAGAAAGTTTAACATTTATAAAAGCGCCTTTATGAAAGGCCGGGGCAGTAAAATCCGGGGCTTTTTTACCAACTGTGATCATGGAACGTTCCTCCCTGACTATTGATTGTTTACTTTCAGATATCTTGTCTTCTTCGCCGCCAACTGGCCCTCCAGTTGGCCTGGCACATCCAACAGCTTCTTCAGACATAGCGACCTCCTTTCACCAAATGTTATTGTATTATTATGCAGTTATCCCCCTACAGACCGGACGCAGAAATCACAAAGAAAGTGCATCAGCAACAGAACTAAGCAGTTCCTTCATGGTATATGGCTTTTGAATAAAGCCGCAAGTGCCTGCTTCTATTGCCTCCGAAACTCTTTTATCACCCCTGAATCCCGAGGATAAAACAACTTTCACCTCAGCATTGATTTTCTGCAGTCCGGGCAAGACTTCTTTTCCTGACATACCCGGCATTGCCATATCCAGAATAACCAGATCAATTGCCCTGAAATGCTCCCTGAAAATATCCATCCCCTCCTGTCCACTCCCGGCGACAAAAACAGTGTGGCCAAAATATTCAAGCATATCCCTTGCATTAATACGGATCATCTCTTCATCGTCTACAACAAGTATTGTTCCATGTATATCTGTTTTATCTTCTGCAACCAGATCCACCTCTGCAACATTCTGTACTTTTTCAGCCTGCGGCAGATAGAGAATAAAAACCGTACCTTTACCTTCCTCCGAATAAACATCAAGAGCACCATGATGCAGGGAAATAATATTGTGCACCATGGAAAGACCAAGACCTGTACCTTTTTCGTCCTCTTTTGTTGTATAGAATGGATTGAAAATCTGTTTAAGAACGGACGGGCTCATTCCCACCCCCGTATCCCGAATGGATATTTTAAAATACGTTGACAACTTCAAATTACCATGTTGCTTGAGCAGATATGCGTCACTGTGAATCCGCTCGAGACTGATATACAATTCTCCTCCCCAGGAAATTCCATCAGGTCGCATTAGAGTCATTGCGTGTTCCGCGTTTACCGCAAGATTGAGAAAAATCTGCTCAACTTGTGTGGGATCTGCATTGACTATAGCCTGACCGACATAGGGTTCAAATTTCAATTTTACAGATTTATCAAAAGAATTTTCAGCAATCTTTCGCACAGACGCAAGAGAATCATTCAAATCAATCTGTTTAAATACGGGAGAACTTTTTCTTGATATGGACAATAGCTGCTTCACAATTTCCGTGGCTCTCACGGTGGCATCGTTCATATTTTGCAGATATTTTTCCAGCATATCTTTTTTGATTTCACCGGACTGTTGGATCTGAAACTCCATCAAGGAAAGAGGCCCCATGATCCCGGAAAGAATATTGTTGAAATCATGGGCAATACCTCCGGCAAGATTACCAACGGTCTCCATTTTTTGGGCACGAATAAGTTTTTCTTCAGCAGCTCTGGTTTCTGTAATATCGATGATATTTGCCAGAACACATTGCTGATCTTCGCCAAATTTAACCTGTCTCAATGAAACTTGGGCAATAAACGTTTCACCCAACACAGGCCTTAAACATTGCCATTCAAATATATTCGTTTTACCATATAATACTTCGTCCATTATGCGCAAAATTTCAGATGATTCCACGTCTTTGGCTGTCAGACCTCCCATCGTATATTGGCATGCCTGCTCTTTTGAATGGAAGCCAAACATCTCCAGCATTTGTTGATTAACGTCAAGCACATTACCTTCAAAATCATGAATCATGACAGCAACAAAACTGGAGTTAAAAACTTCCTCATATTTTTGTGTGCTCTGCAAAAGCTCACTATTCAGAACAGAAATTTTCTCCTTTGCCCGTCGCTCAGTATCAGCAGTTAGTCGTAACTCATCCATTGTAGATTGAATTTTTTTTGACGCAAAAAGAAATGTTTCTGCAAAAGTTCTCAGTTCTCCGGTCATCTCATCAATATCCAGAGAAATATCAAAATTTTCCTCTGAAATATGTTTTGATGCCTGGGTTAATATTCTTAATGGCCTGCCAATTAACAGATAGATAAAAATACCAAGAAGGATTGCTGAGAACAGTATTGCAAACAAGACAAAAAGATCTACTTTTCGAATCAGAACGGCAGATATGTTCTCAATTTTTCTGGTGCTGAAAATTCTGACGAGATATGCCCCGTCATTCAGTGGCGCGACATTTATAAGTGTAGAACTGTCATAGTCTATATTGTCCGTATACGTTTTTGATATTATATTTTCTTTAATCCCACGCAGGTAGTCCTTTGTATATACCTTTTTCATTTCTTGGCTGATCGTACTGAGCATTGATATTTTACCGCTAGCATCAATAATAAAAAACAGTCCCGGCTTCTTTTTAATGGCGTTGAGAACATCTTCTTTTTTTGCATTGCTTCCAGTCAATAACAGAAGCTGGGCCACTGTCGACACATCTTCTCTTGAATGCCTTTCAACAAACCTTTGAAATTGTGTGGTAATCTCCCGAGTACCAAAAACAGTCATGATAAAAACAGGAATAAGAGCAAAAATCAGAAAGAGCAGAGAAAGCCGAAAAACGAGCGAGGAAGAAATAAATTTCACACATGCTCCTTTCTGTACTTTGGAGGAAGAAAAAAGAGTACCGCGATGGTGATAAACATTGTCAATAAAACTTCCGGGAAGGCAGCTTCGGCTATTATACCATAGAGATTCCAGAATCCTGTTTCTCCACCAAAGCTTTGTATATACGAATCATAATTAGTGAAATAATTAATGAGGTTAAAAAGAAAAATAATAAAAAGATAATAGTAAAGTGCTATTCCCAAAAGCCATAATATGAATTGTTGAAAAAAATGTATACTTCTTCTCTTGATGAAACGAGCGAACAAACCGATGAAAAGTGCGCCGACCAAATGCGAAATAATTGATGCTGCTGCCATTGCAACAGGGAGATGCAGGTAACTTGCGATCCCTATCATTAACGTAATAAAGAATACTCCAGGCAAAGAAGTCAATGCTGCCCCCAGAGTCACAAATGATTCCGAAGGATCCATGATAATGTATGTGCCCACAATAGGTACATACATCCTGAAAAAGATTACACAAAAAGCACAAAGACCAAAGATCAGAGCTATTGCCATTTTCCACTTATTTATACGCATACTATTATCCGTTACGATTACGATATAGCCGACAAAACACAACATCTTGACACCAGTCATTCTATCATAATTGAAATAGTGATACAAATAGGCGGGGGGTGATAATAATGATTTCCCAGACAACCTAACAAACATCCTGCGAAACATATTCACATTCCAGTACCCTGTATTTGATCTTCTCCCACCCGTGGTTATACTTTTAAGACATGGTTAATTTCCGGAGGAATCTCTTATGGGTCGAAACCAAGTCACTCTTGCAGGCGATATAGATTATCTCTCCATCCTCGATGAACACGGAAATCTGGATTCTGACCTCGAACCGGATATTTCTGCCCGTCAACACAAGAACATGTTCA
>Ga0256845_1003356_pt1 | contig 10894 bp, 10 predicted proteins | sample RiftiametaG_FD_189101 | JGI IMG/M metagenome (GOLD analysis project Ga0256845, IMG submission 189101) | Tube worm associated microbial communities from hydrothermal vent at the East Pacific Rise, Pacific Ocean - Riftia | ecosystem: Host-associated > Annelida > Integument > Unclassified ... | reverse complement strand
TCGCAATAATTCCCGTATAATTAAAATCTCCATTCTCATCAACCGATTTTAAACGGTAGTAACGTTTGTTTTTATCTTCAATTGAAAATGACACCTTATAAAATTGTTCAATTTGACTTGTTCCAACTGCATTTACTTGTTCAATAGGGAAGAATGAAAGGTTGTCGTAGGTATATTCTATTTCAAAATAGTCAACACGTGATTCGGAAATTGTTGTCCATTGAACGACTTCTTCTTTCTCATTACATTTTGCTGTAAATGTTCCTATTTCAGTGGGTAAAATAACAACGGTATTTGGACAAAAATATTGTTGGTTATTCAGTCCGCCTGTTGCTGCTGTCGCTCCCCAATAGACCATGTTCTGTCCACCAAATACATTATTTACAATGTCATTGGTGTAAGAAAGTCGCAATGCATTATCGAAATAAACATCAAGAGTTTGAGTTGCTGAATTCCATTGTATTTCTACAGTATATGTCGTTCCGTCATCAATACTACCTCCACTTGCTTTAGCACAAACTGGACCAGCAGCTGGTGTTCCATTTTGCAAATCACCGTCAATTTCAACTGCAATATGATCACAAGAAAGATCGTAAATATGCGAAGGGTTATCATTGTCGTAGGTGTCAAATTCAATTACAAGAGAGTTTGCGATATTTCCAGCTCCAAGTTGACCGCCATTTGCCCCACATGCTGTTGATACACCAGGATGAAATGTAAAAGTTGAACCATCAGCACCATTTACATTTGCACCAAAAAAATAATCAAGGGTTAATGTAAAATCAGAATTAAAATCCAATTGCTGAGAATTCCATGAACAACCAATTTGATTATTAGCAGCAGAAGTTAATTCAATACAATCGTCTCCACTAATATTGACATTCTGAGCATTGCCATTCAACGACCAGCAATTGTCGTCTAAAACTGTTACAGTCTCAATTGAAGAATTACCACAGAGTGAGTATTCTACGGAATATGTGGTGCCAATTGTACCGTTAGATACTATACCTGTATTCGTGTTTATTTGCGCCCCATCACCTGGTATTGGATTAAATGAAAATGTACCACCGGGGTCTCCTGTAACTGTCGAATTTCCACCACCGCATGCAACTGCTAATGTAAATGAAGGATTGTTTGCGCTTGGTGTCATGTTGTAGGCCATTGTTGCGCCTGATTGGGAACCGTTGTTATTACATGTGTATTGAGAAACTAAAACATATATTGTTCCGGTGAAATTTGAAGTCCATGTTATGTCTGATTGGAGCGAACATGCATCGTCATTGAACATGATTTCTGTGGTTCCATCGGTTTGTAGTAATGTTATTTGAGTGTCCCAACTAGCAGTTCCTCCATTGTTACAGAAATTAAAATTATACGTGTAACCGCAATTTACATTCAATGAAAAGTATTGGCCGCTTGTAACGCTTGTTTGAGTTTGATAGGCTGCTGTTGGTGTTAAAAAACCACCATTAGTCTCGTTTCCATCAAAGGAACATGCAAAGGGACTCGAATATATTAACAGTAAAAGTGTAAAGATGAGGTACTTCATTCTAAATAGTAATTATGTTTTAGTATTTTGATTACAAACCTAAGTTACTAAAACGTTTAACTAAAATAATTTTTTACCCTTTTATTTGAACTATTATAGAATTATAGATAATGTTTCTGGAATTTTTTCAAAACTAAAAGGTTTACTAAAAGGCTTTAGTAAGAATGTGCTATTGTAATCCTATTTTATCGAATGCAAGTGAGTTATGCAGGAATACTTATTCTAAATGTTGTTCCAACTCCAATTTCTGATTGAAAAACAACAACATTTCCTTTGTGGTATTCTTTGACAATACGTTTTACCAAAGACAGTCCAAGTCCCCAACCTCTAGATTTTGTTGAAAATCCAGGTTCAAAAATTGTTTTGAGCTGGTTTTGAGGAATTCCTTTTCCGTTGTCTTTGATGTCAATGTAAACCCAATCTTCAGATTTAATTACCCAAACCTCTAATTTACCCTCACCTTCCATCGCATCGACTGCATTTTTACAAATATTTTCTACGACCCATTCGATAAGGGATGCATTGTGGTTTGCAATTGCATTTTCATCGGTATGAATAGCAACATCTACTTTGTCTGATATTCTAGGGCGAAGATAGGAAATGATGTTTTCAACAGTTTCACTGACGTTTTTAGCATCTAACTTAGCTCCAGAACCAATTTTAGAAAAACGATCGGTCACTTTCACCAGTCGATCAACATCTTTTTGCATTTCTACTGTAATCGATTCATCTATACCTTGTAATTCAAGTAATTGAACCCAAGCCATTAATGAAGAAAGTGGAGTACCTAACTGATGCGCCGTTTCTTTTGCCATTCCAGCCCAAACTTTATTTTGTTCTGCTTTACGAAAAGTGCTAAATATTAAATAACCAATTAATGCGAACAATCCAATTACAATAAACTGAATGTATGGGAAGTATTGCAATTGTTTGAGTTCTTGACTCTTATCGAAATAGAGTATATTCTTCTCGCCATTGTTAAAGTCAATGAAAATTGGTTTGTTGGCTTCTTTAAATTTAAGAATAAAATTGTCTACATTCTTTACTGTAACTTCCTCGTTGATGTTGTGTCCAATGATCTCTTTTGTTTTTGAATCAACCAATAACACGGGAACTAAACCATCATTGTCTATTAAATCTCTGTTGAAATTATTGATCAATGAATCTCGCTCCAATTCTAAGTCTACAATAGCCTTTGTGTCATTGTAAAAATAAGTCATGAATAAATCTTCATATACTTCAATGGTAAATGAAGGATTTTTTTTCTCCCATTGCTTTGCAAGTACGAGCAAGGAATCATCAAAAAGATGAATCAGTTCTTTTGTAGAAAGAAGAGGGTAAATGTCTCGGAGGTTTGATGTGTCAAAACCAAGGTTAATGTAACCGGATACATTTTGGTAGTTGTCCAATAATATAACGGGAATGTCTTTATTGTGGTCGATAATTTTTAATGGAAAATTATAATTGGAAAAACCATTCAGGGGACTTGCTTTCGACACTTCTTTGGTTGCTTCAATCCAAAGGCGCATTTTCTGTTCTTCGTGATTTCTTAATTGAGAAAATGTATTGTTGGTCAATTGAACCAATTCAACCTTCTTTTTAATCGCACTTGCCCATTGTTGCGCTCTTTCTTTTTCTCTTTCACCAACCGCAGAAACAATTTTATTCGACACAAATAATGAAGCCCCTACCATCAATAATGCTATGATGAGTAGTGCAACTTTCCATTTCTGTTTTTTCGAATAAATGTTCATAAGCGCTGTTTCCTATTTGTAGGAACGAGTATTTTAAATGTTTAGTGTATTTTGATTTTCATACAATGTAAAATTAAGAGTATCTTTGTATCGAACAAATAAAACGACTTATGTTTAAGAAACCAATTGTTATATTCATCTCCTTTTCTCTCCTTTTAGCATTGGTTTTTTGTTTACTGCCGATTAATGTTTTTGACGGTGTCATTGTTTACAAGCAAGGACTTCAGACGATTGAAGTAGAAACGCCGTTGAGTTTATCTTATTTTGTTGGTTTAGATCTCTACCCTGAGAATATGGAAGGTATAGAAGAGTTTTATTTAACGACTAAAGGAATGGTCATGGCTTTTATATTTATCATTGGCTTTCCTGCAATTGTAGGGTATCGTTTTCATTTGAAATCGTAAATTCCTTCAGTACAAGGAGGTTTTAAACAATGTAACCTCTGTCACAGTATTATCTGTAAGTTCCCATTAACTTTGTCGTCTAAAAAAAAGTTTATGTTTGGATTATTTAAAAAAACAGATTACAAAAAATTAATTGACCAAGACGGTGCAGTTATTATTGACGTGAGAACACCTGGTGAATACAAAGGTGGAGCTATCCCTGGTTCTGAGAATATTCCTTTGGCAAACTTAACAGGCAAGATGAAGCAAATTAAGAGTTTGGGAGTTCCTGTAATTTGTGTTTGTGCATCTGGTATGCGTTCTGGTGGTGCAAAAGCGCAAATGAAAGCTGCAGGAGTTGATGCATATAACGGTGGTGCTTGGACAAAAATGATAAAATACGTAGATTAAAACATGAGTGGTTTAATAGATACTTTCGTTAATTCTTATTCTAGTTACGCGAAGTTTCTATGGAAAACTATATCTCATCCGTTTGATGGAACAAATTATTTCACTTTATTAATCCTAGTCTCTTTATTGGCATGGATGATAGAAATATTTCATCCATGGAGAAAAGAACAAAAAATCATTCGTAAAGATTTCTGGTTGGATGCATTCTATATGTTTTTCAATTTTTATATTTTCAATTTATTGATTTTTGTTGCGCTTTCAAATACGACAGCTAAATTATTCGGACAATTAATGGGAGGTATTGGTTTACCTTCCGATTATTTGATTGATTTATCTGTGCTTCCATTGTGGGCACAATTTGTTGTTTTCTTCTTGCTTGCGGACTTTGTGCAATGGTCCGTACATAATTTATTGCACAGAAGTAACTTTTTATGGAGATTCCATAAAGTACACCATTCTGTTGTAGAAATGGGATTTGCTGCTCATCTTCGTTATCATTTTGTGGAGAATTTCCTCTACAAAACAGCTCTCTATATTCTACTGTCTTACCTTTTGCATTTTAAATTGGAGTATGCTTTCTTTATGCATGCTTTTGCTATCGCAATTGGTCATTTGAATCATACAAATGTTGGATGGGATTATGGTCCGTTAAAATATGTCTTGAATAATCCTAAAATGCACATTTGGCATCACGCAAAAGATTTGCCTAAAAGTCATCGTTTTGGGATGAACTTTGGTATTTCTTTGAGTGTCTGGGATTATCTTTTTAAAACAGATTATATTCCTTACGACGGGCGAGATATTGATCTAGGCTTTGATGGTGTCGAAAAGTACCCTTCGAATTTCTTTCAACAATTAATAGAACCTTTTAAAAAGGATAAAAAATGAGAAAATATTTACAATTAGCTATTCTATCAAGTTTAACACTTGGTTTAGCTCCCTTTGTGCCGGAACCACATATTTGGAAACAATTTCAGAATCTTCGTTTAGGCCGTCCAATGGCTATGATGGATTGGGTAGATGTAGTAATGCACGGAGCACCATGGGTGTTTTTGATTGTCGTACTTGTGTCAATAGCACGGGAGAAAAAATAAAATTATAAAATTTGTTGATACGTGAAGCATCGCGTATCAACAAATTTTATTAATTATTTTTATTTCAATAACTTACTCATTGATACTTTTTCTTCAATGATTTTATTCAAATCAGTAATGGCAACGCGTTCTTGTTCCATTGTATCTCTGTCTCTAATTGTTACCGTATTATCTTCTAATGTTTGATGATCAACCATCACACAGTAAGGCGTTCCAATAGCGTCTTGTCTTCTGTATCTTTTTCCTGGAGAATCTTTCTCGTCGTATTGACAGTTGAAATCGGATTGCAATGAGGAAAGGATTTCTCTCGCTTTCTCAGGCATACCATCTTTTCTTGTCAAAGGCATAATGGCAACTTTATATGGAGCCAATGCCGGAGGTAATGATAAAACAACTCTTTCAGAACCATTTTCCAATTGTTCTTTCTTGAAAGATGAACTTAAAACAGCTAAAAACATTCTGTCTAACCCTATCGAAGTTTCCACAACATAAGGAACATAGTTTTCATTGATTTCAGGATCGAAATACTGTAATTTCTTTCCGGAGAATTCTTGGTGTTGCTTCAAATCAAAATCAGTTCGAGAATGTATCCCTTCCAATTCTTTGAAACCCATAGGGAAATTGAATTCAATATCTGCAGCAGCATTAGCGTAATGTGCTAATTTAATGTGGTCATGGAAGCGGTAATTCTCTTCACCCAATCCAATTCTATTGTGCCAATTGATTCTTTCATTTTTCCAATACTCGTACCATTTCATTTCTTCACCTGGTCGAACGAAAAATTGCATCTCCATTTGTTCAAACTCACGCATTCTAAAGATGAATTGTCTCGCAACAATCTCATTTCTAAAAGCTTTTCCGATTTGTGCAATTCCAAAAGGAATTTTCATTCGACCGGATTTTTGAACATTCAAGAAGTTTACAAAAATTCCTTGTGCAGTTTCTGGACGTAAATATATTTTTGCAGATTCTCCAGAAACAGAACCTAATTCTGTAGAAAACATCAAATTAAATTGACGAACTTCAGTCCAGTTTTTTGAACCAGAAATAGGACAAGCAATACCAAGGTCAACAATTAAATTGTATACCCCTTCTAAATCTTCTTTTCCTAAGGTTTCACGCATTCTATTCTCGATGTCATCGATTTTAGTTTGATTGCGTAAGACATTTGGATTTGTTTTAAGAAATTCTTCCTTATTGAAATCATCTCCAAATCTTTTTACTCCTTTAGCGACCTCTTTATTGATTTTCATTCGAATTTTTTCGATATGCTCTTCAATTAAAACATCTGCTCGGTATCTTTTTTTAGAATCTTTGTTGTCAATTAATGGATCATTAAAAGCATCAACGTGTCCTGAAGCTTTCCATACAGAAGGATGCATGAAAATTGCTGCATCAATTCCAACAATGTTTTCGTGCATTTGCACCATTGATTTCCACCAGTAAGATTTGATGTTGTTTTTCAATTCTGAACCCAATTGTCCGTAATCGTATGTCGCAGAAAGTCCATCGTATATTTCAGATGAAGGAAATACAAACCCGTATTCTTTTGCGTGTGATATGATATCTTTTAAGTTGTCTTCGTTTGCCATAGCGCAAATTTAATGAAATGTTTAAGCAATTCACTGCCCATTTTTCCTTATTTCAAAAAAAATGAAAATAATGAGTTACTTTTTTGTTATGCGTGCATTACATTGTTGTAATACTCACTAAAAATCAATCAACATGAAAAACTTATTTCTACTTCTCTCCTTTCTTTTTTTAAGCGCAACGTCCTTTTCTCAGGATGCATCAGGTGCTGCAACTTCAAAATTCAGTGTAATAGCCGGATGGGTGGGGGAGTAAAGATTACACCAAAACATACCGTAAACATGATGTTGTTATCTCATTTATGTACGATTCTGTATCTCAAGAGATGGTAATGTTCAATATGTGGAAAGGAACGGGGAGTTTTAGTATGGGGAACCTATGGTTGGTTGAAGATTCTGGGATGGTTCAAGACAGTTGTAATGGGAGTTTGGTTTTTGTTTGGAATTATGCGAATTCTTACGATGATGTTTCAGGAGCTGCAACGGTAATTGTAAATAAAACTCAGCCACTCAGAATTCAAGATGAAATGGTCGATATTTATGAAATACATGTAATACTTCCGGGAAAAGATGATTTATTTTATGAAACGATACTTTGGGGAGATAATCAATTTTTCGAAAACGTTGTTTCGTTAGAATAATGTTTTGTTAAAAAAACAACACAAAAAAGAGGCGATCAAATACGACCGCCTCTTCCTTATTTATAACTATTTTTTTTACAACATTGTCGAAGGACAAACGTATTCTGAAATTTCAAAATTCTTTGCATCTTTCATTCCGTTGAAACCTTCAGCGATATCTACTAAATTGTGAATTCCGTTTCTTTTCGCAATTGATTCAAAAATAACTGAACGGTAACCACCAGCACAATGAACATAATATTTTGTGTCTTTGTCTAAGTTCGCGATGTTGGCATTAATGGAATCTAAAGGCTCATTATTTGCGCCAATCATTTTCTCAGAATAAAATTCTGAAGCTTTACGAACATCCAAAATATTGATATCTTCTTTGGTGTTGATCTCAGACAATTGAGCAGGAGTAACTTGCTCTATAGATGCGGTTTCATTTCCAGCTTCTTTCCATGTTGTGATTGGATTATGAATGTATCCTAAAGAATTATCGTATCCAATTCTTGACAAACGAATAACTGTTTCTTCTTCTTTTCCGAAATCGGTAACAACAATTATTTTTTGATTGATGTCTTCAATTAAAGCGCCAACCCATGGAGCAAATGTACCTGCGAGTCCGATGAAAATTGAACCAGGGATATGTTCCTTAATGAATTCATTTTGGTGACGTGTGTCTAAAATGATTGCTCCATCCGCAAGATGTGCCTTAACATCATCCATTGATAATTTTTTTGTACCTCGCTCAACAATTGAATCAATGTCTAGGTTGATTCCTTTGTTCATTCCTGCATTCTTTGGGAAATACTGTGGAGGAGCAACTAAACCAGTCAATACTTCTTTAACGAATTCATCTTCAGTCATGTCAGCACGTAAAGCGTAATTCACTTCTTTTTGGTGACCTAATGTATCGTATGTTTCTTTACTCATGTTCTTACCACAAGCAGATCCTGCTCCGTGATTTGGGTAAATGATAATTTCATCAGGTAAAGGCATTACAACTTTTCTCAATGAATTGAATAAGTGTTTTGCTAAATCTTCTTCCGTTAATTCTCCTTGTTTGATCGCTAAATCTGGTCGACCTACATCACCGATGAAAAGTACATCACCAGAGAATAAGCATTGCTCTACACCTTCTTCGTCTCTTAATAACAATGAAATTGATTCCATTGTATGACCAGGTGTGTGTAATAATTCTAATGTAACATCACCAACGTTGAAAATTTCTCCATGCGTTCCATTGTGTAATTCATATTCAGCAGTTGCACCCGGACCATAAACGATCGTTGCACCAGTTTTTTTCGCTAAATCAACATGACCAGAAACGAAATCGGCATGAAAATGTGTCAAGAAAATGTACTTAATTTTTGCATTATCATTATCCGCTCGCTCCGTATATGGAGAAGTTTCTCTTAATGGGTCAATTATTACAGCTTCGCCATTTGATTCAATGTAATAAGCCATCTCAGCTAGACAACTTGTAAATATTTGTTCTATTTTCATACTATTACGTTTTTATTTGGTGATGCAAATTTGGGGATAAATCTCTTCACTGAATGTGACAAAAGTCACTTTTAAGATTGTTTAACAATCTTAAAAGCTGTGATATAGTGAGTTTAATTACTACTCAGCTAATTCATTATTGATGTGCTCAATGTAATTCAGTATTTTTTCGCGACCAAATTTACCCGTTGCTGAACTTGTAAAAATAGGAGGAAGGTCTGCCCATGTTTTGAGCAATTCTTTTTTATATTTCACTAAATTTTTCTGTAATGATGTACTTGATAATTTATCAATTTTTGTAAAAGCAATAGAAAAAGGAATTCCCTTTTCTCCACACCAATTCATAAATTCTAAATCAATTTTTTGTGGCTCCAAACGAGAATCAATTAAAACGAATACATTGATTAATTCTTCACGCTTCGTTAAGTATTCTGAAATGAATTTCTCCCAACTGGCACGTGAAGTCTTAGACGCTTTGGCATACCCGTATCCCGGTAAATCGACAATGTACCATTCGTCGTTTATGATGAAATGATTAATCAATTGCGTTTTCCCAGGTCTGCCTGAAGTTTTAGCCAACTTGTTTCGTTCGCAAAGCATATTGATTAACGAAGATTTACCAACATTTGACCGGCCAATAAATGCGTATTCTGGTTTTCCGTCTTTTGGACAAAGGTCAATATCTGTATTGGAAATAACGAATTCTGCTTTTTTGATTTTCATCTATTTTTTTGTGCAAAGATAGTGAATAAAACCCCATCTCAACAAGCTCGATGTTCGGTTTTATTCTGCTCAAAGTCCTCATTTAATTTTGTTCGATGTCTAATTCTCTTTTATGTCCGTATGTCCGTACCTCGGTCATCGAGCTTGTCGAGATGCGAGATGCGAGATGTGGACATACCAACCCACCAAATGAAAATCAATTTTTATTTCTCCATTCAACTCTAAACACTTATATTTGTATCAGTTAATATCATCATTATGAAAAAAATAGCAATCATTTCTCTTTCTAGTTTACTCGTGTTTTCTTGTCAATCGACTGAAGTTAATGTTGAAGAACGTGTTTCAAACCCAGTTTCTATGGAAACGAAAGCTGCTGCAGTACTTCCAACAAAAGTTGCAACGATAGAGATTACAGGTATGACTTGTGTGAAAGGGTGTGGTGGTAGTATTCGAAAATCTTTGAAAGGAACAAAAGGTGTAGAACGTGTAAGTTTTGATTTTGATGCAGATCGTGCAACAGATGTTGCGACTGTTTATTATGATGATCAAATCGTTTCGGTGGATGAGATGAAACAACGTCTTTCTGTTTTGAATAATAACCAATTTACTGTTGGAGAAATTTCGATCAAAGATTTTTCAGCAACGAGTTCAAACAATTCTGAGTCAAAATCAAATTCTGAAGATTCAAAAGTGGATGCTTGTAATACTGCAATAGAGTTTCCTAATTTGTTGGATATATTTTCAAGTTTTTTAACCATCGGTTAGAACTTTTCAGCATTCTTTCTCGGAAAAACTTAGCTTTGTAGTATGAAATTGCATTATCGAGAAATGGGTGAAGGTAAACCGCTGATCATCTTACATGGTTTGTTTGGTTTTTCGGACAATTGGCAAACACACGGAAAAAAATTAGCTGAATATTTTCATGTTTATTTAATTGATTTAAGAAATCACGGACATTCTGATTGGAGTGATGAAATTTCGTATCAATTAATGGCGGACGATGTTTTTGAATTTTGCCAAGAAAAAAACCTAGAAGATGTTCATCTCATTGGTCATTCGATGGGAGGGAAGGTAGCCATGCAATTTGCCGTTGACCACGAAGATATTTTGGAGAAATTAGTGATTGTTGACATTGGCTTCAAAGAATATCCAATGCATCATGAACATATTTTAGCAGGAATTAATGCGATAGATTTAAGTGCTATCTCTTCGAGAAAAGAAGCCGATAAACAAATGAGTCAATACATTGACAATGTTGGGAT
>Ga0256845_1003355_pt1 | contig 10896 bp, 11 predicted proteins | sample RiftiametaG_FD_189101 | JGI IMG/M metagenome (GOLD analysis project Ga0256845, IMG submission 189101) | Tube worm associated microbial communities from hydrothermal vent at the East Pacific Rise, Pacific Ocean - Riftia | ecosystem: Host-associated > Annelida > Integument > Unclassified ... | reverse complement strand
GAGTGCGGGCGGGCGGGCGATCGCGGTTGCATTTGATGTGTCCGATCACGCGGCGGTCGACGTCGCGATCAAAGGCATCGCCAAGGAGCAGGGCGGCCTGCACATCCTCGTCAACAACGCCGGGATCTCGATCGACGGGCTCCTGATGCGGGCCAGCATGGACGATCTCCAGCGGGTGCTCGCGGTCAACTTGGGCGGCGCGTTCGCCTGTTCAAAAGCCGCGGCGCGTCACCTTTTGAGGGCCAGGAGCGCGGGTCGAATCATCAACATTTCGTCGGTGATCGGCGAGCAGGGCAACGCCGGGCAATCGATGTACGCCGCCTCGAAGGCGGGTCTGATCGGTCTCACCAAGTCGCTCGCTCGCGAGCTGGCGCCGCGCGGAGTGACAGTCAACGCTGTGACCCCCGGTTTCATCGAGACCGACATGACGGCGGGTGTCTTTGACGAGGCTGCTCGGGCGGCGTTGATCGACAGTATTCCGCTCTCACGGATCGGTGAACCGAGCGACGTCGCAGAGGCGGTCGCCTATCTCGCGTCGCCAGCCGCCGCGTACATTACGGGCCACGTACTTCGGGTCAACGGTGGCCTGAATATCTAACGGGCCCGCACGACTCCCCAAAAATTGAACCGAAAACGACAGCGAGAGAAACCAGAGGAGAAGAGGCCATGTCTGCGGATATTCAGGAAAAAGTTACGGCGATCATCGTCGAGCAACTAGACGTAGAAACGAGCGAAGTGGAGCCCGGAAAGAGCTTTACGGAGGATCTAGGAGCGGATTCCCTGGCGATCGTCGAGCTCGTGCTCGCGCTCGAAGAGAACTTCGACATCAAAATCCCCGACGAAGAAGTCGACAACATTCGCACCGTTGGTGACGCGATTAATTACATCACCGCCCGCCAGGGCTAAGCGGTGACGTCGTGGCCCAGCGTAGGGTAGCTGTCACGGGTCTCGGAGTCATCAGCCCACTGGGTATTGGCATCGAGGACAATTGGCGCAGGCTCTGCGCTGGTGAGTCGGGCATCGGACCGATCACTCGCTTCGATACGACCAACTTCCCGGCGAAGATCGCCGGCGAGGTCAAGGATTTCGATACCACCCGCTGGTTCGCCAAACGCGAGCTGCGGCAGATGGATATCTTCATCCAATACGGGGTCGCTTGCGCCGCGATGGCGGTCGAGCAGGCGGGCCTCGATCGCGATCCGCCGGATCCCGAACGCTTTGGTGTCTATGTCGGCGCGGGCCTGGGTGGCATCACGACGATCGAGGCGACGATCCACACTTTGCGCGAGAAGGGGCCGCGTCACGGCATTAGCCCCTACTTTGTGCCGGCGTTGATCATCAATCTCGCGAGCGGCCAGATCTCCATGCGTCACAAATGCAAGGGGCCGAACATGGGTCATGTTTCGGCCTGCGCGACCGGCTCGCACTCGATTGGCGAGGCCGCTCGAGTGATCGCCTACGGCGAAGCCGACGTGATGATCGCTGGCGGCACGGAGTCCACAGTGACGCCGGTTTCGGTCGGTGGTTTCGCCTCGGCGCGGGCGCTCAGTACTCGCAACGACGATCCGACCGGGGCCTCGCGGCCCTTTTCGGCGGATCGCGACGGCTTTGTGCTCTCAGAGGGTGCGGGAATCCTCGTGCTCGAGGCCTGGGAGCATGCGAAGGCCCGCGGGGCGCCGATCCTCGCCGAATTGGTCGGCTACGGTCGCAATGCGGATGCCCATCACATGACCCTGCCTGCACCGGACGGCGAAGGGGCCCAGCGCTGCATGCGTTTGACGCTCGCCGACGCCGGTCTGGCGCCGGAGGCCGTCGGCTACATCAACGCCCACGGAACCTCGACGGCCGCCGACGTGATCGAGACGATGGCGATCCGCGAGGTCTTCGGCAAGTACGCCTACAACGGCCTCAAGGTCTCGTCGACGAAGTCTATGACAGGGCATCTGCTCGGCGCAGCAGGCTCGTTTGAGGCGGCTGCTTCGATCATGGCGCTCAACCACGGGGTGCTGCCGCCGACGATCAACCTCCATCATCCAGACCCGGGCTGCGATCTTGATTACGTGCCCCTCGACGCCCAGCGGGTCGACATCGAGTATGCGATGTCAAACTCCTTCGGCTTTGGCGGTACCAATGCGTCACTGATCTTTCGGAGGGTCGTGTAGTGCGGATCCACCTCGGCTCGGATCACGGCGGTATCGAGCTGCGGGTCCTGCTTGCCGAGGTGTTGGGCGCTGCGGGTCACGAGATCACAAGCGTCGTGGGGCCGGCCGAGCCCGGGCACTCGGTCGACTATCCCGACATCGCGATCGAGGTCTGTCAAAAGGTCCGGGAGGGCGATGGCAGCCTCGGAATCCTCATCTGCGGTACCGGTCAGGGCATGGCGATGGCCGCCAACAAGATCCCGGGGATTCGCGCGGCTGTTGTCAGTGACTGCTTTAGCGCGGCCATGGCTCGCGAGCATAACGACGCAAACGTGCTCTGCCTCGGTCAGCGGGTTCTCGGTACGGAGCTCGCGAAGCGGCTGACCACGAGCTTTCTCGACGCTCAGTTTGGGGGGGGTCGCCACGCCCGGCGGGTCGCGAAGATCAACGCTGCGGGAGGATCGTAAACGGCGTGTTCTGCCCCGTCTGCCGCGGTCAGAGCACACGAGTCCTCGACTCCCGCGACAGCCGGGACGGCGGCATCCGTCGCCGTCGCCAATGCCTCGAATGTGGCCACCGCTTTACCACTCGCGAGCGCGTCGAGACGACGATGCCGGTGGTGCTCAAGCGCAGCGGTACTCGACAAAATTTTGATCGGCAAAAGATCCTGAGCGGCCTCCAGGTTGCCTGTCGCAAGCGACCGATCAGCGAGGACAAGCTCCTCGAGATCGTGCACGCCGTTGAGCTTTGGGCGGCGACTCGTGGCGAGAAAGAGATCCTCGCGCAGGAGATCGGCGCTCGGATCATGCACCACCTCTACAACACGGATCAGGTCGCCTATGTCCGCTTTGTCTCCGTGTACCGATCGTTTGATACCGCCCAAGAGTTCGAGCATCTGCTCGTAGAGATGGAAAAGGGGGAGCACGTCAGCGTGGATGGTCAGCGCAACCTCTTCGAGTTCGACGAGTCGGGCCAGGCCATCGCGCCTGCGGAGTCGAAGCCCGCCGCGGTGAAGACCCAGAGTGGAGCCAAGGCAAAAACCAAAGCCAAGGCCAAAGCCAAGGCAAAGCGGACACGCAAGCCGAAGGGCGGTGCTTGATGCGGATCGAACGTACGGGTGATCTCCAGTGGATGGGCCTAGCTGTCCGCCTCGCACGCCGTGGAACAGGCGCTACGTACCCCAATCCGTGCGTCGGTGCGGTGGTTGTCAAGGCGGGCAGGGTATGCAGCACCGCCTGCTCGGCGCCGACAGGAGGTGCGCACGCCGAGGTTCGGGCGCTGAGCGAGGCGGGGCCCGAGGCCATCGGAGCGACGGTCTACGTGACCTTAGAGCCATGTTCTCACTTCGGGCGCACTCCGCCCTGCACCCGCGCTCTCATCGAAGCAGGCGTCGCCGAGGTCGTCTACGGCGTGAGCGATCCTGCGGGACACGCGAGTGGGCGAGCGCGTAAAGAACTTGAGGCGGCGGGCATCGAGGTTCGCGAGGGCGTGCTCCGTGAGCGTTGCCTGCGGGTGCACGCCCACTACCTCCACCACGAGCACACCCGCAGGCCCTTCGTCGCGCTCAAGTCGGCAGTCTCGCTCGACGGGCGAATCGCATGTGTCACTGGGGACAGTCGATGGATCACCGGCGAGGCGGCGCGGACCTATGTGCACCGCCTCCGCGCGCGCTATCACGGGATCGCGATCGGTGTCGGCACGCTCTTGGCCGATGATCCGCGGCTGAACGTGCGCTTGGTTGAGGGCGTCGATCCGCAGCCTGTGATCTTTGATACTCATCTGCGCTGTCTCAGTGCAGATCCTCAGCCTCGGCTACTTCGTGCCGGCACTCTGGTCGTGCACGGGCCCGCGATCGCTGAGGAGGCTCGGCGAGCGCTCGATGTGACCGGTGCAGAGGGCGTCGAGGTAGCGCTGGGAGAGAACGGCTCGGTGGATGTCAACGCTGCACTGGAGGCCCTCGGAGAGCGGCCCCTGCGCTCACTCTTGGTAGAGGGTGGCGGCCAGCTGATCGCGTCGTTTGTCAGCGCTTCCGCGTGGCAGCGATGGTTCTATTTTCAGGCGCCTCGTTTGCTCGGGGATGGAGTGCCGCTGCTGGGGCAGCTCAGCTGGAGCAGCGTTGCGCAGGCTCCGCACCTCGCGGTCGTACGTCGGCGAGAGCTGGGTGAGGATCTGCTCACAGTGCTCGCTCCACGCAATAGCTGAGCTCTGCCGGGCCCAAAGCCTGCGTGGTGTCGGATCGTGCGGGTCGTTTCAGGCCTGCGGTGACCTGCTTTTCTGTGTCATAAACCCGCCTATGTTCACCGGTTTGGTCGAGAGCGTCGGTACGATCGCATCGATCGAGTCGCGGGCGCAGAGCAAGCGCCTGCGCGTCACCGCGAGCCTGCGGCCAGACGATCGCATTCTCGGGGCGAGCGTTGCGGTTTCAGGGGTTTGCTTGACGGTCGTCAGCGCTGGTGAGGATTTTTTTTCTGTGGATGCCGCCTTTGAGACCCTCGCCAAGACGACGCTCGGCGACGTGGCGGTCGGGGTTCGGGTCAACCTCGAGCCAGCGCTGCGCATGGGCGACGCGCTCGGTGGCCACTTGGTCTCTGGACACGTCGATGGCGTTGGCCGCCTGCGCAGTCGCAGCAGCCGAGGCGATGCCGTTCTCATGTGGTTCGACACGCCCTCCGAAATCCGGCGCTACATCGCCGAAAAGGGCTCGATCTGCATCGATGGTGTCAGCCTGACCGTCAACCAGATCGATGGCACAGGATTCGCGGTCGGTCTGATCCCGCACACGCTAGCTGCGACGACACTTGGCGATCTGCGAAGCGGTGCTCGGATCAACCTCGAGGTCGACCTGATCGCTCGCTATGTCGAGCGCCTTGTTCGAGCCGACGCCCCGGCTGGTGCTGTTACCTGGGCGACGCTCGCGGAGTCTGGTTTTGGCGGTCGCAACCCCTAGCGGCCGGCACACATGCGAAACTAAGGAGTCGAAGGAAAGACCATGAGCAACGCCAACTTAGCCCACGTCGAACACTGCATCGACCTCATCCGCAAGGGCGAGATGATCATCCTCGTCGATGATGAGGACCGAGAGAACGAGGGAGACCTTGTGATCGCCGCCGAGCATTGCACTGCGGAGCACGTCAACTTCATGTGCCGAGAGGCGCGGGGGTTGGTCTGCCTGCCGCTGACGGCCGAACGTGTCGCCGCACTGGGCCTGCGCATGATGGTGCAGACTGACGCGGACAGCATGGGCACGGCCTTCACGGTGTCGATCGAGGCGCGTCGCGGCGTCACAACTGGGATCTCGGCGGCCGATCGGGCCGAGACGATCCGGGCGGCCACCGACGAACGCAACGGCTCTGCCGACATCGTCTCTCCCGGTCATATCTTTCCCTTGCGCGCTCAGCCAGGCGGCGTGTTGGTGCGCTCGGGGCATACCGAGGGATCGGTGGACCTCGCCCGTCTCGCCGGTCTTCGGCCCGCCGGTGTGATCTGCGAGATCATGCGAGATGACGGCGAAATGGCCCGTATGGACGATTTGGAGGTCTTCGCTAAAAAGCACGATCTCGAGATCCTGACGATCGCGGATCTGATCGCCTATCGGATGCAGCGCGAGATCCTGGTCGAGCCGGTCGACTCGGCGCCGCTGTGCTCGTCGCTCTTGGGTCTCGAGGAGAGCGACGGCTGGACCATCCGTGTCTTTCGATCGCGGGTGGAGCCGCGCGTCGACTACGTGACCCTGAGCAAGGGGGTACTCGAGCAGAGCGCCGATGGCGATGATGCGGTGCTCTTGCGCGCCCAGCGAGCCAACGTCTTGGGTGATGTTTTTGGCCTGGCCAGCGACGACTCCTCGGCGCGCATACGGGCGGCTGTTCGCCAGATCAATGCGGCCGGTCGAGGTGTCTTTCTCTACGTCGCCGGCGAGAAGCTCTCGAGCATCGAGTTGCCGGGGCCAAATAATGATCGCCGTCAGCCGCGACCACTGCCGAAGGCCGCCGAGGCTGGCTTTCGCGAATTTGGGCTCGGGGCGCAGGTGCTGCGAAGCCTTGGGATCCGGAGGATTCGGGTGATGACCAACAACCCGCGCAAGATCATCGGTCTCGAGGGGTACGGCATCGAGACCCTGGGCTCGATCGCCTTTGGAGAGAGCGCTTCGTGAGTGAGGAGCCTCGGTCGCGGGTGCTTCTCTGCGTCGGCGGAGGCATCGCGGCCTACAAGGCTCCAGCGCTTGTGCGGGCGCTGATAAAGGAGGGCCTCGAGGTCCGCGTGCTCTTAACCAAGGCGGCTCGGGCATTTGTCAGCGAGCTGGCCCTCGCGTCAGTCTCTGGGCACCCGGTTCGCAGTCGCCTGCTCGACGCTAGCGAAGAGGGCACGATAGGTCACATCGAACTCGCGGATTGGGCCGATGTGGTGGTCGTCGCTCCGGGAACGGCGAATCTGATGGCGCGTGCGGCCCACGGGATCACCGATGATCTGGTCACCTGTGTGCTGCTCGCGACGACGGCTCCGGTGATCTGGGCGCCGGCGATGAACACAAACATGTGGCTCCATCCGGCGACGCAGGCGAACCTCGAGACACTGAGGACGCGGGGCGTTGGTATCATCGGCCCTGACAGCGGCGAACTCGCTTGCGGTCACGTCGGTGAGGGCAGGATGGTCGATCCCTCGAGCCTCGCCGAGCAGGTCGTCGAGCACCTGGGGGGGGCTTGTGGCCCCTGGGATGGCTTGCGGGTAGTGGTTTCCGCCGGCCCGACGCGAACCTACATCGATCCGGTGCGCTTTATCGCCAATGCGTCGACCGGTGCGATGGGTTTTGCGATCGCCGAGGTCGCGGCCGGTCTCGGCGCAGAGGTGACGTTGGTCGCCGGGCCCGTCGACAGGCCGACGCCGGCAGGGGTTACACGCGTCGATGTCGAGACTGCGGAGCAGATGCAGCGCGCGCTCAGCCAGTGCCTGTGCGAGTGTGCTGTGGACTTGGTGGCGATGGTCGCAGCGGTCGGTGATCTCGAGATCACGGGATCTGACAGTAAGCTGCGCAAGGCCGATCTGTTGGCTCGTTTGGGGGCGATGCAGTGGCGCACGGGGGTCGATATTCTTGCGACCCTCAGCGCGAAACACCGGCCCAAGACTCGCTTTCTCGGTTTTGCTGCGCAGACGGTCGACGGCGAGGGCCCCGAGATGGAGGCCGCGCTGGTGCGCCTGGGCGAAGAGAAACTGCGCTCCAAGGGCGTCGACGCGATCTTCGTCAACCGGGTCGGAGTGCCCGGTCTCGGGTTCGCGAGTTCGACCAATGCGGGCACCTTGATCCTCGACGATGCACTCGCCGGGAAGGGGCCGCGCCTGCTCCCATCGGGTCCGCCGATCGCCAAGCTCGACCTCGCAAAGTGGCTCTTAGGACAGCTTCGAATGCGCCTCTGGCCCCGAGGTGACGCGCATGGTTGAAGACAGCGCTGGCTTTCGACGGATCGCCCAGAGCCTCGCGGTTCACCTCGCGCATCTTCGAGAGTTCAAAGGAATCCGCTTTGTGCCCGACCGGCCGATGCCTCGATTCGCTGTTGAGGTTATCCAGGATGGGTCTGATGTGCGCACTGATGCGAGGCCGGCGGCTGCTACAAACGCGGTGAGCCAGGCAACGATCGCGGTCGCTGGCAGCGAAGAGCAGCGGCATCGGCCGCAGCCGCAAGAGACGCAGCCGCAGGCCCAGCCGGAGCAGCGGCAAGAGACGCAACCTTCGGTGGAGCAAGCCAGCAGAGCGGGGCCGCGGCCAGGTACGCAGCGCCCGCAGCCTGCCTCGCGAGGGCAGGACAACTCGCGCGAGTTGCAGCCTGCACGATCGCAGGCCGGGCAATCTGTTCCGCCACAAACGACGGTTGCAAAGGCCAGTGAGTGGAGCGCTGCCAAGAAGCTCGACTACTTGAGAACACGCAATATCGGCGATTGTCGGCGCTGCGGGCTCGCTCAAGGGCGTACTCACATCGTCTTTGGTGTCGGCAACCCCGAGGCGGATTTGATGTTTGTGGGCGAGGCCCCTGGCTACAACGAAGACCGTCAGGGCATTCCCTTTGTCGGCCGTGCCGGTGAGCGCCTAAACCTCTGGCTCGACATGCTTGGCGTGCCTCGGGACAACGCCTATATCGCCAACGTGCTCAAGTGCCGGCCGTCGCAAAATCGCGATCCACAACCCGCGGAGATCGAGCGTTGCTCGGCATTTTTACACGCACAGATCCGGGCGATTCGGCCGAAAGTGTTGATCGCGCTCGGGCGCTTTGCTGGCAACTTGCTGACCAGCTCACAGGACCAGCCTCTGTGGAAGATGCGGGGCCGAGTTTTGACCTATCGTGAAGCTAAACACGGCACGACAGTGCCGACGATCGTCACCTACCACCCCTCCTATGTGCTGCGTCAACCGGGGTCGCAGGCGGCGGGGCAGAGCAAAGAGGATCTCTCCGTGCTCGATGATCTCCGCCGAGCGGTTGAGATCCTTAGAAGCTCGCGATCGTGACCGCAGTCGTATCAGACCCAACAACCGTCGCTGACGCGATTGACGCGATTAACTCGGACGTGATCAGCGCGACTTGCAGGTGCATGCTTTTCGCATCGTGTTGATCGCGAGGGTCCTACGAACGACGATCATGATCACGATCGAATGAGGAAAGAGGTTGACGCTGGTGCGACCATTTTCTTAGAGTGCGAAGTCCTACTTCGCTGGGGACGTGAGTGCATGACAAAGGCTGAGTTCATCGAGAAGATCACAAAGTCTCGTAACCTCCCGCCGGACGTCTCCAAAAAATTAGTGCAGCAAATCCTCGACCTCGCCTTTGACGAACTCGGGTCCTATTTTGCGCGGGCTCGAGTCACCAAAAACCAGACGCCACGCTTCACCTATCCGGGCTTCGGCACCTTCACAAAGAAGCAACGACAGGCCCGCAAAGGGGTGAACCCGCGGACCCTCGAGCCGATGCGGATCGATGCGAGCTTCACCGTTGATTTTAAGCCCGGTGTTGAGTTTAAGCGGGCTCTAAACGGTACCTGCTCAAAGGCAAAAACGAAGAGCGCAGCGGTTCGGAGCGCGGCTCAGGACGAGTCACCGCTCCGGCGTTTGCGTACACGCGATGAGATCGAGCTCGACTCCTACGACGCCGACTACGATCCGAGTCTCTTCGGCGCCCAGCTCCCGGAGTCGCCGATGCAGCGGGTTCGAGGTCAGCGATCCAAGGCTAAGGACGTCGGTTAGTTCCAGTACTTTCTGGACCAACCAAAAGCGACGCCCGCAGAGAATCCTCTGCGGGCGTTTGTGTGTGTGGGTTGTGTCTTAGTCGGCGGTCTTAAAGGTGCTGCCAGAGCCCTTGCTGCTGACGGGCTCGGGCTCGGGCTCGGGCTCGGGCTTTGCGCTCAGGGTCTCGTTTGTTGCCGGAGCGCTGGTTGGCTTGGCCTCGGGAGCGGGGGCTGCATCGTCGGCAGAGCCACCCTTGACCGCCTTAGACGGTCCCTGCGAGCCGGAGGTAGCCTTTGACGTGCCAGCCGGTTTTCCGTCGTTGTTGATCGGCTTGCCCTCGCCTGGGGCATGGGTTCCCTTGGAAGTGCCAGTGCTCGAGGAGTAGGAGCACGAACATCCGGGGATGACAGCCGAGAGTGTCAGGACGATGGTTGCAGTGGCAAGTTTGGTCAGTGTGGTGGGCATGGGACCTCGGGTTGCAAGGACGGCGGTGGTTTCCTGTTATTCAGCGGGGCCGAATTGGGGGGGGATTCCGCTCGATCGAGTTGTACACCGAGTCGCGGCGATACGTCTCAAAGCGCTCCAAAGTGCCCTGAAACGCTCCAAAGTGCCCTGTTGCGATCCCCGGCTCCCCGGCCTTCACACGCGACGACATCGCGCAAGTGCCGTGATTGCCGGCTATCCGGCTCAATTCTCTCGATGTTCTCGCCCCTAGACAGACCCACGGGGTGGCGAGCTAGCGTTGTGTGCATAGGGGCAGTTGGATTGCGCCGGATGGGTGGGGATAGAGATGACACGGCAAAGAACGGATGAACAACGCAAGCAGCAGATTCGGGCTGCGGCGACGCGGTGCTTTGTTCGTCGGGGTTACGCGGCGACGCGTCTCCTCGACATCGCCCGCGAGGCGGGGCTTAGCAAGGGTGGGGTGTACTTTCACTATCGGGCGAAGGAGCAGCTTTTTCACGACATTTTAGATGCCCAGCTCGCGGCATTTGAGCAGCGTTGGAGCTTTGATCCGGTGGCAGATACACCGGCAGACGTCATCATGGCGAATCTTGTACGGGCACATGTTCGCACCGTCGAGGATGATCCGGCCGAAACTCGGCTGACAAACCTGCTGGTGACGATGGCGGTTCAGGATACGGAGTTCCGCGACAAGCTTGACAAGGCTTGGGAGGTCAGTCGGAAGCTCTACACAGGGGTCATCACTCGCGGTATCGCAGATGGTGTCTTCAAGGAGGCAGACCCGCGAGCCATGGCCCAGAACATCTTGGCCCTTGTGCAAGGGTATTGTGCGCAGAGTGCCCTGAGCCCCGAGGGGCGACTCGGGGTGGCTGTCAATGAGGTCGTGCGCGGGGCACTGAGAATGCTCGGTGCGGAGTTCGTCGAAATCGCCGAGGCGGCGGCTCCCGAGGCGGCGGCTCCCGAGGCGGCGGCTCCCGAGGCGGCGGCTCCTGAGGTTGCGGCTCCTGAGGTTGCGGCTCCTGAGGTTGCGGCTCCTGAGGTTGCGGCTCCTGAGGTTGCGGCTCCTGAGGTTGCGGCTCCCGA
>Ga0256845_1003354_pt1 | contig 10896 bp, 5 predicted proteins | sample RiftiametaG_FD_189101 | JGI IMG/M metagenome (GOLD analysis project Ga0256845, IMG submission 189101) | Tube worm associated microbial communities from hydrothermal vent at the East Pacific Rise, Pacific Ocean - Riftia | ecosystem: Host-associated > Annelida > Integument > Unclassified ... | reverse complement strand
ATTCTCTTCGTTAAAATAATCTACCGTAACTAGTTATGCTAAATTATTTTGCCTTAATAATGCAAAAAACAATTCAATCTAATCTAGACGCATATTATAGTCAATATGGTATAAGCTATTTTTAAAATACCGCCTTAGCTATTTCTTGAGTGGCAATTGCTTTACTCATTGTGTAATAATGCAAGACTGGCACTCCTCTTTTTTTTAATTCCTTAGATTGCTGAATCGCCCACTCTATCCCTATTTCCTTTACTGCATCATTATTTTTACATGCTTTTACGGCATTTCTTAAGTCTTCTGGCATGCCTATGAAAAATACGTCTGGGAGAATCTCGACTTGCCTTTTGGTTGATAATGGCTTTAGGCCTGGGATAATCGGCACATTAATCCCCATTTCACGACATCTATCAACAAAATCAAAGTATTTTTGGTTATCAAAAAACATTTGAGTCACCACATAGTCAGCACCCAAATCTACTTTTTGTTTTAAATACTTTAAGTCGTCTTCCATAGAACGGGCTGCATAATGTTTTTCGGGATATCCTGCTACACTAACTGAAAAATCTGTTTTAGCAGTATTCTCCAAGACTTCATCCAAGTAAATACCTTTGTTAAGGTTCATGATTTGCTCTACCAAATCCGAAGCGTATTTATTTCCCTCTTCTGCTTCTATAAAATTATCCTCTGTCTTCAATTTATCTCCCTGCAATGCCAAAACATTGTCTATTCCCAAAAAATTCAAGTCTATTAAGGCATTTTCTGTTTCGTCACGAGAAAATCCACCACAAATCAAATGAGGAACAACATCAACTTTATATTTATGAATAATAGCTGCACAAATACCTACTGTCCCTGGTCTTTTTCGTGTTGTTACTAGTTTAATATCGCCGTTAGGCATTGTCTTCTCAACGTATTCTTCTCTATGGTAAGTTACATCAATAAATGCTGGGTCAAAATCCATCAAAGGACTTATGCAATTGTATAAATGCTTGATATCCTCCCCTTTTTTAGGTGGTAAAACCTCAAATGAAAAAAGTGTTTCCTCCTTATTGTTATTAATTATATCTATTACTTTCATAATTTCTTAAATGTCATAATTTAATGTAGGTGCTAACCATTTTTCGGCTTGCTCTATCGTCATATTTTTTCTTTTAGCATAATCTTCCGCCTGATCCTTCCCTATCTTTCCTAAACCAAAATAACCAGCTTCTGGGTGAGCGAGGTAAAACCCACTAACGGATGATGCTGGATACATTGCCATACTATCTGTTAAAGAAATACCTGTTCTTTTCTCTACGTCTAGCAAGTCCCAAATCTTTACTTTCTCGGTATGCTCTGGACAGGCTGGATAACCTGGTGCTGGGCGAATGCCTTGGTATTCTTCTCTGATAAGGCTTTCATTATTTAGATTTTCATCTAATGAATATCCCCAATATTCGGTTCGTACTTTTTGGTGTAATAATTCTGCAAACGCTTCCGCTAATCTATCCGCTACCGACTTAATCATAATAGAATTATAATCATCGTGATCGGCTTCATACTCTTTGATGATTGGCTCAATTCCTAATCCTGTTGTCACAGAAAATGCTCCTATATAATCTTGAATACCTGATGAACTCGGTGCTATATAGTCTGCCAAAGATTTATTTGCAATTCCTTTTCCTTTCTCTCCCTGCTGACGCAAACATTCTAGCGATATGCCTGTCCCGTCTAACGCAATAGTATCTCCAGTATCGGTATTAGCAGGAAACAAACCAAACACTCCATTAGCTTTTAATGATTGCTTGGCAATAACAGCATCAATCATATTGTTAGCATCATCGTACAATTTACGGGCTTCATTGCCTATGATCGGGTTGTCTAAAATCTTAGGATATTTCCCTTTTAGCATCCACGTTGAGAAAAATGGAGTCCAGTCTATGTACTTTCTTATTTCTTCCAAAGGATAGTTAATCAACTCTGTTACACCTAGTTTTTTTGGCTTAGTAGGTTGATAAGTTTTCCAATCTATTTTGATTTTATTCTCTACCGCTTGAGGGTAAGTGATATAACTTTTTGTACGCTTACGCCCTGCATAATTCTCACGCATAGTGGCATACTCTTGTTTCATCTCTTGGGTAAACGATTCTCTTGTTTTATCCGAGATCAATTTACTAGCTACAGGCACACTCTTGGAGGCATCCAAAACATGAACAACTGCTGCATCATATACAGGATCAATCTTTACAGCGGTATGTATTTTAGAGGTAGTAGCTCCACCTATTAGTAAAGGGATTTTCATTCCCTCTCGTTGCATCTCTTTCCCCATATCTACCATTTCGTCAAGAGATGGTGTAATTAACCCACTTAAACCAATAATGTCTACATCTTCTTCTTTGGCTCTTCTAATGATTTCTTCTTTTGGCACCATTACACCAATATCTATAATTTCAAAATTATTACATGCTAACACAACACCCACAATATTTTTACCAATATCATGTACATCACCTTTTACAGTTGCCAGTAATATTTTACCTGCCGAAGAACGCCCACCTTTTCCTTCTTCCAAAAACGGTAACAAGTAAGCTACTGCTTTTTTCATTACACGAGCACTCTTTACTACTTGAGGTAAAAACATTTTTCCTTCCCCAAATAAATCTCCTACGATGTTCATCCCATCCATAAGCGGACCTTCTATTACGTGTAAAGGTTCATCGTATTTAAGTCTAGCTTCTTCAGTATCTTCCTCTACAAAATCTACTACGCCTTTTACCAGAGCATGCCCTAAACGTTGTTCCACAGAACCTTTCCTCCACTCTAAGTCTTTCTTTTGCTCCTTACCTGAACCTTTTACGTTTTCTGCAAAGTCTAGTAAACGTTCCGTGGCATCATCCCTCCTGTCTAATAGAACGTCTTCTATATGCTCTAATAAATCTTTAGGAATATCATCATATACTTCTAACAGAGCAGGATTTACAATCCCCATATCCATTCCCTCTCTAATGGCATGGTACAAAAATGCTGAATGCATTGCTTCTCTCAATGCTGTATTTCCTCTAAAAGAAAAAGAAACATTACTCACACCACCGCTTACATGGGCTCCAGGTAGGTTTTCTCTCACCCATCTAGTGGCCTGAAAAAAGTCTATTGCATTTTTACGATGTTCTTCCATTCCCGTAGCAACAGGAAAAATATTCAAATCAAAAATAATATCTTCTGGTGGAAACTGAACATCACCCCCTGTTAGCACATCATACGATTGCTGACAAATCTCTACTCTTCTGTCATAAGTGTCTGCCTGACCATCTTCATCAAATGCCATCACAATAACTGCTGCACCAAAACGCTTAATTAGTAAGGCTTGTTCCTTAAACTCTGATTCACCAATTTTAAGGCTTATAGAGTTAACAATACATTTCCCTTGCACACACTTAAGCCCTTCTACAATAATCTCCCACTTAGAGCTATCAATCATTATCGGTACTTTGGCAATATCAGGTTCGGCTGCTATGAGGTTCAAGAAGCGTTTCATACACTCTACACCATCAAGCATCCCTTCATCCATGTTGATGTCAATCACCTGAGCACCACCTTCTACTTGGTCTCTCGCTACAGCTAACGCCTCATCATACTTCTCTTCTCTTATGAGTCTCAAAAACTTTCTAGAACCAGTTACATTAGTACGCTCACCAATGTTTACAAAATTCATTTCTGGGGTCACTATTAATGGTTCTAAACCACTTAACCTCAAATAAGGAAGATTATCCCATTTGTATTTATAAGCCCCTTTATAATCTGGATGTATGCTCATGATTAAAATTGTCTAGGTTTAGATTGTGAGGCAATATCTGCTAGTGCCTTAATATGCGGAGGGGTTGTTCCGCAACATCCTCCCAAAATATTAAGGTAATTATTATCTAAAAACACTTGTACTTGCTCTGCCATCTCTTCTGGGCTTTGGTCATATTCGCCAAATTCATTCGGAAGTCCTGCATTTGGATGAGCACTCACACCAAAAGTTGCTTTATTAGATAGAATTTCTAAATATGGTTTTAACTCCTTTGCTCCCAAAGCACAATTAAGCCCCACACTCAATAAAGGAGCGTGCGAAATAGAAATCAAAAATGCTTCTGAGGTTTGCCCCGAAAGTGTACGTCCACTCATATCGGTGATTGTCCCCGAAACCATAATCGTAACATCTGCTTTTTTTTCTCTAATAACATCGTCGCAAGCCATAATTGCAGCTTTCGCATTAAGCGTATCAAAAACAGTCTCTACCATCAATATATCCACACCACCTTCTATCAGCTTTTTAGCCTGTTGTTTATAAGCAGTGTGCAAGTCATCAAAAGTAACCGCACGATATCCTGGGTCGTTTACATCTGGAGACATAGACGCCGTCCTATTAGTAGGTCCCATAGCACCAATTACAAACCGAGGTTTATGAGGTTCTTTAGCTGTCATCTCATCAGCTACCTCTCTTGCTATTTTGGCAGATTGGTAATTAAGCTCATCTATAATATGCTCTAGCTTATAATCCGCCTGTGCAATCGTAGTTCCACTAAAAGTGTTTGTCTCAGCAAAATCAGCTCCCGCCTCATAATATTCTTTATGAATTGCTTTTATAATATCTGGTCGAGTAATTGACAGTAAATCGTTATTTCCTTTAAGTGGAATTTCATGATTTTCTAAAGCCTTATTTCTAAAATCTTCCTCGCTAAGTTTATAACGCTGAATCATAGTCCCCATCGCACCGTCTAGCACTAAAATCCTGTCTTTTAATATTTCTCTTACCTTCGAGCTCATCCCAAGTCATTAATAGATTTAATAATCTTGTTTATCAAAAAATGGACTTTCGTCTAAAGAGGTATGATTTAATCACTCTTTTATCTTCCTCTGACACCTCAGAGCGGGAAGTAGCACCTTTTATGTAGAATTAAATGGTTGCTAAGACGTTACAGGGCCCGATCCCTCAGTCTTTCTTGATAAACACCACAAAGATGTGAGATATATCTATTTTTTCCTATTATGTAGCCTACTGTTTCTGAAAAATAAGTCGGGTGTGCCATTTCTCGCTAAAAACGCGAAAAATGTCGGGCTATCACTACTCAATCTTTCCGATAAAAAAAATTGGAAAGGATTTCAAACAAACCGCTCTATCCCTCACACAAAAAAATACCATTAACCCTGTGAGAATCACCAAATCTTTACCCCGTTTTAACTCTGGTCATTTTCTTTTTGTTAAAAAATAGATGGTAGTACTATTTTTTTATTCTGTCCTTAGAGGGGTGAGGGGCTTTGTTGTGTGAGTGTGTGCTCTGCTCGTAACTGGTAATGTTAATGACATATTAGCTAGGTATGTCATCTTATACCAGTTTAACTATAATATGAGTCTAATTTAGATTGAATTGTTTTTTGCAATATCGAGGAAAAATAATTTAGCATAACTGGTTACGGTAAATTATTTTAACGAAGAGAGTGTAAAAACAAACAGGATAAATGACTTGTTTTATAGTTAAAATGGTATAACAGATCCCTTACGTAACTTTGAGAGAAGGATTTTTACAAAAAAAATCTTCTAAGCCAAAATATCTGTAATATCCTCTTTGCTAAGTGATTTTACGAAACTTTCCTCTACTGTGATGAGGTCATCTGCGAGTTGTTTTTTTGAGTTTTGAAGGAGCAATATTTTTTCTTCTACGCTATTTTGAGAAATAAACTTATAAGTATGAACAGTATTTTTTTGCCCCATTCTGTAAGCTCTATCTATCGCTTGTGCCTCTATGGCAGGATTCCACCATGGGTCTAATATAAACACGTAATCAGCAGCGGTAAGGTTAAGCCCTAGTCCACCTGCTTTGAGCGAGATTAAGAATATTTGTATATGTTCATTGTTTTGAAAAAGCTCAACTTGTTCTTGTCGTTTTTTTGTACTCCCATCTAAATAAGCATATTCAATTTTTTCATCATCCAAAAAGTCTCTTAATATACTGAGGTGCTTAACAAACTGTGAAAAAATCAATATTTTATGTTTTCCTTCTATTGTAGTTTGAAGCATTTCTACTATGTCATCCATTTTCCCTGAGCCATCAGTCCATTCTGGGTCTACCATTTTTGGATGATTCGCAATTTGCCTCAGTTGGGTAAGTCCCTGTAGTAGCATAATTGCAGACTTTCCTTTTCCTGAGTCTTCACTTTCCTCTAAGATTTTATTGCGGTAATACGACTTTACTTCTTCGTATTTTTTTGTTTGATCTTCTGACATCTCACAATACCTTACTTGCTCTATTTTTGGCGGTAGTTCGGTAAGTACTTGTTCTTTTTTACGTCTGAGTATAAATGGTTTAATAAGTGTGTGTAGCTTTTCCTTTTTAGCAAAGTCATTTCTTTTTTCTATAGGTAGCAAAAAATTATTTTTAAAGAAACGTTGGCTACCCAACAATCCTGGGTTGATAAAAGTCATTTGAGACCAAAGGTCTAATGTAGAGTTTTCGACAGGCGTACCAGTAAGGATGAGCTTGTGCTGGGATTTTAGCTCCTGCGTGGCAGCAAAGATGTGAGAATTAGGATTTTTGATGTTCTGAGACTCATCAAGTATGATATAGTTGAATTTAAAAGCAGACAATATCTCTACGTCAAGCCTTACAATCCCATAAGTAGTGATGATAATATCATATCCCAAAAATTGTGAAACATTTTTTTTTCGGAGAGTGCCGGTATATACAAAAATATTTAGCTCAGGACAGAATTTTTTGGCTTCTATCCGCCAATTGTAAACAAGAGAAGTGGGTAGCACAAGTAAAGAAGGCATAGGCTTATCATATTTTTCTTTTTGGTCTAGTAAGAGTGCTAATGTTTGTACTGTTTTACCCAGACCCATATCATCTGCGAGACAGCCACCAAAGTTGTATTTATTTAAGAACTGCATCCAGTTATAGCCAGCTTTTTGGTAAGGTCTAAGCTCACCTTTAAAGCCTTTTGGCATCGGGAAATCTTCTATATGGTCAAAGTCGTTTAAAGATTTGAGTTTATTATTGATGGATACTTTAGCAAGTTTACCTGTTTCTAGCTCATGTATTAACGATAAGTGATGTTTTTTAAGTGTAATCCCATCTCCATTAGTTTCACTAAACGAAAACAACTCTCCGTATTGTTCTATCCACTCTTGAGGGATTACTGCGATCTCTCCATTGGGCAATGTAAACTCTCTTTTTTTAGCAAGGATTATATCCCTAAGTTGGATAAAAGGAATTTCATATTCGCCAAAATACACCATGGCGTGTATGTCAAACCAATCATTGCTTTCCCGTACCTCAATATTAATTTTTGTTTTCCCAACAAAATATTTTCGTTTGTCGTTGGCGTGTTGTTCAATCTCAAATCCTTTTTGAAATAATTCTTCTCGGTGTAGGTTAAACCAAGAAAAAGCCGAAGAAGTCTCTAAGGTTTTCTTTCCATTTTTTAGGTTTAGTCCTAAGTCTTTTAGGAAATGAAAGTATTCAAGCTCAGTTGGGATTTCTCTATGTATCTTATGGAAAAAATAAGTATCGTCTTGTTTGTCCATTTTGACACTATTTCTAGTATGAGAATTACCTAGGTCAAAAGTATATTGCCCATATTTAAAGGACAGGTTAAAAACTATTTTAACATTACTTTCTCTTTCTTCTTTTTTTTCTCCAAAAAGGTCAGGATTATTCCCACTCGCTAATTCTTTAAACGACAATATAGGTTTAGGGATATATTTTTCGTCATTGATAAAAAATCCTTTGGCGTGAACGTCATAGTCGGAAATGATGTTGGACACAAAGTTTTTATAATAAGTATCTTCTATCTTTTTGGGTATTTCAACAAATTTTTTATTCAGAAAAGGTTTGATTTTTTTTCCTTCTAACTCTTTATCAAAACTAACTATTCGCTCTTCTCCAATTAGGAGCCAAGCAGGGTTGTTACAAAGGATTATAGAGTTGTTATACTGAAAATCTATCTTTTCTCCTCTATGCTTTATAGTTGGGAAATAATGTGTGTGCTCATCATTTTTCATGAAGTGAAATAAAATAGTAGCTTTATCTCTACACACATCCACTCGCTTCCAAGCAGGCTCTCCATCATTACCCATGATATAGACTTCTTTTCCTACCAATAAGGGTAGTATTTTAGCAAGTTTACCATCTACATAAGCACGAATTGCTTCTTGTAACACTTTGTCCCCTTTCTCTTTATTAAAAACATTTAAATAGAAATCGATTTGATTCCTTTTGCGAGTATTAAATTTTTGGTATACTACTTCTTGCTGAATAGTGTCCATCAAAGCAATTAATTCATAATCTTTATCGTCTAGTCTAGATGAAAATTCTTTTGCATTTTTAGATGAAATATTTTGATGGAGGAAAGTAAGCCCTCCTTTATCATTTTTCTGTACTACAAAAGATTCGAATAAATCTCCTAAATATTCTTGTTCAAAAAGTGAATATATAATTTGAAAAGGTTCTTGTGTTGATACTCTCATGTATAATTTTTAAAAAGGGTTTAAATATAAGTATAATTTTAAAGTATTCACCGAGTTTTTCGTCTTTTGTTGGGAATCAATTTGTATAAACTCTACTTTTGGCACTGCTTTTTAGTGAAAAGCATAAAACAATAGATTATATATGAAATATCAATTGACCACTAAAAAAAATTTAAGGAATGATGTCTTAGCAGGAATGACGGTGTCATTAGCTATGATTCCAGAAGTGGTAGCCTTTGCTTTTGTTGCTAGGATAGATCCTCTAGTAGCACTTTCCGGTGCATTTATGATTGGGTTGATTACGGCACTTTTTGGCGGTAGACCTGGGTTAATTTCAGGTGCGGCAGGAGCAGTAGCGGTTATTTTTGTTGATTTAATTTCGAAAGGACATGAGAGAGGAGCTGCCTTTGATGTACCTATTGATAATATGGGGCTTTATTACTTATTAGGGGCAGTAGTACTGATGGGAGTACTTCAGATTGGTGCCGGGTATTTCAAATTAGGACGTTTTGTACGTTTAATTCCTCATCCTGTAATGCTAGGATTTGTAAATGGATTAGCTGTGGTCATCTTTTTGGCTCAGCTCAAGATGTTTCCAAGTACCTTACCTCATATTAGTAACTTTGCTGTAGAAGGTGGTGGGATTTTCTCTCAGCTAGGCAATTGGCTAAGTGCTTTCTTTTCTGAGTTAACAGCAATTAATCAAACAACAAAGATGATTGGCTTAGTAGGAATCACAATGTTGATTATTCATTTCTTACCAAAGTTATCAAATAAGATCCCTGCGGCATTAGTAGCTATTTTATTCATCACTTTGGCGACGATTATTGCTAGGGTAGACGTGGCAACAGTAGGTTCGTATATTAGAAGCGAAGGCGGAGAAGGACTAAAAGGACACTTTCCAACATTTAACACAGACTTATGGGCAAATCTTCCAATTAATTTTGACACCCTGAAATTTATTTTCCCTTATGCTTTTTTAGCAGCATCTGTTGGACTTATTGAGTCGTTAATGACCTTAAATTTGGTAGATGAAATGACAGATTCTCGTGGAGATGGTAACAAAGAATGTATCGGTCAAGGCTTAGGAAACATTGTCAGTGGTTTGTTTGGTGGTACAGGAGGTTGTGGTATGATTGGTCAAACCATGATTAACATTGGTGCTAAAGGACGAGGCAGATTGTCGGGTGTAGCAATGGCATTAACCTTATTATCATTTGTATTATTTGCCGATAAATATATTGAAATGGTGCCAATTGCAGCTTTGGTAGGAGTGATGTTTATGATGGTAATCGAGACATTTGCTTGGTCAAGTTTACGTATTATGCGTAAAATCCCTAAATCAGATGCTTTTGTGTTGATCGCAGTATCACTAATTACAATTTTTGCAGATTTAGCAATTGCCGTTTTTGCAGGAGTGATTATTTCGGCATTGGTATTTGCTTGGGAAAACGCAGTTCGTATTCGTGCCCGTAAGCGCACTAAAGAAGATGGAACTAAAGTATATGAAATCTGGGGGCCTCTTTTCTTTGGCTCTACGATGAACTTTATCTCTAAATTTAACTTTAAAGATGACCCCAAGAATGTAGAAATTGACTTTGTAGAATCCCGTGTAAGCGATCATTCAGGCATTGAGGCTATCTCTAACATTGTAGGGAAATACAAAGAACAAGGAAAAACAGTAACATTGCTCCACCTAAGTGATGATTGTAAAGTACTGTTACGTAAAGCAGATTCATCATTTAATGATATTATAATCGAAGATATTGACGACCCACGCTATCACGTAGTAGCAGGTATAAATAAAGTTCTTGATTAACATAATTAACCACTGAACGTCTATTCCTTTAATATTCATAGAAGAAGATATTATCAAATTCAATTTGAAAGTGATATTGATAAATCAACATCTGTAATATGTCATCTTTACTATATTTCATTTTTAGCACGGTGTTTTACCGCTTGCACATAACGACCCGCTAAACGTAGTTACGTTTTGGGTTTTTTATTTTTTTAGTATCTGAAAGATACGTTAAAAAATGGAAAAGACAAAAAGAACGTAGCAAATTACATTTAGCGATTGTGTGCCCAGTATGAGCGATGTATCAAAGACACATAGAGATACCCCAGAAGGTGAAAATCTTTTGTAGGCTAGGTTGGTACTGTTTACTAGCAATAGGTCTCTACAACCACGAGTTAAGACCGTTGCAAAACCCTTGTAGTCATTTCTCTTTTTTTATATCCGTTATTTTTACCCCAAGTGAGTTAATAATAGTATGACCTTATCGGTTAAATAGCGTGATTAAATGAGTTTTACCTCATTTAATCACTTTTATTGAGCATTAAACGCAATTATCCCAGGACTCCTGTATAGATTGTAACACATAGCCTCAAGTAAGTTTTGGGTA
>Ga0256845_1003353_pt1 | contig 10899 bp, 8 predicted proteins | sample RiftiametaG_FD_189101 | JGI IMG/M metagenome (GOLD analysis project Ga0256845, IMG submission 189101) | Tube worm associated microbial communities from hydrothermal vent at the East Pacific Rise, Pacific Ocean - Riftia | ecosystem: Host-associated > Annelida > Integument > Unclassified ... | reverse complement strand
CAGAGGTTACTTATCGACTTGTCGAAAGCATGGTGTGAGTTCTAGTCAGGCAATGAATTTGATATTTGAAGGTAAACTACCAGATTTTGTTGGTGGACTTTCATGATTTACGCTGAATAGTTACAATAAAATTAACCTTTCATTTCAAATTTTCTATCGATTTTTAACAAGCTATTCCGAATTAGTCAATCCTAAACGAGTCAACCTTACCTTTTCCTTGGGTACGTTAAAAAAAGCGATCTGATCGGCTGGTTTCTACATCGCATTGATAGCGATTAACCAGAGCTGACTGATATGTCCTTATGATCTCAAAAGACATCTTTTAAATGACGTCGCTCTAGCGAAGATAATGTTTCTGGTGGGAGGCAATTATCGACCGTGACTTCATTAAGGATAATGCCGTTGCCTTGATTTCAATACTTAGTGCGAGTTGTTCCTGTATTTTTTTCAAGCCTAAATATCGGTTCGTAAGAGGTCAGGTATTGCAAATTTTCCAAGCTTTCAATTTCTATGAGTCAATTTCAGGATAAATTTGAGTATTTTGGCGAACGGTAAGTCAGTAAAAATAATGCCAAAGCGGTGCTTTTACTACCGATCTATGTCAGTAGTTTGTCAATTAAGCTGACACCTTGGAGATGTCAGCTATCTACTAATATTCGTCTAAAAAGCGTATTTAGCGGTGAATATTAGTCTGCCAAGTTCACCTTCATTACTATTCTCAAGAGTCTTGGTTGCACTTAAATACCCAACTCCCAAAGTGACCTTTGGAACAGGACTGACAAGCAGGTTAACTTGAAAACTGCTAGTCGATTCAATAACATCTATTCCAGTTAAATTAGTATCATTATCAGCTGTTGCTGTAGAGTAGATGAAATTTGAGCGCCATGTATTGTTCCAGAAATGACGATAAGCGACCGAAGCGTGAGTTGAATCAATGGCTTCTAAACCACCCGTATTATCAATAACCGCACCTTTAAAAAGATTTAAACCCGCATAACGTCCTAAACCAGAACCAGTCGCAAGGTTAAATCGAATATCATCTTTGGCACCTACTTTAAATTTACCTGTAACGCTCACGCCAACAGCAGAAGTTGACTCTTCGTTATTAGGCCCTTGATTGTACTCTAACTGCCTAACTAAGCCTGCTAAACTAATATGCCCCCAGTTTGCTTTATGATTATAACGAAGAACTAAATCAGGAGTACTATTGTCATCAGTGACGATTCGTCCAGCCGCATTGTTAGGATTAATCGTTGACTCAGGATTTTCCAATGCGATTTGGAAGCTGCCTTTGGTATATCTCACCATGGGTTGACGTTCAAAAATAATACCTTCGGAGGCACCTAAGAAATCGGCAGATTCAGGCAGTGCCCCAACATCCTGGAAGGTTGACCAAGTTTGTCCAAATAACCAGTTATCGTATTTGAAAAAAGCATGACGTAATCTTGGATTGTATGAGTTGCTGACTCTTTCATTACCACCGGGTGGTAATAAGAAATCCATCTCAATGAAAGTGGTTAGTGTTGAACCATTATCGAGAGCATGGGTTGATTTAAAGTTAATACGACTTTCTTTCGCACTAAAATCAAAATCCTGGCTTTCACCTTCAACTCCAGGGCCTTCTACAGGAATAACGCTAGGAATATAGAAATCACGCAACCCACTATTTACGCCTAAATCACCATCACTATAATCACTAAACTGCGCGGTCGCTTTAATAAAGCCACCAAATTTGTATGTGTGCTTACCACTTGATTTTTTAGTGCCTTTAGCCTGTTTTAACTCCTTTACAAGATTTTCAAGTTTTTGGATACGAGCATCCACCGTTTCTGATGCGCTCATAACGTTTGCTGAAAAAACCAGTGGTAATGTCAAAAAAGATGCCCTGATTATTTTAGTAAGATTTTTTATTGGAAAGTTCACAGTCCCTCACCTCTAATATGATTTAATGAGTTATCAGTGTGCACTCCAACAACCATGTTTGACTATTAGCAATTAGTCTAATAAGCAACCAATTTGTAGACTAAAGTCTAACTAATTTGGCATGGTAAATTGGATGCAGATTAAATAAAATAAAGTGGTAGAAAGCTTGGTGAAAAATGACAAAAGTCAAATCAATCAGCAAAAATCATTAATAAATGCCAAAAATAGGACCTGTTTATGTCACAAACCTTTTCGGTAAATTCAGACTTTGCCAAAAAAGCATATTTGGATGAGTCACAATACTTCGAGATGTATCAACATTCAATTGATGATAACGAATCCTTTTGGGCTGAACAAGGAAAACGGATCGACTGGATAAAGCCATTCACTCAAGTGAAAGATATTTCATATGCCAAGGAGTCCCTTCATATTAAGTGGTATTCTGATGGTACCTTAAACGTTTGCGCTAATTGTGTTGACAGACATTTGATCGACAAAGCCGATCAAACAGCAATAATCTGGGAAGGCGATAATCCTTCAAATTCAGTTAAAGTGACTTACTCGGAATTACATAAACAAGTTTGCCGTTTTGCCAATGTACTCAAAAAAATGGGAATTGTTAAAGGTGATAGAGTCACTTTATACATGCCAATGATTATAGAAGCCGCCGTTGCAATGCTTGCCTGTGCACGAATAGGCGCGGTTCATTCCGTCGTTTTTGGCGGTTTTAGTGCAGAAGCATTGGCCGGAAGGATTATTGATTGCAAGAGCAAACTGGTTATTACTGCCGATTTTAGCCATCGTGGCGGCAAAACGATCCCATTAAAACAAAATGTTGACGCTGCAGCAGGAAAAGAAGGCGTTAAGAATTACCTAGAATCTATTTTAGTCATTAAGAACTCTGATAAAGATGTCGTTTGGAACACTGAACTTGATCATTGGTACCATGACTTGGTCTTAAATGTATCCGATGAATGTCCCGCTGAGGAAATGAATGCCGAAGATCCGTTGTTTATTTTGTACACGTCTGGATCAACCGGCCAGCCCAAAGGAGTACTACATACATGCGGGGGTTATATCGTTTATGCTTCGCTGACACACCAGTATGTATTTGATTATCACCCTGGTGACATCTATTGGTGCACTGCAGATGTAGGATGGATCACAGGACATAGTTATATTGTTTACGGCCCATTAGCTAATGGTGCCACCACACTGATGTTCGAAGGTATACCCAATTACCCCGATAGCAGCAGATTTTGGCAGATCTGTGATAAACATCAGGTAAATACCTGTTACACCGCTCCAACAGCCATTCGTTCGTTAATGCGAGAAGGCAATGCATTGGTCAAATCGACCTCAAGAAGCTCTTTGACGTTACTTGGCAGTGTGGGCGAACCGATTAATCCGGAAGCATGGCAATGGTATTATGATGTCGTTGGCGAACAACGTTGTCCTATTGTAGATACTTGGTGGCAGACTGAAACCGGTGGGATTTTAATTTCACCTTTACCTGGCGCGACCCCTCTTAAACCAGGCTCAGCGACTCGCCCTTTCTTTGGCATCCAACCTGCGTTAGTGGATAATAAAGGCAAAGAGCTATCAGGGGCTGTTGACGGTGTTTTGGTTATTAAAGATAGTTGGCCAGGACAAATGCGTACCATATATGGTGACCATCAACGTTTTGTCGATACCTATTTCAGCACTTTTGAAGGAATGTATTTTACCGGTGATGGTGCACGTAGGGACGAAGATGGCTACTATTGGATCACCGGCCGAGTGGATGATGTATTGAGTATTTCCGGGCATCGGATGGGAACCGCCGAAATAGAGAGCGCATTAGTTGCGCATTCTGATGTAGCTGAAGCTGCTGTTGTAGGTTACCCTCACGCCATTAAAGGGCAAGGAATTTATACATTCGTGACACTAAACGCTGGCGTTGACGGCAATGAAACACTAGAAAAAGAATTAGTTCAGTGGATAAGAAAAGAAATAGGGCCGATCGCATCACCAGATTTCATACAATTTTCACCGGATTTACCTAAGACACGCTCGGGAAAAATTATGCGTCGAATATTACGCAAAATTGCTGAAGATGATTTCTCAAATCTTGGAGATATATCAACTTTAGCCGACCCTTCAGTTGTTGAAAAACTCATAAACAACCGTAAAAATCGGAGTGAATTATCAACCCAATAACCGTAAGCAAAATCATTATAGCGGATGATCATCCGCTATTTCGTCATGCTTTGGTACAAGCGTTAAAAACGAATCTATCGGATACTCTTTTTATGGAAGCTGATAGCATTTCAGAGTTAGAAGTCATTTTGAAACAAAATCCTGACGCCGATCTTCTATTGATGGACTTACATATGCCTGGGGCAAATGGCTTTGTCGGTTTAGCACATGTGGTAAAACATTTTGCTCAACTACCCGTGATGATGATTTCTGCAGACGAAAATATTGCTATTGCAGCCAACGCTCAAAAATACGGTGCACTAGGGTTTATCGCCAAGTCAGCGAGTATAAAGGAAATTTCAGCCGCTATTGAGACAGTACTTCAAGGCGAACTTTGTTTTCCTAAAGGGTTACAGGACTTCAAGCTAGATGAGACCAACAATAAACATCTACTGGTTAATAAAATTGCTGAGTTAACGCCAAAACAATTGGAGGTATTTAACCTACTTGCCTACGGGCTACTCAATAAACAAATAGCCTATAAACAGCATGTGACAGAAGCTACTGTAAAAGCTCATATTACAGCGATCATGCGCAAGTTGAACGTTAACAACCGAACTCAAATAGTAATGATTGCCAACGAAGTAAAAGTTGAAGAGCAATTCGGGGATTCAATTTCTGAAGGTTCTAGCAATTCTTTTTGATCACTATCTCGACCAATCGTTATATCGCCAAATATTGATGCATTAAATCTTTATCATCCAATGCTTCCTGAGCCAAACCATCAAACACCACTTCACCAGTATCGATAATGATTGCTCGATCGGCCAGTTTTAACGCCGCGATAGCATTTTGCTCTACAATGATGGTAGTAATACCTAATTCCTTAATGTTATTCAGAATTTTTTCTATTTCTTTAACAATAACCGGAGCCAAGCCTTCATAGGGTTCATCTAACAACAATAATTTAATATCGCGTGCCAAAGCTCTCGCCACAGCGAGCATTTGTTGTTCACCGCCAGACAGTGTCGAACCATCCTGTAACCGTCTTTCTCCTAAACGCGGGAAATGTTCATATATCCTTTCCAATGACCAACCAATCGGCTCCTCAATTTGAGCTAATTGTAAGTTTTCTTCAACCGTTAAACCTGGAATAATCCATCGATCTTCTGGCACCAAAGCAACTCCCACTTGTGCCGCTTGGTAGGATTTCATTTCATGTAAATTATTATGATCAAGCCATATTTCACCATGCTTAACCACCGGCGTAGAAAGTCTGGCTATTGAACGTAAGATCGAAGTTTTACCAGCTCCGTTTCGTCCCAGCAGGGCGACAATTTCCCCTTCTCTAATATTAAAGCTCACTCCTTGGACCACAAAACTCTCGCCATAATAGGAATTTAAATCCCAAACCGAAAGAAAGGAAGGTGAACCGCCCTTATTTTTAACGGGTTTCTGAATAGGTACCTTCGGTTGATCACTCATATTTTAGCCCCACCTAAATAAGCTTCTTTTACAATTTCACTTTCACGCATTTCTTGGGGAGTTCCTTCAGCAATAATGGTACCTTGTGCTAATACCGATACTCGATCAGCAACACTGAATACTACATTCATATCATGCTCAATAATAACTTTAGTCATACCACCTTTCTTGATCTGCTTAAGTATTTCTATGGTTTGGTTTGTATCAGCTCTGGACATACCTGCGGTTGGTTCATCTAGCAGCAATAATTTAGGCTGCTGCACTAAACACATAGCAAGTTCTAACCTTCGCTTGTTACCTCGGGACATTGCCCCCGCGTGATCACTCATCACATTAGATAAACCCATGTCTTCAATTGTTTCTAATACTAACTCTTTAACGTCATGACGCTGACTCAAATCTTTAACCGCATTAAATTTAAATTGACCATCTATACTAGCCAGAGCAGGTATCATTACATTTTGTAAAATGCTTAGATCTTCAAATATTTGAGGTGTCTGAAAGACCCTAGAGACGCCCATTTGACTAATTTGATAGGGCGCTTTTCCAATAATATTCCTACCATCAAATTCAACACTTCCAGAATCAGGACTTAATTGTCCGATACAAACATTCAAAAGTGTCGATTTACCGGCACCATTTGGCCCAATAATGGCATGAACAGTCCCCTCTTTGATGGATAAATTTAAATTGTTAAGCGCCTTTAGACCGCCAAAGGTCTTTACAACATTAACAACATCCAATACCGATTTATTCTCCATGAACTGCTTCCATATCAACTTTGTGCGAAGGATCATTGTGATCGTCTGGATGAAAAAATCTTTTTATCTTTTTGTAGATAATTTCAATACCTTCTAATACACCTCCAGGTAAAAATGCTACAACAAACATAAAGAGTAATCCTAAGGTTAGGTGCCAACCTTCTCCTACAAACAACGCCGAGAAACTGACCATTCCATTCTCCATCCAACTAGGTAAAAAAGAATAAAAATTATGTAATACCTGATCGTTGATTGCGGAAAAAATATTTTCGAAATATTTAATAATAAGAACGCCTAATAACGGGCCATAAAGTGTTCCAACACCTCCTAGAATAGTCATCAAAATGACTTCACCGGATGCTGTCCACTGCATTCTCTCGGCACCCGCAAGAGGATCAACCGCAGCGAGAAGTCCACCAGCCAATCCTGCATACATTCCAGAAATAACAAATGCAGTTAACAGATAAGGTTTTGTGTTAAATCCCAGATAGCTCATCCTAGTTTGATTGGATTTGATCGCTTTTAACTTTAATCCAAAAGGAGAATTAAATATTCGAACCGCAATAAAAAAAGTAACAATCATAATTATTGCAGAAATATAAAAGCCGGAATAGCCGCTGATATCCAAACCAAAAAGAGTGGTAGAGGGTAGTCCTTCACCTGCCTCACTAAAAAGTCTATCGATGATTCTAGGATCACTTTTAGCTAACTGAAGCCCCGTCTCACCATTGGTAATAGGGGTCAATACTGAGTAAGCTAGGTTGTAACACATTTGAGCAAAAGCCAGCGTTAGTATTGAAAAATAAATACCGGATCGCCTAAGCGCAATATAACCAATAATTACGGCAAATATCCCAGACAAGATAATGCTAAGGAATATTGCGGGAAGAATATTCATGGATAATAATTTGAATGACCAAACGGCAGTGTAGGAGCCAATCCCTAAAAAAGCAGCATGACCAAAAGATAAATAGCCTGTTAAGCCAAACAAAAGGTTATAGCCTATGGCAAAAATACCAAAAATAACAAATTTTTGTAGTATGTCAGGGTAGGCTGCACCAAATGGCATCAACCATAGCGGCATACTCAGTACAACGACAGAAAATCCCGCCATTAAACCCCATTGATTTTTTAATAATCTACGCATAATTAATCTTCAAAAACCCCTTTCAACCCCATTAAACCACGAGGCCTGACCAGCAGGACAAAAATAGCAACCAGGTAAATTACGATTTGATCGATCCCTGGTATGATGGCCTTTACTTCATTCATTGCGGAAAATGACTGTAAAAGGCCCAGCAGAAAACCGGCAGCGACAGCCCCCGGCAAAGACCCCATTCCGCCGACGACGACGACGACAAAGGTCAAAACAAGAAAGTCCATCCCTAAATGAAAATCCGGAGGTACGATTGGCGCGTACATAACACCAGCAACACCTGCGACAACCGCAGCCAAACTAAATACAATTGTAAATCGGCGTTCTATATTGATACCCAACATACCAACCATTTCACGATTATGAATTCCCGCCCTTACCACCATACCAAAGGTCGTATATTTAAGAAAAGCAAAAACCCCACCTATCACAATGATCGAAAAAAATAGGTATATCAACCGCCACCAAGGATAGACAACATTCTCTCCCAATCCTATATATTGGCCAATATTGACACTACCGGAAACGGCCTCAGGAGCAGGGGTTGGGATGGGATTTGCGCCGTAAAAATGGCGAATAATCTCTTGGATCACAATTGCCAGACCGAAAGTAAATAAAATTTGAGCGGCATGGGTTCTCTTGTAAAAATACTGAATAAATCCGCGCTCCAACCCCCATCCTATGATGACCATGACTGGAATAGCAAATAGAATAGACAAAGGGACTGCATAATCGATTATCGCCAGCCCTGTATCACCCCACCAAATTTGCAAATAAGGAACCTCCTTAAATGCCTCAAAGAAAGTGATACTCTCGTCCTTAACCATTTTTGAAATAGTAAGTAATTTATTAAACGTAACGGCACAAAAAGCACCCAGCATAAACAACGCACCGTGTGCAAAGTTGACGACCCCCAAGGTGCCGAAAGCTAAAGTCAGGCCCAAAGCGATTAGCGCATATGCTCCGCCTTTATCCAAACCGTTAAGTAATTGTAAAAATATTGCATCCATTAGCTCTTAACAACATTATTATTTTAGAAGAGAAGCCGAGATTTCTTCAGAAAAGGTGTTTAAAACAGTCATTTCATTAATGAAAATATTCTTCTTAAACAACCATTGAAATTAATCTAAGATCCGCTCATGGTTACAAAAAATCGCCAACTGAATACAGTTGGCGAAGCGACTAATTGATCTTTGTTGAGTCTACCCTTTATAAGGTCCGAGCTCTCCACCAAAAATCTTTGCATCATATTCCACTTGAGCTCGTGGCACTTCTTGAACAACCTCAAGTAAGTCAAATTGTGTTTTAGGATTTTCATTACCTTTTACAACCAATACATTCTTAAAGCATTGGTGGTCCTCAGCACGATATTCCGTTGCTCCATTACCCATACCATCAAACTTATGGCCTTCAAGCGCCTTAATAACTTCAGGTGGATAAAAAGTCCCCGCGCGTTCACAAGCATCAGCATACAATAATGTTTGTACATAACAGGTATGTGCCGCTTGAGAAGGTGGGAAACCGTAGGCTGCTCCAAATGACTTGACAAAAGCTTTTGAACCTTCGTCTTGTAATGCCCAATTCCAGTTGGTTGTACCGATAATGCCTCGCATATTCTTTCCGGCACCCTGAGCCATCAATCTTGAAAATAAAGGAACGATAATTTGAAAGTCTTTACCATTTGCTTGCTTATCTCTCAAACCAAATTGTACTGCCTGAGTCAAAGAATTAATCATATCTTTGCCATAATGGTTTAATATAAGAACGTCAGCTCCTGAGTTTAAGATTGGTGTTATATATTGCGAAAAGTCACCAGCACCTACTGGAGTTTTAACTGTTTTGGTGGTTTTCCATCCTAACGCTTCCGTTGTATTTCTGATAGATTCTTCCTGAGTCCAACCCCATGTGTAATCTGCAGTTAAATGATAAGCCTTTCGCTCTTTACCGTATTCTTTTTCTAATACTGGGCCCAGTGCAGCACCAGACATATAAGCATTAAAGAAATGCCTAAAGCCATAACGACGTTTATCTTTACCTGTGGTATCGTTTGAGTGAGTTAAACCAGCCATAAAAATGATGCCCGCTTCCTGAGCAAACGACTGCTGCGCTATTGCTACACCAGAAGAAGAACCACCCGAAAACATAATGACTTTATCTTTTTCGATCATTCTTTTAGCAGACGCTCTTGCTGCATCCGATTTTGTTTGGGTGTCCCCAGTAACAAAAGCGACTTTCTTACCCAGAATACCTTTTCCGGTTAACACTGAAGGTTTCATGGTGTTCATTAGTCCGCCATCACCTTCACCGTTCAAATGCTGAACCGCTAATTTATAGGCTCTAAGTTCATCAGCTCCTTCGTCAGCATATGCGCCTGATTGTGGGATATTAAAACCTAAAGTAACGGTGGACAATTTGCTGGGGTCATTAGGAAAATTTTTGGCCCATGCGTTGCTAGTGTAAAACATTGGCATGGCACTTGCCGCCGCTATTATTCCACCTGTTTTTATTACATTTCTACGTGACCAATTATTTGGCTGTGTTTTTTTATCACTCATTTTTTATTCTCCATGGTAAGCTATTTCAAAAATTTGATTCCAAAAATATCGGACCAAACAGACTGCAATTGACAGATCAATTACAGTTGCTCTTTGATATTTATTAGTTCGGATTTTCCTTACAACTAACGTCCCACGTCTTCTAGCTTAATTTTTATATAGACCGGACTATTTGACCAAACAATCATTTGATCAGCTCTTTTGGAAATACTTCCCGAAAAGAAAAATTACGTATAGTTGCTACACCGTAGAATCTACCCGATTGTCAGGCTAATGTCTTTTCGACTTTAGTCTATATTTCGCTCTCTTAATAAAAGAATTACTTGCAGGATATATTCTAATAAAAACAGTAACATATGGAATTTTTTTGTTCTATTGTACAGTTTTTATTTGACTTTTAGGTCCATTCATCTAACCCATCAATAGAATTTTAACGTAATTCATCGTTCATACTCGCTCGCAACATCGCCGGTTTTACAGGTTTATATAATAGTTTAAGCCCTGCATTTTTTATTTTGTCTTCCGTTTCTTTAGAATGATCAGCGGTCACGATAATAGCGGGAATTTCTATGCCTGTTTTATTCCTCATCATTCGAATAAATTCAAGCCCGGTTTTACCGCGGTCTAACTGGTAGTCTACGATCAGTATGTCTGGAATAAAATTAGCTTCAAGCAACTCTTCTATCTGCTCTTCCGCTTGGGCTGTTTTTGTACGACATCCCCATCGAGTAAATAAAAGTGACATCGCATCAGTAATTTGTGTTTCATTATCAACGCAAAGAATTTTTATACCGGTTAACGGTGATTCAACAATAACGGCTTGAGAAAGCGCTGTTGTTTC
>Ga0256845_1003352_pt1 | contig 10905 bp, 9 predicted proteins | sample RiftiametaG_FD_189101 | JGI IMG/M metagenome (GOLD analysis project Ga0256845, IMG submission 189101) | Tube worm associated microbial communities from hydrothermal vent at the East Pacific Rise, Pacific Ocean - Riftia | ecosystem: Host-associated > Annelida > Integument > Unclassified ... | reverse complement strand
TGAGGAGGGTTTGATGAAAAAAATTAAAATTGCTGCTGGCCTGGCCCATGTTGATTACGGTCATATTGTCGATATTGTGAAGGAAGCGAGCGATGCAGGGGTTGATTATATCCATGCCGATGCCGCAGACATGCACAACCTGAAGAATATGCAGCTCATGGGGGGCTATCAGATTATTGAAGGCATCAGGGAGTATACAGACAAACCGATTGAATGTCATGCCTATCTGCAATCCATTGATAAGCTGTTCGTTGAGAAGATCGCGAAAGCCGGAGCGAATATGCTGGTGCTTCCGGCAGAACTGCACCTCGGCGCACCCCTTGCCTATACGATCAGATACTGCCGCGATTTAGGGATGAAGATTGGTCTGACGGTCGGGTGTTTTACTCCATTGTGTTTTGTGGACGAGTCGATTTATGAGATTGACCGACTGCACATCGTCGTACATGGCATCAATGATGATAATTGGATGTGGCGGCGTTCATCCATTCCGATGATTCGGAAAGCAAAGGAAATGATCGCTGAAAAGAATCCACAGTGCGAGCTGTGTGTGGATGGCGGCATCCGTTCTCATAATGTTGATGAACTGGTGGCCGAAAGTGTTGATGTGATGGTGGCGTCATCGGCCATTTTTCACCATCCGGACGGAATCACGGCGGGGGTCAGCGAATTCCGAAAGGCACTCGATGAGGCTGCCCGGAAACACAATATGTAGTCACTGCGAGCCTTCTTGCTCCAAGAGGTAACATATGGGACGCTATATTTTTCACCGGTTTCTTTCAATGCTTTTCACTCTTTGGGTTATTGCCACGATCACGTTTTTTCTGATGCATGCGGTCCCTGGCGATCCTTTCGCGCTTTCACGCGAGACCCCGCCAGAGGTCAGAAAAAACTTAGAGGCGAAATACGGGCTTGATAAGCCGCTTGTCACCCAATATCTTCTCTATATAGGAAGACTCTTACGGGGAGATTTCGGGATTTCAATGAAATATAAAGGACAGAGCGTCCTCGGGAAGGTGATGAAAGGGATGCCCAATTCATCCGTAGTAGGGTTTGGCGGCGTGTTTATCGGTTGTCTTATCGGAGGGATTCTGGGGATCTTTGCGGCGTTGTATCGGGGAAGAGGATTTGATTATTTCATCATTCTCCTGGCCATTATTGGCGTGTCAGTGCCGAATTTTGTCTTTGGCTCATTATTACAGTTCTTTTTTGGCGTCAAATGGCAAACTTTTCCGGTGGCTGGATGGGGAAGCGCGAAATATGTCGTGTTGCCAATCGCTGCGGCGTGCATGCAGAATATCGCCTTTTATGCCAGGATGTTAAGAACCAGTATGCTGGACGTCCTGCACCAGGATTATGTGCATACGGCTGTGTCGAAGGGCTTGAGCCAGTCTGAAGTCATCAGACGCCATGTTCTCAGGAATTCAATTCTTCCTCTTGTCACCTCGTTAGCCCCGATGTGTGCGGGGATATTAATGGGGAATTTTGTGATCGAGAGAATCTACAACATTCCGGGGATTGGACAAGCCTTTATCGTCGCGATTCAGAATTCCGATTATACGATGATTATGGGGCTGACCGTAATCTTTGCCTTCATCACAATATTCCTGTATTTCATTGTTGATATTTTATACGGCATTGTTGATCCCAGAATACGGATACATGCGTAGCTTCCGCTGCGATGGAGTTCGGTGTTATGACAGAAGAGATAAGAATGACCGAAGATATGTTTCAATTTGCCTCTCCTGAGAGCGGAGATGCCGAAAAGATCACCCGCCCAAGCGTGAGCTACTGGGAGGATGCGTTCAGGCGATTCCGGGCAAACAGGGTGGCGGCGGCGGCTGTGATTCTTCTTGTGTGTCTGATAGCGTTCGCAGTGTTTGTTCCCGTCGTTAGCAGCTATACCTATTATGACCAGGATTTCATGGTGATTAACAAGCCGCCATCGAGCAGTCATGTCTTTGGAACCGATGAATTGGGACGAGATATATTTGTTCGCTGCTGGGTCGGTGCGCGGATTTCCCTGTTTATTGCGTTTATCGCGGCAATTATCAATGGCGGTATAGGTGTGCTTTACGGGGGCATCAGCGGCTATATGGGCGGAAAAGTTGATAATGTCATGATGCGTTTTTGTGAAATCATTATAGCTGTTCCGCAGATGCTGTGGATTATTTTGTTGATCCTGATTATGAAACCTGGAATATGGCCCGTTATCATTGCCATCTCAGCGACTGGGTGGGTTTCGATGGCACGATTGTTCAGAGGACAGGTGCTGCAAATCAGAGAGATGGAGTTTGTGCTGGCTTCCCGAACCTTAGGCGCGACAAGCTTTTGGATTATCTTTAAACATCTGATACCTAATGCCATGAGCCCTATCCTGACAAATCTGGCATTTATTATTCCCCGCGCGATTTTTGCAGAAGCATTTTTAAGTTATATTGGCCTGGGACTTCCTCTGCCGATGGCGAGTTGGGGCATTTTAGCGTCTGACGGAGCGGCTAAAATACTGGTGTATCCGTATCAATTATTTTTCCCGGCGATGCTCATCAGTATCGCAATGCTCTCATTCAATCTGTTAGGAGATGGGCTGCGGGATGCGCTTGACCCAAGATTGCGGACATAAGGAGGCAGCAGGTGTGAGACAACCAGAGGATATATTGCACGTTGAAGATTTAACGTTCTCTTTTGATACCTATGCCGGCGAGGTTCAGGCCGTACGGGGCATTGATTTTTTTGTCAGGAAGGGAGAGACGTTGGGGATCGTTGGAGAATCAGGATGTGGCAAATCAGTCACGGCAAAGACGATTACCAAAATCAATCCCATGCCGCCCGGACGGCTCAAAGGGGGACGGGTCGTGTTTAATGGTCGGGATATTACTGACTATACAAACAAGCAGATGCGGGCTATTCGCAGTAAAGATATCCGAATGATCTTTCAAGACCCTATGACCTCTCTCAACCCTACCATGAAAGTTGGTAAACAGATTACCGAAGGCATCTTAAAAAGTGAAAAGATGCCAGCCAGCCATGCCAGAAAGAAAGCCATTGAAATGCTTGAGTTGGTCGGACTTCCAAACCCGGACATCAGATTCACACAGTATCCCCATGAGTACAGCGGCGGCATGCGGCAGCGGGCGATGGTCGCATTAGCCATGGCGGTCAATCCCAAGTTGTTAATTGCTGATGAACCGACAACGGCGCTTGATGTGACCACCCAGGCTCAGGTGTTAAAGCTTATGAAAAAGATTCAGCGCGAATTTGACACCGCGATTATCATGATCACGCATGATTTAGGGGTTATTGCCAATATTGCCACCCGTGTGGCGGTGATGTATGCCGGAAAGATCGTGGAAGGCGGACTTGTGGATGACATTTTTACACAACCGGCTCACCCCTACACCTGGGGCTTGCTCGAGTCAATCCCGCATGTACAGTTGAAGAAAAAGGAGGTACTCAAACCGATCACCGGGACTCCCCCCGATCTGTTTGCCCCGCCTCCAGGATGCCCTTTTGCGCCAAGATGCCGGTATGCGATGAAAATATGTCAACACGCCTATCCCCAGAAAACTCAGCTATCTGAGAACCAATATGTGTTTTGCTGGCTGCTCCACGAAAACGCGCCAAAAGTCGAGAATCCGTTTCGGAAAAAGAAGGAATCATGAAAGCGAACGTTCCGGTTTGACCCATGGACGAATGGATAGTCACAATGACCATGAAAAATTATTGTTATTACAGACCCTGGAAGGGCGGCATGTTGACCACGGTATGACACGCATTTTGCACGTGACATGGGAGTCGTTCCTGACGGCGTTTGGTGTCTTCGTGTCTTGGTGGCGAATTTTTACACTTTAGATGGGAGTAACAAAAGGTGGAACAGGCACAAACGCTTGTGGAAGTGAAAACGTTGAAGAAACACTTCACGGTTGGACGGCAAAAAATCTTAAAAGCGGTTGACGGAGTCTCGTTTACAATCCGAGAGGGAGAAACTCTTGGACTGGTCGGGGAGTCCGGGTGTGGAAAATCAACGCTTGGCAGAACGATTATCGGAATTTATCCGCCGACAGACGGAGAGATCGTCTTTCATGGGAAAAACCTGACTACGCTTAACACAAAGGCAAAACGAATAGCCCGGGAAAAGATGCAAATGATCTTTCAAGATCCGTATGCCTCCTTAAATCCCCGCATGACAGTCGCTGATATTATTGCGGAAGGCTGGGATATCAGGAGGATGTACAAAGGAGGTGAGAGAGCGAGGAAAATCATCGAATTGCTGAAGCTGGTGGGCTTGAATGATGAGCATGTCAACCGGTTTCCCCACGAGTTCAGCGGTGGGCAGCGGCAGAGAATCGGGATTGCGCGCGCATTATCAATGAATCCGAAATTCATTATTTGCGACGAGCCGATTTCGGCGCTTGACGTCTCGATTCAAGCCCAGGTGATGAATTTGTTGATCTCATTACAACAGCAGCTTGGCTTGACGTATCTGTTTATCGCCCACGATTTGCGTATGGTAAAACATATTTCAGATCATATCGCTGTGATGTATTTAGGGCACATTGTTGAATATGCCGGAAGCTGGGAGATGTACAATCAGCCTCAGCATCCTTATACCAGAGCATTATTTTCTGCGATTCCGGTTCCGGACCCTGAGGTTGAACGGCAGAGAAAACAGATATTACTGACAGGCGATGTTCCAAGCCCGATTAACCCGAAACCGGGTTGTCGATTTGCGCCGAGGTGCCCGCAAGTCATGGATACGTGCCAAACAGAAGCGCCTCAGTTGCAGGAAATACAGGCAGGACATTTTGTCGCCTGCCATTGGTGCCAACGTGAAATAACACAATCATAACTCAACACAAAACTTGGAGGTACTACGATGAAAAAAGGTCTTATGACGGGAACGCTCATGCTTGTTCTGATCGTGACCATGTTTGCCGTGAATGCCCCGGCAGCTGATGATAATGTCTTCAAGATCAATATTCCCCAGGAACCGAGTATTCTCGATCCTGCCCATTTCAGAGATGATAATGCGACCAGTATTATCTACGCGATCCACGAACCGTTGTTCAGAGTCGCAAAAGACAGTCGAGACTGGGAACCTGGTCTGGCGACTGACTTTACGGTCTCGGACGACCGATTGGTCTATACCATCCATTTACGCAAGGATGCTGTCTGGGAAGATGGCACGCCGATCACCGCAGAAGATGTTGTGTATTCGCTGAGAAGGGGCGTTGATCCAAAAGTCGCTTCAGAAAAAGCCTTCGATTATTACGACATCAAAAACGGTGAAGCAGTCAACAAAGGGGAACTTCCACTCGAAGAGTATGGCGTGAAAGCCATTGATGACGCGACGATAGAAATTACCCTTGAACGCCCGATCGATTTCTTTATTGATTTATTGAAACGCCCGGGATTTGCTCCGGTTCAAAAGGCTGCCGGGGAGAGACTGAAAGACCTGTATGGCACTGACGTTGGTAAGGTTGTGGCCTCCGGTCCGTTCAAACTGAAATCGTGGGAGCACGACGCCACAATTGTTCTTGAAAAGAACGACGCCTATTGGGACGCCCAGAACGTGTCTCTTGATGGCGTACTTATTACGCTGGCAAAAGATGCGAATGCCATCACCGGCCTGTATAAAACCGGCGAACTCGATTTTATGATCGTTGATACGGATTTCCTGCCGGAATTTAAAGATTCTCCGGAATTTCACTCCATCCCGCTTGTCCGGGTCAGTTTTATTGAGTTCAACCCGAACAAGGAGTTCCTGAACAACATTAAAATCCGGGAAGCCTTGTCGATTGCCTTCAATCGCAAAATTTACGTGGAAAATGTCCTGGCAAATGGGGCCCTCCCGGCCTATGGGATGATCCCTCCCGGTATCAAAGGCAAAGACGGTGGAGATTTCAGGGAACAAGCCGGGAATCTGGTGACCGATATGGCGCTCGATCCCAGTGCCGCTGAGCGAGCGCGCAAACTCCTGGAGGAAGGACTTCAGGAGCTTGGAAAAACTCGGGAAGACATGGCACAAGGATTGGAGATGTATTGTGTGGATCGCCCAAGTTCAAAGAAGCTTGCCCAGGCCATCCAGCACATGTGGCGGAAAACTCTGAACGTTGAGATCAAAGTCGTGCCGATGCAGGTAAAAATGCTGATTCCGTTGTTAATGAATGGTGGATTCCAGATGGTTGTTGGCGGCGGTAGAACAGGCGTTACGACAGACCCCTCGTATTTTATTGATTTTATCTATTATGAGGGGAAATGGGACGATCCGGTCTATACGGATTTCATCACCAAATCGTTTGAAACCACTGGTGATGAACGAATTGACTACTTAATGAAGGCTGAAAAATATGTATTAGATCAGTTTGTGTTTATTCCACAAAACTTCCCGGTAGCCAATTACGTGTTAAAAGAGAATATTGAAGGCTTCAGAAGGCCCGTCATTGGCATTCAATATGACTTCAAATATATCCAGAAAAAATAGGTGCAGGGATACCGTTTTGGCTGCTGCGACGCTCTGTCGCAGCAGCTTTTTTTGGGGTGGGGGGATTTGACTCTTTTGGGGGTGGGCAAGTACGTATCATTCACTCACCACACTCAATCCCTAAATCCTGCAGCGTTTCCTGGATTTGTACCTTATATGCGTGGTCTGTCATCATCCCGTTTTCAGCCGTAATATCAAGAGTTAAGCTCGTAAAGCTATTCCTGAGAGAGTAAATGACACTCATCAGGCCGGCAATATTTCCCTGGGGCACGTCAAAACGGAGTTGTACCGACGAGCGGGGAATGGGCGAAATTGGTAATGTTGAAACGTTTTCAGCGTCCAGGAGAGATGTGTCACTGAGAGAGAGTTCTTCATGGGCTGCGGGAGAAACGACGCACAAATCCTCGCGAATAATAATTTCATCATCTGAGAAATCAACCTGCCAGACGTCTTCTTGAAAGGCATGACACACCAACTTTTTTCCCTGAAGCACTCCTAAGCCGAATATTCCTTTTTTGACGCCATCTTTGATGGCATTTTCACACACATGCCTCCCGGCGACCCGTACTGCTCCGAGGGTTGTTGTACTCCATCTGAAAAGGTAGTCGGTGAAAGTGAAGGGTTTTTCTCTGAGATACCGTTCCTTGAAAAGAAGGGGATCAACATGTTCTACAATTGCTCCGTCCGATACAAGGCGCGCATAAACGGTTTTATCTAGTGGTTGCTGCCTTTCTTGGGATGCCGTTCCGATGTCACATTCTTTCAATGCGCCTGCCTCTGGAACCAGCAAGACGCGATAATAGGTTTGAATCGCCTCGCTCAGCGCAAGCTCCACATTTTTCCAATGCCCTTTAATCGATTTTCGTTGTTCGTCGGAAAGATGTTGAGAGGAATCGGCCAACAACATGCCCCAGCCCAGGAGTTGACGGAGCAAGTCCCGATATTTATCAGGAGTGCTGTCGAGAGGCGTGAGAAAAAAAAGCGTATTTTTATTGACGCGCGGAGTCTTTCCCTTAAAGGCAAGGGCCTGACGCATAAATTCCTCATCCCGTGTTTTCATAATAACCAACTTCAAAGAGGGATTGTCGGGAATATCACTGTGATTGTCAACCCAATACAAGACCTCAAGCCCTTCGCCGGGAAAACATTTTTTGAGCAGTTCCTTCTCGAGTTCTTCCAAGGCGTGGTCTTCGATGTATTCCATCTTTGTCAATAACATCCGATTCAAATTGAGTTCGCTTCGGAAAAGATAGGTATGTTGGTGATCATGGAGATAATGAAGAGTCGTGTTTAATTGCTCTAATGCTCTGTCCACGGCACTCGCCGTAATATTGAACGAACTGGCGTGACGTCGGATTGCCCCGACACTCGCCCCCGGTTCGGAATTTTCGGAGAATGAATACAGAAAGATGGTTTGCGCCACACGGGTTCCTATCCCTTCACCTTCACCATCCTGTTCGAGCATTGCATCTACGATTTTTGCTCCGGCGTGTTCCGCAAGAATGTCGGTGAGGATGACATCATCAAATTTTAGACCGACATATCGTAACAGCTCATGTCTGATATGTTGATCCGCGAGATTAACATTGGCCAAACTCACATACGGAAGTGCTTGTGTCTGGCACGATGACACGATGAGTGAAAGCAGGCGTAACAGGCCGCGAACGTGCTGAAAGTCGGAAAAACTTCCCCAACGACGGAAGAGTACGTCCAGCATTTCAGGTAAAAAGGGATATGACGTTTCAAAACGTTTCCGATAGACTGGAGACTGTATACCGGCGGGCAGCAGGGACGCCTGGTGGTCGTTGTCCAGAAAATCGTCCAGAAGTTCGTTCAGAGCGTCCAGGTCCAGGGAAGCAAACAACTGCTGGCGGATAATATGGACGACTTCATGTTGTTGGATTGGTGTATAGATTTTTTCCATTCGCCCCAGAATTTTCTGGAATTGTCCAAAAAACCAGGCTGCTGTTTCATCATAGCGTCCCAATGAACCTGTCGGCAGCGTCACCACCAGGGCTACATGCGTCAACTCATTCATCACTTCCACGAGTTCCTGCAAAAACGCTAAGGTCTGCGCGGCTAATGTACTTTCTCCAATCTGGATCGTTGCTGCTTTGGTGACATACTGGAGTATTTCATCAATCAGAATTAAGACGGGGGGCTGGTTTGAAAGGAGATCGCGGAGGAGTTCTCTTCCTGGCGCGATATGTCCGACGAACCGTTCCTGTCTCCCGGTTAATTGCTCTTCAAGTACTCCCCAAAGTGTGTCTGACGCGCGGCATGCCGTTCCGACGAATACGACTGGTTTGATTTTCCACTCCTTTGCCCGATGGTACAGAGCGATGAGCGCATGCGTTTTTCCTCCACCGGCAGGGGCTTGAAGCCGAATAAGCGGGTCTCCCCGCTGCTGGTGCAGACGCTTTTCAAGGTTCTCATAGAGAGTGGTCAGGGTTCCGGTCTGGTAAGAATGGCGAGAAAAAAGTACTTGATCCGCGTAAAATGCAGAACCCCGTTCTTTAAAAACATCCCACAGATCGACGGCAAACATGTTCATGGTGAGATTGCCTTCTACAATGTTCTTATGGGGGACTGAGATCGTCTGAAACGCTTTCATAAAGATCACCTCTCTTGGTGGCATCAGGTTGAGACCGGCGGAAATGAGAGCATCGCGCCGCGTATGCTGAGCACTAAATATAACAACAGCGAGGTTTTGCTGTCAAGAGAATAAACCGGAAGACCAAGATTTTACATAATCCCGGGAACGTAAGACATTATCGAGTCTTTTCAGGGGAAGAGACGGAGACCATAACAGGCTGGGAAGAGCAGCCATCTCTGAAAAGAACTTGACAACAAATTCTCATCATGTCATTAAGGGTTAATAATAGAGTATGAGCCTCAATGACATGTGTCGCATTGCATACCCCCTTCCAGGAGAGAAATGAAGGGGACTTGATGCGTATGGAGCAGGGGGTGGGACACATCCACGCCGGCCCGGCGATTCATCGGCAGGTTCACGGGCTTTACATAAAAGGAAAATAAACGATGAGCACGACATCCCGCGTCATCCCAATTCCACTTGGTCTTGTCAATGCGTTTCTCATTCAAGGGGAACAGCCGATTCTAGTCGATGCCGGGCTTCCCGGGCAGGAACAAAAAATCTTGAATGCGCTGTCTACCCATGGCATTCCCCCTCAGGACCTATCGCTTATTGTCATCACTCACGGCCATACCGACCATTTTGGAAGCCTCGCAGCCCTAAAACAGCACTGCAGTGCCAGAGTTGCTATTCATCGCGCAGACGCTGATGCGCTCCGGCAGGGTCGTAACACGGAATTGTTTCCGGCAGGCCCGCTTGGACATTTTTTTCGCCTCTTTGCGTCTGAACGCACGACACTTCCCGGGGTGGAACCGGATATTCTGATTGAAGAAGGGCTTGATCTGCTGCAGGAATTTGGCGTAAACGGCAAGGTTCTCTCTACACCAGGGCATACTTCTGGTTCAGTATCAATCTGGCTCAACACCAACGAGGTGATTATCGGCGACATGATTTTTGGGGGATTCCTGCGCAGGAAACGTCCGAATTATCCCTGGTTTATCGCCAATATGGCTCAGCTCCGTGCCAGTATCCAGCGGATACTCTCGCAACAACCGACCACAATGTATGCCTCTCACGGCGGTCCATTTGATCCCAAGATAATTGCGAATACATTTTCACTTGACCTGACGTAAACAATCGTGTAGAATCTATTGCTCGTGTACAAATCGGCCACAAAAATGTGAAGATTACCGCTGAGGATCACGTTGTGACTTTATGGGACGCTCCGTCAGTAAATGAAAGCCAGACAGAACGATGGCATGGTTCTGTTTACGTTGAGAGGGAGAATTATGAACAGAAAGATACTTTTTATTTTGGGGATAAGTCTTATGATCACACCAGGAAAAGGGATGTATTCGTCGAGCCAGGCCGGGCAAATCGAGACGATGCTGACGACAGCAACCAATAATCGTCTATTTGCCTGGGACATCTATGCGCAACTCAAAGAGCAAGAAGGTAATCTCTTCTACTCACCTTATAGCATTTCTACGGCCCTCGCCATGACTTACGTTGGCGCTCGTGGAGAAACGGCAACTCAGATGGCCCGCGTGTTGCATTTTCCGGCCCGGTATGAGACGCTGAATGAGGGATTTTATCAGTTAGGTGATCGTTTGAAACACATCGGGACGTCAGGTTTGAATGCCGTTCATCTCGCCAATGCCCTCTGGATTGACCAGCGCATTCCTGTTCTGGAAACGTTTCAAAAACTTCTCCGAACGTATTATCACGCCTCCTCGTTCACCGTTGATTTCCGTGAGATGCCGGAGGACTCCCGCAAACGCATCAATCTGTGGGTTGCCGAGCAAACTCTGACGAAAATTCCGAA
>Ga0256845_1003351_pt1 | contig 10907 bp, 8 predicted proteins | sample RiftiametaG_FD_189101 | JGI IMG/M metagenome (GOLD analysis project Ga0256845, IMG submission 189101) | Tube worm associated microbial communities from hydrothermal vent at the East Pacific Rise, Pacific Ocean - Riftia | ecosystem: Host-associated > Annelida > Integument > Unclassified ... | reverse complement strand
CCTGGATCGAGGAAGACTCGATGGAGAAGTTAGACGATGAGAGTCAAACTCATCTGTCTACGCTGCGCTTGCGGGTAAAGCGCATGGAATCCCTTTTGAACGATTTGCTCGCCTATTCTAAAGTTGGAGTGCGAGGGAGCACGGTTGAATCGGTTTGCCTTCATGAACTGATCGAAGGGATGAGAGAACTTTTAGATATACCCCACCAAATGGAATTGATCGTTGATGTTGATATTCCTAGGTTTACCACATCCCGGCCCCCATTGGAGCAAGTTCTACTCAATCTATTGAGCAACGCTATCAAACATCATGACTCAGCTGAGGGTAAATTGATTGTGAGTGCGAACCTGAACGACGGGGCCCTAAGTATTTCTGTCAAAGATGATGGTCCGGGAGTTTCACCCGAATTTCACGATAAAATATTTGATCTCTATCAAACATTGCATCGTAGAGACGACGTCGAAGGAAATGGTATGGGCCTCGCGCTTGTAAAGAAAATTGTACAATCAGCGGGTGGCGAAATTTCTATTGTCTCTGAAGGGCGTGGCGCCGAGTTTGTTTTTTCCTGGCCTTACTCTCAAAGTGTGAGTGAAGTAAGCGCGGCGTGAGGCGTCGACTCAGTGAAGAACGCCTCGCGAACGCTCCCGTTTTTACTCGTTCTCTTGGTGTTGATTGTTGCTCAGGTAGATAGAAAGTCCTACAAAAAAGGCCATCAGACTCAGAACCGTCTCATAGCTGAGCGTTCCTTCGAATTTTCAAGAGAAGCTGGCGTACTGCTGGCAACACCCTGTTCTTCTCAGTTGTTAGCGAAAGCGCTCAGAGGGGGGCGGCGCGCGCAATGCGCTCATTTGTCTCTTTTGGAATCGCAGCGTTCGCGACGACTTGTTCGCTTAGGCCTAGTCCGCCTCCCTCCCCGCGAAGACAGCAAGGAGTTTCCCCTTGTCGTTTTGGCTGGAGGTCCTGGAGACTCTTTCATTGTCGGGCTACCTGAGCGACTGCGTTATTTGCTACCAATGGCCAAGGGACGCGAGCTAATTCTCCTGGATGCTCGGGGGGTGGGTACGAGTGTGCCTTCGCTGGACTGTCCTGGCTCGGTCATGGACGGGCCGGCAATAGCCCGTTGCTTCGCGGGTTGGGATGCAGAAATCGATTTAGATACCTACACAACTCAAACTAGCGTGGAGGATCTGCGCCTCATCCTTCGGGTATTGAAGCTCCAGTCTGTTTTCCTTTTGGGAGTCTCCTCATCGACGAAAATTGCGCGACAATTTACCGAAACATATCCCGATAGCGTCGAGGCACTCATCTTGGACTCTCCGATTGCGCGCAGGGTACCTCTCTTGAAGTTAGTGGAGAGCAACGAGCAAGCTGCCCTCAGAACGATACTGCAAGACTGCGCCCAAGAGGATCTCTGCCATCACCTATTGAGTGACATGAGAGCCCCTTTTAAAGACATCGCTTTGATGCTTGAGCAAAATACGCTCCAAGGTATGCCCAGGGGCGCTGATTTTCTTCGTGATCTCGCCTCAATGATGCGCGCTCCTTCTGTGCTTCCCCTGGTGCCGTTCTTGGTCTCTCAGGCTCTCAAGGGGGAGTTTTCACTCTTCAATAGACTAGCTACTGGCCTGTCGAATCACGTTTTCTCTCTAGGGGCACATCTATCCGTTCAATGCGCCGAGTTGGAGTGGCAGGAAGAAGAGAACGCGAGTTTGGGGGTAGGGAGGAACGCTAGGGAGGAGCCGTTTCATCAAGCGACGGCGGCGCGTGATTATCTAAATTCTTGCAGAATTTGGAAAGTAAAACAGAGAACTGAGCCCCAGGGTGAAATTCGGCGGGGGGTGCGCGTTCTTGTTCTCAGTGGGCGCTACGATCCTGTGACGCCTCTTCGCTACGGTGTACTCGTCGCTCAGCGTATTGTGGGTTCGTCCCATATGATTTTTGGCGGCCAGAGTCATGGTGTGGCGTTTAGCTCCTTGGGCGCGGAGGCTGTAGTGAAGTTTGTCGAAGGCGGGAAAAAAGTGATAGTGAAAGAAGGGGGAGAAAAGAAAATTCGTGACTGGTCGTTCTTGATCAAGAAGCCCTCCCCGAATGAAATTGAGGAAATGATTCATGAGTTGCGCTACCGACTCTGACAAAAAGCAAGAGAACCAGCGGCGTGGCTACTACATTGTAAGCTCCTTCTATGACTCTGCTTTGATCATTGGGGCCCCGTTAATAGCTCTAGCCCTTGGTTTTTTTGTTGCCCAAGGAGAGTTTTTTCAAAGGAATGTTCAATTTGGGTACCAAGAGGGCACCGTCTCAGGTGTAGCCATCGGAGTTGTGATCCACGCTCATCTCTTCGCCGTTCTTTTTCGAACCCACGGAAATAAACGAGTCTTTCTACAGTTTCGCGCGCGTTTTGTTCTCGTTCCTCTTCTGCTTTATGTGCTCATCATATCATCCACGTGGGCAATTGTCGTAGCCTCTGTGGTTGCTACGTTTTGGGACGTCTATCACTCGGGGGCGCAGACATTTGGTTTTGGGAGAATTTATGACGCCAAACGCGGTAATTCTCCTCTATCAACTCGACGCTTAGATTTTGTACTCAACCAGGTGCTTTATGCTGGTCCTATTGTCGCAGGAGCAGTCATGTTGGACCACTTCGAGGCATTTGAGGAGTTTTCTGATGTCGACGCGGTGTTCTTGACGACAATTCCAGCAAAAATGCTCGACTATTCGTCTGTGATTACTCAGGTAGTGGTCTCTCTGGGAGGGGCGTTTCTCGTGGCCTATCTCTATCTGGCATTTCAAGCTGGGCGGGCGGGCTATCGTCATTCTCCCCAAAAGATCATCCTCTATCTCAGTACCGGCGCGTGTTCGATTTACGCGTGGGGGTTCAACTCGTGGGGTGAGGCATTTTTTATCATGAACTTTTTTCACGCGGTGCAATATTTTGCCATCGTTTGGGCTATCGAAAAAAAGAGCATCAGGGAGCTGTTTTTTCTCGGAAATGTTCCGGGGGGGAGCGCCCTGGCGCTTGCTGCTCTGCTCGTTTCCACAGGTCTATATGGAGCGTTCGTAGAATCTTTTGAGGTGAGCATTACTCAGCTTTGGGCGATAACGCTGGTCGTTTCTCTGATGCATTTCTGGTATGATGGTTTTGTGTGGTCGGTGCGAAAGAATGCGGTGTGAGTAAACGCTGCTATCTGTCACAGAGCTGCCTTGCGCGTAGACTCTTCTATTTGGTCGCAACTGTAAGTTCCTTGGGTCTCTGGGCTGACATGAATGATGCGCTAATGCACCCCGACGCCGAACGGCGTGCTTGGATCCCGTTTTTTAGCATGAGTTTTGAGCAAAACCTGCCGACTTGGGTGGCTACGTTGCTTCTTTGCGCCTGCGGCTCTCTTTTATTATTCGTAGGCAGTCTCCGCTCCAATGACCCTCCCGGAATATCTCGTAGATTTCGCATTTTGGCTCTTCTATTCTTTTATATTTCACTTGATGAGTTCGCGGAGATTCACGAGGCTGCCAACGCATGGTTTGACCTCGACGGTATTTTTCATTTTTCTTGGGTGGTCATTGCGGGGCCAATCGTCTTAGTATTGGGACTTTACTTTATTGAACTGCTCCGTGTTTTGCCTCGAGCCGTCGCGCGGCTCTTTGTTTTATCAGGAGCACTCTTCGTGGGTGGGGCGCTTTTTGTTGAGCTTGGTCTGGGATATTGGACAGACCGTTACGGTGAAAATAACATCGTTTATGCATTGATCGATTGGTTACAAGAAAGCATGGAGCTTTCTGGCGTCGCTCTGTTTTTCTACTCATTGGTCGATTTGTTGAGGAGGGACTCTCGCGACGTCTCTCTCCGCATCATGCTCGGTGATTCAGACTCAGGAATAATATGAAGAAGAGCATGAAGAATGAGAGTCCTGCACCCGCCGAGGTGCTTCTTGACGCTCAACAAAAAAGACTGAAAGGGGAGGCGGTGGACATCACCTTGGAAAAGGCTGATCTCTGTGGATTGCATATTCCTGGTGCTGATCTCGTGGGCGCTCACTTGAATGGCTCTGACATGACCGGCATCGTGTTGCCGGGTGCCCATCTGACAGGAGCGAGTCTTCGAGAGGCTGACTTGGTAGGAGCGAATTTGAGTGGCGCTGACTTCACAGACGCCGATCTTCGTGGTGCCGACCTCACTGGCGCTCGAGTGGACGACGCGATTTTTGCCAATGCAAGGCTTGAAGGCACTTGTCTGCTCTCCCTCATGGGTGAGCCTCTCTCTCTTGCGGGGGCCCATTTAGACAGAGTGACGGTACAGCTCTCCAAGTTTACGATGCGGGACATTGCTGAAATGGTCGTGCGCGGGGCCATTGTGAACGAAAACGAGTCAGCCTCCCCGAGCGCTACTCGTCATGAATTGACCAAAGAGGCAGAGGGAGAAACTCCGAGTCACGATACCGAAGCGGGCGAGGGCAGGTCCCCATACTTTGACAAGGCACCAAGCTATCACCCCGCCAGCATGAGAGCGCCGAGCTATCGAGCCCCCACGCTCAGTACAGGGCCCCAACGAGCACCTAGCTATCATCCATCGTCCATAGTTCCTCAGATTCATCAGGTAGAGATTTCGTCTCGACGCATGTTGTTAAGCGGCGCAAGTACCTCGCGAACTGTTTCTCAACGAATGTTTCTCGAATTGAATTCTCTCATCGAGGCAGCTCGCCAAGAGCAGGCTCCAATCCAAGCATCGTTAAAAGCTAAGTTGCCCGAGGTTGAAGAACTTCGTAAATTAAAATTCGATTTTCCTCAGGAGGGGGAGACCTATTTGGGCGTGCAAATTGTGAGCGCCCTGCACAAAGGTACGACATCTCGTTGTTTTTTGGCAAAGACTTCGTCCAGCGAGCAGGTCGTGGTGCGTGTCTTTGACCCTAATTGTCCTGGAGCGGCGCTTCAATTACCGGCGTTTCAGCGCGGGCTACGACTGCTCAATCAGCTGCAAGAGGCAGGAGACGAAGTCGATGTAGTTGAGCTGGTTTCGGTCGCCCTCGATAGGGCTTCCTATGTGATGAAATATTACCCAGGAAAGAGTCTTGAAGTACTGGCGGCATCGTCTCTCTCTTTAGAAAATGGTCTTACAGCAATTGCTAGCCTGTGTCGCTCCCTCACGGCCCTACACGCGCGCGGCATGATGGTTCGCTCATGGAAGCCGTCCAATGTTTTTGTGGATGGCCTGGATTTGGTTTTGGGTGAGCCGGACATGGTACACCTAAAAACTTTGGCGAGTTGCCAGGAGGATCTAGCGGGCTACCGCAGTTACGCCGCCCCCGAGGAGGTGGTTGGTGCTGGTACTCGAAGTCCAACTGCTGACGTTTACTCTCTTGGTAAAATGTTAGAATTTCTCCTCACGGGAGAAGAACCCTTAGTGCTTTTTGGTGGTGAAGCTCTGATCTATCAAAGGGAAAGGATACCAGGTAAGTTGGTCGATATTGTGCGAAGGGCGACCCAAAGAGATCCGGCTCAACGCTATCAAAGCGTTGTTGGGTTCTCTAGCGATATTCAGTCATTTCAGGAAGAGGGAGACCGAGCCGAATTGCTCGCACTCATTCAGCCTGTTCATGCAAGTCAGCTTTCTCTGCCCCCGCCCATGTCTTTGAATCCGGAACTAGCTGATAGGGCGGAGCTCATCGAAGAGAGGAAAATTGCCCGGGAGCAGCGTCTTGAGGCTGGGCGCTCCGATCAACTTTCAAAAAGGCGCCAGGCAGAAGTTGCTCTAGCCCTTACTGGCGGCTTGGGGGGCTGTGCGCTACTTCTTCTATCTATCATATCACCATCTGACTTGGAGCGAAGGGAGTCCCTTGGCATATTCTTGGCAGGTCTCCTAGCCCTCGGGGTCTTTTTTATAGAAGGTCCCAGACATCACCTTATACGTTTTCGCGCGATTTCGTGGCTTTGTGCGGCATGCGCTCTCTGGCTCCTTGACCCCCTTTCTCTCAGTACGCTTACGTGGTCACGACATTTACAAGGGGGTAGTCTGACACAAAAGCGCGCGGCCGCCCTGAATCTCTCTAGGGTAGGGCGAAAGGATATGGAGCGTATTCAATTGGACGGGCTGCGCCTCGATGGCGCCGACCTGTCATTTGTTAGCTTTCGGGGCTCGTCGCTGCGTGGCGCAACGTTTACCGACTCTTTTTTAACCGAGGTCGACTTTTTTCAAGCAGATCTCAAAGATGCTCATTTTGAGGGAGCCAACTTACACGGCTCTATGTTAGAGCATGCAAAGAACTTGACCGAAGCGACATGCAATCGATACACGACGCTACCCGCGAGGTACAGCTGTAAAAAGGGATATATTAGCTCCAGTGCATCGGAAACTTCTACTCAATCAGGAAATTCTGCTTCATCAGAGGGGCCTAGGGGCCAACAGATGAAGCACCTGAAGAATCAGAACGAGGCGGAGACAAGGAGAAGCAAAGTAGTTCTCCCCAAATGATATTTTTTGGAGACCAAGCTTTTTAGAGTGATTCAGCTTTTTTATCTAAATCACCATCTCATCACTAGGGAGAAGCTTCGAGCCCAGCGAGCGCTATTCGTTGCAACGGTCTCTATAAAAAATGCGCTATACGGACTAAAAACCGATTTTGCGCATAATAAACCTGGGCAAGTTTCGAATCACCAACATAACAAGCCCCCACATGCGTGGAGTATAGAGAACGGGCGTTCCTTTTTTTATGGCCTGCACAACTTGTCTTGCCACCCCTTCGGGCTCGCCGGCAAAGGGAGGAGCTGTGAGTCCTTCGGTCATTCCAGTGCGTACAAATCCAGGCTTAATGCAGATTGTATTGAGACCTTCGGCACGATATTTATGGTCAAGCCCTTCGAGATAGGCGCTCAGACCGGCTTTACTCGAACCATAGAGAATAACTGGCTTTCTTCCTCGATCGCCCGCAACCGAGCTAAATACGACGAGAGAGCCCCCACCATTTTTTAGCAAATGAGCCTTGGCGTGTTCGCAAAAAATAACCGTGTTTGCAAAGTTTACCGTGAGCAGGCGCCGGGCAAATTCAAGATCTTCCTCTAACTCTAGCTGGGAGCCGAATAGCCCTGCTGTGACAATGACTGTGTCGACCCCGCCTAGGGCCTCATTGGCGGTTTTCAATGCGTCCGAAAAAGTATCTGGCTGTTCCAAATCACAGAGAGCCGTTCCTATTGTTCGTTGGCCTCCGGACCTTTGTTGTAAATCCTGCGCGCTTCGCTCCAAGTCCTCAATATTGCGGCCGAGAAGAAAAAGTTCTGCTCCTTCTTCGGCGAGAAGGCGAGCTGTTGCGCGACCCATGCCGCGTGTTCCGCCGAGTATTATGGCTTTCATGTTAATCTTTCATTAGGCGCTGACTTTGAGCGCTTCGTAAATTACCGTTAGGGTCCCACTTGTTTTTCACTTGTAAAAATGCAGCCAAGCGGGGTTCCATTTTCTTAAAATCTTCTGCAGTCGAGAGCCCATCTTTTGTAAGATAGATGCGTCCGCCAGTCTCAATGACGATAGAATTGAGCCGATGTACGATCTCGGGACTATCGTCCACAATGGGTAGGTCGAGGGCCAGGGACATGCCTGCTTTGGGAAAGGAAAGCAGGCCGTCCCCCTCGGGACCGCAATCTTTAATGACTGTGAGAAAAGAAGCCGTTTTTGACGCAGCAAGCTCCTCAATCATGCGCTTAATTCCCGAGGCTCCAGCTTGATTCGGGATCACCGATTGATGTTGAGTAACACCGCGCTTGCCATAGAGACGATTCCAGTGATGAATATTGTCTAAGGGGTAGAAGAACTTGTCGGGGGAAACAAACCCTCTCTTCGTTTTCTGAATATGGCTAAAATAAACCAGAATATTGAAGAGACCAATTGTGAATCGGTTGAGTAGCCACGAAGGCAATGTGATAGGCATCTTGAAGCCTCCGGGGACTTTCAGTTTCTTGTGCGGCGCTTGGTCCGCCTCAGCCCACTTGCCTACGAAAAGTATGCCCCGGCCCATACTTGTACCTCGCGCTACGGTATCTACCCAGGCAACGGTCATGGGCCAAATTTGCCCTTTTTCTTTAATGAGCGCGAGCAAATTATCGAGATTGTCGACCCGGTAGCTTTCTGCATAAATCCAAGGAGAGGGCAACTTCTCCATGTTGAAGGTGACTTCAAGAATATGACCAGTGAGACCCATTCCTCCCAGGGTCGCCAAAAATAAATCTGCGTTGTCTTCTCTGCTGCAGCTAACAATTAAACCCTCACCTGTCCGTAAGAGAAGGGAGTGCACGTGCTTTCCAAACGTACCACTTACATGATGATTTTTGCCATGAACATCAGAGGCGACCATGCCTCCAATTGTGACAAATTTGGTACCCGGCGTGACAGGAGTAAACCAATTGCGCGAGAGAAAAATGCGGTTGAGTTCCGCTAAACAAAGACCCGCCTCGACTTTGATGATGCCGCTCTCTTCATCGAAAGACAAAACGCGATCAGCCAGGGTTGTTCCCAGGACTCGGCCGTCGGCAGGGGTGGGGAGGGAGGCATCCCCGTAGGAACGGCCGAGCCCTCGCGAGAGGTTTTGGCCCTGGGACGCTTTCAGGAGATCCTCTGAGCGTTCTTCGACTCCAGGCAAATAGGTGCGACCCCAACCCGAGAGGCCGTTTTTCTGATCTTGGCGGGCGTCCGATATTGACATGGTAGGGGGTCGTTTAGCCTGCAATGGGCTGAACGACAGCCCCTGAGTCCTTTCTCCACGGGACCTGCACACATTCTATAGTTTCCTGTGCGGCCGAAAATAACGCGTATTTTATCCAAATAGAGAGGTGCTCGATGGCGAGAAGCCACGATTATCCAGTTAATTTACCATGGTTGCGTAATATGCATCAATCTGCGTAGTGTATTGCAAATTATGCAACACGATAATTGCTTCTGTGGGCTGACGACCCCCTCTAGGGGTGCTCTATCCCATTGCCCATGACAGACGCGAACACCGTAAACTTTCTTCATCTTATCGGCCTCGGCGGCTCCAATAAGGTGATGGCTGGAGAACTCTCCCGTTTGGCCCGGCGAGCGTTCACCCAAGATCGCTCCAAAGAACTCCTCGGTAAGGCCCCCTGGAAATCAGGTCCAGGCGGATTGCTCTACCCTTTCGCCCATGATCTTGCCGCCCTGGCCGTCAGCTACCATCGTACGAGCGCTCGGGTTCTGTGGGATCTCTACCAATCCTCCGCGACCCGTCTGGAGCCCCTCTTTGACGACTTGGTGGAGAGCATTGCGCAAGACTCACGAGATTGGATGACTGAAGGCTTGAACTTTTCGGTCTTGCCTTTTGGCGTGCGCAGCGTTGAGGCGGGCGAACGTCAGGTGGTCGGGGTCGTGAAAAACGCGCTCATCGAGGGGGCTTCGCGCCGGGGTATCCGTCTCCACCTCAACACAGAGAAACCCGATTTTTGTTTTCATGTGAGAGGCTCCGAGTCCAGAGAGGGGCAACCCCAGATAACGGTTTCTCTCGACCTTGCTGGACGTCCGATGCACAAACGAGGCTACCGCTATCAATCGGGTGAGGCGCCCTTGAGGGAAGATTTAGCCGCCAACTTGGTGATGTTGGCCCGATTTGATCCTCGGGCAGATGTCCTGATCGATCCGATGGCCGGAGCTGGCACCTTAGTGGTCGAAGGCGCCTTGATGGCCGCCGGCAAAGGGATCTGGATGAGCGGCCGTTCACCGGACGCTTTGAAGCTTGAGTCTATGGCTCCTCACTTTGAGCACCTAGGCAAGGCGCTCTTTGGAGATTCTCTTCCTTCAATCTATGCCGCCGAGAACGATCCAGGAACCTACGCCGCTCTCGACAGAAGTTTGGCCACTGCGGGGACAAGCCCTCAGACTACGACCTTCATGGGCGACTTTCAAAAGTGGGATTTAGCTCGACAGTTGAAGGGTCAGGAGCGTGGCCTAATCTTATGCAATCCTCCTTATGGCGCCCGGCTGGGACAGAATGTGCAGGAGCTACGCTCTCTCTACCGCGATCTTGGTAGATGGTGTCGTGACTTTCGTGGTTTTCGGGCTGCCTTTATTGTGGGTGAGCCAGAAAGCGACAGAGAATTGCGCGAAGGTCCCTCCATTGTCCGACTCTTTCAAGACTGTTTTGGTGGAGAGGCCCGCGTGAAGAAACCCCTACACAACGGGCAATTGCGCGCACAATTTCTCCTCTATGATCTTTAGGCGTTCAGGGGGAGGGCCAAGCGTCACCACCTTGGCATTGTGTCAGCCTTTAGAGTGTCACACTCTATGGCATCGTAGCCCCTTTCCTCGTCTTCAGCGCAGAATTTATTGGTCTTTACTCGACAAATAGTCCCTATTTGTGTTGGTCGAGTTCTTGCAACGGGGTCAGAGAACGAGGAAAGGACTCCAATGAAAATCGTGACGTCATCCGATGCGGGGCATCGAGAGCTAAAAAGAAGTAATTCAGCCAGCGCCGAGCGACCTCATTTAAGGCTTGTCAAAGGTCAGATACCGGACAAACCGATACTGCCTCCCGAGTCGCCCAGTGTCCGCCTTGAAATTAGCGAACAGGGGCGTGAAATTCTCTCGCTCCTAGCCGAACGAGCGGAGCAAGAGCTCACAAACGAATCCGCAGAAGAAACAATTGCCCTTTTGGTCGCCGAAGGAATTGAAGAAGGATTCTTAGAGTGAGGTGGGGCACCGCGGGGACATAAAGTAAAAGGCCCACGCAATGAAAATTGCCTGGGCCTTTTTTGAGCACCGTGGGTACTGGGGGGCTCTTGCCTTAGGGCGCAGGGCTTCCGGCTTTTTTAGGTGCCGGGGCCTTGGCCGAAGGAGAGGGTTTTGATGGTGCTTTGCTGGGCGCAGGGCTCTTGGTCCCAGTCGCCTTCACTTTTGCATCTGCGGGAGTTTGCGCTGA
>Ga0256845_1003350_pt1 | contig 10909 bp, 6 predicted proteins | sample RiftiametaG_FD_189101 | JGI IMG/M metagenome (GOLD analysis project Ga0256845, IMG submission 189101) | Tube worm associated microbial communities from hydrothermal vent at the East Pacific Rise, Pacific Ocean - Riftia | ecosystem: Host-associated > Annelida > Integument > Unclassified ... | reverse complement strand
ACAATCAAGCTGCCAAATTGCTTCAAGAAGAAAGACTAAAATTATTCAACCAGATCTTTGGACAAAATAAAAAGAAAGCCTAATGGACTCAACTTCCTTCAGGCTCATTTCTCTATTGGAAAAGACTTAGATTGTAAAATTCATAAATAGTAAAATACTGTATCTATTAATTATACAAATTGGTTGGTTTAAAATAATCAGCTCACTTGTAATCCAATCGCTTTCTTTTTAATATGAGCAACGCAGCTATAGTTTAATGCTCAAAGCTTAAATTGATTAACTAGGTTACTAATTTTTGTCGATAAGTGATGAATTTCATCTGCAGTTCTTGCTGTCTCATTGGTTTCTACAACCGATTCATTGCACAATCCATTAATTTGGCTAATACTCCTATTAATATCTTCAGCAACAACTGATTGCTCTTCTGATGCTGTTGCTATTTGTGTTGTCATATCATTTATACTCGTGAGTGATTTGTCGATAACAGTAAGAACATCAAATGTTTTATTGCTTAATGTTTCGCTTTCAATCGCTTGTTCTGCACTTTTATTCATCGAAACAACGGACATTTTAGTTGCCGATTGCAACTTTTCTATCATCGTTTGAATTTCCTCTGTGGAGGCCTGAGTTCTAGAAGCCAAAGTTCTAACTTCATCAGCAACCACAGCAAACCCTCTTCCCTGCTCACCTGCTCTAGCGGCTTCAATCGCGGCATTAAGAGCCAATAAATTGGTTTGATCAGCAATTTGTTTAATCACATCTAACACAGAACCAATGGCATCACTGTCTTTCTCAAGTTCGGATACAATATTTGATGTATCCGTGATCAAGCTAGCGAGAATCTTGCTAGCATTTAAATTATCCTCAGTAGCAGCTTTTGCAGAGGTAGATTCTGTTGTAATATTATATGTTGCGGAAGCCGCAGATTCTACATTGCAAGCAACCTCTGCCAGTGTCGCTTGCATTTCTGTCATTGCCGTTGCTAACTGCTCAGTTTCACTTTGCTGTGATGATATAGATGTTAAAGAACGTTTAGAATTATCAGTTAATTCAATCGAATGTTCTGATAATTTTTTGACAACATCAATTAACCCTCCCACCATCGTTCTTAATTTATCAATAAACTGATTAAAACCATACGCAAACTCACCTATTTCATCTTTCTTAGAACCATCTAACTTTTTACTTAAATCACCTTCAGCTAATGGCTTCATCGCTTCAATCATATTTGTTAATCTAGTGCTTATCTGGTTAGAAATAAAAACACCTCCTAAAATACTCAAAACTATAACAATAAAACCAACACTCAAAGTATATGTAATTAAAGCTGAGCGAATATCCTCTACTGGGCGAAATGCTTCTTCCTCATCTATTTCAGCCATAATAACCCAATTTAGCCCGTGTATATTAACGGGAGCATAGGCAGACAATACCGGCACATTTCTATAGTCAGGAAATACCTGAAAGCTAGTTTTTCCTGCCAACGCTTCAGAAACACCTGTAGTTTCAACTTTTTGTAATCCAATACCAGATTTTTTTACTTTAATTTTATCAATTGTATTTAAGCTAAAACCACTGGTTTTTAGTGCTGCAAAGTATCCTTGAGGATCTTCAATAAAAAATCGACTGTCGGTTCTAATAAAACCATCGTCGCCCACCAGATAGGTTTCTCCAGATTCACCTAATCCGACCTCATTCCACTTTTGATCATGTGTCATAATTGCTGATATCGTGCTAATAGGCATTTGAAAAATCAAAATACCAATTTTACGACCATTATCATAAATAGGAGAAGCAATAAACGAAGCCATATCCATATAAGAAGCTGGATAAGGCGAAAAGTCAGTTACAGTGGTCGCCGATGCATCTGTTAGCTGGTTAGCCACTCTGAAAGCCTCACCTATACCAGTATTAGAAAAAGGACCGTCTATTAAAGACGTTGTAAAATCAAGCTCTTTAAATACTGAATAAACAATGTCACCAGAAGCTGAGTCAACTAAAAAGATATCGTAATAAGCAAATCTAGCTTGATAATCTCGAATATGAGAATGGAAGTCACTATGGAGCTTTGCGTACAGGGAGCGATTATCAAGATCTGATAATTTATCTTTTTCACCTAATTTTTCACGATTATTTGATATAAATGCATCTTGTAAAGCAATAGAATCATCATCTAATTGCTTTAACCATTGACTAGATTTTGATTTTTGTTCGGTATTGCGTTTATTAAATTCTTTATCAAAATCTTTAATATAATAATTTTTTAGCGATAATTTTGCTAATGCTAGATCCGAAGAAGTTTGATTTTTGTATTGCTTAAATGCCGTTGAAAAACCTCGCATTGCATCAATAATCATTTTATCATTCGAAAAAGTAATAACTTGATTCTGCAGGGTGTCAAAATAACGTTCAACACTATTTTTAGTCGCATCACGAACAGAAACTAATTGCTCTTTTGCTCTTTCTTGCAATGATGTTTGAGTTTTATTTCCAACAATCCAAACAATTAAACTTAACAAAACAACAATACTTATTACACTTTGACCAGCAAAACCGCTGATTAACTGATGCTTTATTTTCAATGCCCTACCCCAAATTTATTAATAACAGAATAAGTATGAAGTTTGCATAAAAATAAGTACCTACCATTCACACCTAATAATCTTAAGTAATAGTACAAATTCAACGATATGCAAGATGAACCTTGAGACTATCGTCTTTTTTATCATTATTTTTTACTCTTATTAAATCAATCTAATTTATTATTAATTTTACTCCTCTTTAGCAATACTGTTATTACGAAATATTAATTATTTTTCATCTAAAAAAAATAACTCTATATCAACTGCATTGTATTATTAACAGGCTGCTGCGCCACACCATTAACAATCACGGTAGTCTGTACTGGATACAAACCTTGGGGCATGCCTTTTGGTAGTTTAAATGTAAATTCATTTTCAAATTCACCACTCGTATTCGACTTTTCGTTAACCGTTTTAATCAAGCTTTTTAATTCCTTAGAATTATCCTCATTATCAAATATTACAATTTTTTCTTGGATACTTACATGGCGAGAGGATTCACTTCTTACCACCTCTAGTTTAGATTTTATTGAAACTGATTTTCCTGCACTAACAACATCCCCAGGCTCTATGCTTGACTGATAATTTAATAAAATAGCCTCGTTAGGTAACCCCCCATGTGTTTTTTTGTATCGGTTAACAACCACAGACTCATCATTAATTTGTTTCGACTGATAATCAACCACCATGTCATAAATAAGTTTTGCCGCGACACCTACCGCGATAACTGCTCCAATTGTTTTCCAATTTTTTTTGCTAATACCGCCACAACCCGCTGATGCGATTAAAGATGTGGCTAATAAACTGACCATTAAACGGTGAGATATTTTTTGAGATACTGCTTTATTTCTTATTACCATAATGAACTCCTATACTGACTAACAACTAGAGTGAAGAAAAATTAAATTATTCTATTTCAATATTGTTTTTTACTCGTTTTAGCGATTCTGTAGCATTCCGTTTTAACTGTAACGCTTTTTTATAATGAGGAACAAAAGCTAATGCTGATTCTGATTTTGCAATCGCACAACTGTAATTTAATCGGATTAAACATTGACGACCATCTGCAAGGATCTCATCAGCTTTTTGTTGGTTTTCTTTTTGCAATTTGATTGAATAAATTGAATTTTGATACAACTCATCTGCATTAATATTTTCAGTTTTAATAAGTAATGCCTCAGCAGAATAGTGTTTAGCACAAACAAAATCTTTTTCATCAAAACATTGTTTTGCTTTATCAAATATTTTATTAAAATCAATCGTTTGTTGCTTAAGTGCTTCAACTTCAATAGCCCACGCACTTTCGCTTTGTTTGAAAAGTATACTAGCTTGGTTATGTTTGGCGTTATGCTCAAGAACCAACGACGCTTCACTCATAACACATTGATAATCTTTTTTATAAAAACATTCTTCAGCATTTAACATTAACTTTTGAATGTTTTGACTCATATTAGCTTCATTTTTTAATCTCAACGCTTGCTTATGTTCTGGATCCATTTCTAAAATAGCATTAACACTTTCTATGGCACAACTATAATTTTCATTTGAAAAACATTCTGTCGCTTTATCTAAGGTTTCATTAATCACTCGCTTTAATTCATTGGGCACAACAAACTGATTGTAGATAAACCAAAATATGACTGATAAAAAAAACAAACTTATAATTTTGTATAACGGCAATGTCGGTGTCACCGTCATTCCTTCTAAGAAAGCCTTAATTGTTTTTGTTCGTTGTCCTCTTAAAATCTCTAATGCATTTGATAGTGCTTGCCACTGTCGTTTAGTTAAATTTTCTGGGCGTTGAGGTTTAATTTGCTTAGCTAAAGCTGTTGCTGCAGACAGATTATTAAACGGATGTTTCCCCGTTAATAATTCATAACTAATAATCGCTGCTGCAAAAACATCATCACGTTCATCTGGCAATTCTCGATTTATCATTTCTAAGCTTGCATAAGCAGGTGTAATAGCGCCAATAGTTCCTGCATCAAAATGATCTCTTTGCTGCGATTTTAATGCGAGCCTCGCGATACCAAAATCTAAAACTTTAGTACCTTCTTTAGTTACAAATATATTACCCGGCTTTAAATCGGAATGTATAATTCCTTTTTTATGGGCGTACTCTAGAGCCGTACAAAAATCTTTTATAATACTTAAGGCTTTTTCTTTTTCTACACCTGTATTTTTACAGCGTTGTAAATAAATCTCTAAATCATCACCTTGTAATAACTCCATTGTCATAAAAATATTATCACCATCTCGGTCAAAATCATGAACAGTAACAATGTTGGGATGTGATAATAAATGCGAACGACTGGCTTCTCTTTGTAATGAAATAAAAGCATCAGGATGGTCACGAAAATTGCTGTTTAAGATTTTAACGGCAACATAAGGATTATTATCTCTCGCTTCAACTTTACGTAAGTCTTGTGCTTTGTAAACCGTTCCCATACCACCTGAACCTAATGCTTCTTTTAGCACAAAACGGTGATTGAGAATGATTTTATTTTCCGCTAGTGCTTGGTCGGCATCTTTTTTGGCGGCAATAAAACCTTGCTGTGTTTGTTTTGGATCGAAACTAGTTTCAATTTCTGTTAATGCTTTTTGATGCTTTTGAGAAAGTTCAGAAGTATTGAGATTAGAGATTTCCGTTAAATTCTCTGTTGACGGATCAGTAGATGATCGCTTTTCAGAGAGCGGGTTATCTGTTGGCTGATTAATATTATCTTTCATTGTTGTTATAATACATTAAGTTTTACTAACATAAGACATAGAAAACACAGTGACGTAATAATTCTCGAAGCTTTATCTTACCTTATTTAGTGCTATATCAACAATGCGCTAATAAAATACCGCTTATCAATAGAATTAATCTAACAAAGTCCAACTCACTTCACATTCACCCTCATCAAAAGTGATATAAGCCGATTGACCTGTAATCATCACTGAAATAACCATATTTCGGCTAACTTTAGTGGCAAGCATTTGAATGGCTTGCCAATCAAAACGATAATATGAAGCCTTTAATTTGTTAAATTTTTCTCTTGATTGCATCCACCAAACATCTGATTTTGAATTAAAACTATAAACCTTAACCGCCTGAGCTAATCTTGTTACCTTTTTAATGCGTTCAGCATCTGGCTCCCCTATTTCAATCCAAAGTGCGATTTGATCATCTAAGGTTTTTGCCCAAAGATCGGGCTCTTCTATTTCGCTTAAACCTTTAGTAAATTTTAAATATTCCTGAGCATTAATACAAAAAGCCACTACTCGAGCCATCATACGTTCAAGCGTTTCAGAAGGATGCTGTGCAAGAGTTAAATCAAGATTGTCATAATAATTACGATCCACATCTGACAAGGTAATGTTTAATTTATAAATAGTTGGTTTTAATGCCACAAAATTGACCTTGTTTTTTTATGATATTGAAAAATAGTTTTATTGAAGCCGTTATTTTTGTGGTACAAATTTATAATGACCTGTAATTTTATGACTAAACAACATGTCTTCTAACTTTGGGCCATCACCTATATTATGAACAATCAGTGGATGACCTGTACGCCTAGAAACCACATCAGAAACAATGCCAATATGAGGTAAATTCCCTCCAACCATCCAAGTCACTAACTCGCCAGCTTTGTAACTTTTAGGGTTAGATGTGACGGGTAACTTTGAACCAAATCGACTAAAAAAGGTTTGCAGATTTGGAACACGCCGGTGATCAATATTACGATCCGTTTTATTTAAACCCCAAATCCTTTTAGATGGATAAAGACTAAAGTTGGCTTTCATATCTTCATGAACTAAACGCTGTAAATCTATTCCAATACCTCGATAACTTCTAATAATGACATCAGTGCAAACACCTAATGAAGGCGGAACATCACCATTAGGATAAGCTATTGAAAAATAGCTTCCATCATAAGTCACTTGATGCGTTGTGCGTTCAATTGCCGATTTAACAAAGACCTTTTCAAAAGTGTCTGCTGATAATATTGATGAAAATAAACAGAGGTTAAATAAGCAGAATATTTTTAGTCTCATATGCAACGCCATAATTAATCAACCCACACTCTAGCGTTTCTAAACATTCTCATCCAGGGGCCGTCTTCTTTCCATTCAGGTAAAGCATAAGAATTTTGCACACTTCGAGCAACACGTTCAGGATGAGGCATCATAATAGTGACTCTGCCATCTGAGTTGGTTAAACTGCTAATACCAAATGGTGAGCCATTGGGGTTACTGGGATATTGCTCTGTCACATTGCCATAATTATCAATAAAACGAGCACAGACGAGTCCAGAACCATTACTGCTTTTGGCTTGCTCTATTGAAGAAAACTCCGCCCTACCTTCTCCATGAGAAACCGCAATGGGTAATTTAGAACCTTGCATACCTTGCATAAAAATTGATGGTGATTCTGCAATTTCAACCATTGAGAATCTTGCTTCAAATTGTTCTGAACTATTTCTGACAAAATGTGGCCAATGTTCACTGCCCGGAATAATAGACCGTAAATTCGACATCATTTGGCAACCATTACAAATTCCTAATGCAAAAGTATCTTCTCTTAAGAAAAAGGCCGAAAACATTTGTTTTAATTTTTGGTTAAACAAAATAGTTTTTGCCCAACCTTCTCCAGCGCCTAAAACATCCCCATAAGAAAAACCACCACAAGCAACAAGCCCTTTAAAATCATTTAAATTAACGCGATTGTTAATTAAATCACTCATGTGAACGTCAATAGCAGTAAATCCCGCTTTAATAAATGCTGCCGCCATTTCTAAATGACTGTTAACACCTTGCTCCCGTAAAATAGCAACTTTAGGTTTGTCGGCTTTAGAAAGATAAGATTGACTAATGTAAGGTTGAGAAATATCTTCGTTAATATCAAAACTTAAATCCGCTTGAATACCTGGGTTATCTTCATCTAAACGAAGTTGTTTTTCTTCGGCCGCCGTTTTTGGATTATCTCTTAAGGCTTGTATTTGATAAGAGGTTTCTGACCATATCTCTCTTAAATTCATCAAACTTCTGTCGAGCCAAAGCATCTCGCCATGAGAAATTTTAATTTGTTTAGTTTCAGATAACGTTCCAATATGATGAGTCATTGAGGTTAACTGAAATGATGCCAATATTTTCATCACTTTGGCTTGTTGCGAAGTTTCAATTTGAATCACACAACCTAATTCTTCATTAAATAAAACATCGAAAGCTGACTCGTTTAATGCCGACAAATCAATCTCTAAACCACAGTGACCTGCAAATGCCATTTCTGATAAAGTCGCTAATAAACCGCCGTCTGAACGATCATGATAAGCATGCAATAAACCTTCAGTATTCAATTGTTGAATTGCATTAAAAAAGTTCTTCAAATCAGAAGCCGAATTAACATCAGCGCTTTCAGCTCCTAATTGATTAAACACTTGCGCCAATGCAGTTGCACCTAAACGATTTTTGCCAGCACCTAAATCAATCAACAATAATTGGCTTTCGATATTCGTTTTTAATTGAGGTGTTAGTGTTTTTCTAATATCTGTCACTGGCGCAAAAGCGGTAATAATTAAAGATAAAGGTGAAACGACTCGTTTATCTTCTCCAATCTCTTGTCCAGCGTGGCCAGTTTCTTGCCAAGCGGTTTGCATCGACATCGAATCTTTACCAACGGGAATAGCAATACCAAGGTCAGGACAAAGCTCCATTCCAACGGCTTTAACCGCTTCATATAATCCGGCATCTTCACCCGCGGCGCCACATGCCGCCATCCAGTTAGCCGATAATCGAATGTGGCTGATATTGTCAATTTGGCTTGCTGCAATATTGGTAATAGATTCTGCAACTGCCATACGGGCAGAAGCGGCATAATTTAAATTAGCTACTGGCGTTCTCTCTCCCATTGCCATGGCTTCACCCGTTGTGGAAGCTAAACTCGAAGCCGTCACCGCACAATCTGCTACAGGGACTTGCCAAGGTCCAACCATTTGGTCACGATGGGACAATCCTCCAACCGTTCTATCACCAATGGTGATTAAGAATGTTTTATCGGCAACCGTTGGAAGACTTAAAACTCGATCCACGGCTTCATTAATTGTTGCATCAATATTAATTTCATTTTTTATAACTTTAGCTGACTGTACATTACGATGCATTTTTGGCGCTTTGCCAAACAAAACATCCATTGGAATATCAACCGGATTATTATCAAAATGTTCATCACTTAAAACTAAATGCTGCTCTTCTAACGCTTCGCCTAAAACGGCAAATGGACAACGTTCACGCTGACAAATAGCTTCAAAAGTTTCTTTGTTTTCTGGCGCTACAGCTAACATATAACGTTCTTGAGATTCATTGCACCAAATTTCAACAGGGCTCATTCCGGGTTCATCATTAGGTACTCGGCGCAGTTCAAAAGAACCACCTCTTCCACCATCATGAACAAGTTCTGGAACCGCATTTGATAATCCACCAGCACCAATGTCATGAATAAATTCTATTGGATTGTTTTGCCCCATAGACCAACAGTGATCAATCACTTCTTGGCAACGTCGTTCCATTTCAGGATTTTCACGTTGAACAGATGCAAAATCTAAATCTTCATGGCTGGAACCCGAAGCCATTGATGAAGCCGCACCGCCACCTAACCCAATTAACATTGCAGGTCCACCTAAAACAATGACATGATAGCCGGCTTTTATTTCTGCTTTTTGAACATGTTGATCACGGATATTACCCATACCGCCAGCAATCATTATTGGCTTATGATAACCCCTGACTTGCTCGCCATATTCAAAGTGAATAGTTTGCTGATAGGTTCTAAAGTAGCCACAAAGGTTAGGGCGGCCAAATTCATTATTAAAAGCGGCTCCACCTAATGGACCTTCAGTCATAATATCTAAAGCCGAAACGATTCGATCGGGTTTTCCATAGTGAACTTCCCAAGGGCGATCATAGCCGGGGATTTCAAGATTTGACACACTAAATCCTGATAAGCCCGCTTTCGGTTTACCGCCTCGACCAGTTGCACCCTCGTCTCTAATTTCGCCACCCGAACCAGTAGAAGCCCCAGGAAAAGGAGAAATAGCGGTTGGATGATTATGTGTTTCAACTTTAATTAATACATGGATCGGTTCTATGTGATATTCATATTGCCCAGGGGTTTTATCTTTCATAGAAGCAGGCCACAAACGAGGTTGCTCAAAACCTTCAAAAACAGCGGCATTATCGCTATAAGCCGATAAAACGCCATCAGGTGTTACTTTATGAGTGTTTCTAATCATTCCAAACAGTGATATATCTTTTTCTTTGCCATCAATAGTCCAATCAGCATTAAATATTTTATGTCGACAATGTTCAGAATTTGCCTGTGCAAACATCATTAATTCGACATCGGTCGGATTTCTATTCAATTCCGTAAAACGGTCTACCAAATAATCAACTTCATCATCCGCTAAAGCCAAACCTAAAGACAGATTAGCTTCTAATAATGCCGCCTTACCGTCACTGAGTAGATCAACACGAGTTAACGGCTTCGGTTCATGGCTTTCAAATAGCACTTCAGCATTTTTTAACGCGGGAAAAGTCACTTCCATCATACGGTCATGAATTAAAGACTGTAGAATTTTTAACTCTTGCACTGCTAACTCTTCGTTATTTGAGTCCAATAAATACCAGCTAATGCCTCGTTCTATGCGGTTAACTTCCGTTAAACCACAATTATGAGCAATGTCTGTCGCTTTAGATGACCAAGGGGAAATGGTACCAGGGCGTGGCACTACTAAAACAAACGATCCTTTGGTTTGTTTCACCTCTTTTTTAGAGCCATAAGTCATCAGCTGCTTGAGAGTTGCTAAATTATTCTCGCTTAATGGCTGATTAAGATCGGCAAAATGGACATATTCCGCGTAAATTTGACCTAACTGAGGGACCAGTTTTTTTCCTTCAACCAATAATTTGTTGATTCTAAAAGAAGAAAATGCAGGTGCACCACGAAGTATTAGCATAATTTTTTGGCTCGGATCAAAGGGTCTAAAACAAGGGCGTCATGATACGCTAAAAGCAAATGATATTTAAGTCTTATCTCTGTCAAAATTGTTCTTGATATCACCATTGGTCAGTCACAAAAAACCTTATCTCATTACGTAATAATCCTCTATAAGGTACTCAGCCAACTAAAAACACACTAAATGTAGTAAAAGGTTGATCGCAAAAAAAAGATTGAACAGTCTTTTCCAATAGAGAAATGAGCCTGAAGGAAGTTGAGTCCATTAGGCTTTCTTTTTATTTTGTCCAAAGATCTGGTTGAATAATTTTAGTCTTTCTTCTTGAAGCAA
>Ga0256845_1003349_pt1 | contig 10911 bp, 8 predicted proteins | sample RiftiametaG_FD_189101 | JGI IMG/M metagenome (GOLD analysis project Ga0256845, IMG submission 189101) | Tube worm associated microbial communities from hydrothermal vent at the East Pacific Rise, Pacific Ocean - Riftia | ecosystem: Host-associated > Annelida > Integument > Unclassified ... | reverse complement strand
CGCCCCCCCCCCCGTCGGTGATCTTGCTCATGCTTTGGTGCGCATGAAGATACCGGGAGCGGGCTCTGCCCTTGCGCCCTATCTGCTCGATCCCTCCCACTCAAGCTCCCAAAGAAAAGAAATAATGAGCGCCTTGGGAGCTCTCGGCGGTAAAAACGAACTCTCTATTGTACAAACGTTTTTTGAGACACATAAAAACACAGGAGGAGATAAGGAATTGCTCGATGCTCTCGCCCTCGCCCTCCAATTTCTTCTAAAAAACCAAAATGAGGAGCAAAATGCTCTTCTTTTGAGTTCAGTAGACGATCCTTTGACCTACCCAGCTCTCAAAAAGCGATTGAAGGCCCTACCCGAGTACGCAACGGCTAAAAAGCAGGCCGTTGCACCACCTCATGCCCCTGAAAGCACCTCTCAGTTTGAATAGAATGCGCGGTATTTTTCCCCACCTACAATCTACAGAGGTGAAAAATGCCTCATTGGCTCCATTGATGCCCACGAACCAGCGCTCCTCATATCACTCTGGGTGCGACGAACGCCAAACCAGTCGCGGCTTGGGGCCAATCTTCTCCGGATCGTGATACACAAGGACTACCGTGCAGGATAATTCAGGAGATCTCGAAAAGGCCATTGACGCTATTACCAAGAGCTACAATGGGCCCGATGCAATCAACAACCTCAAGAGCGCGGCCCTACCCAACCGCCGGGCAGTGATTGACGCGTTTGAACACATTGCTCCCATGATTTACATGGGCTTTTACGCAACGCGTCCCCTCAGCCAAGAAAACTTGCGCTACTCGGTAAGCGAACATGCCTACCCTGCGTATGAGCAGCTTTGTCAGCAAATCAGTCGAGCTATTACCTACGAGCAAAATTGTGAACGCATGATGCAAAAGGGTGATGAATTTGCCCATCGCGCAACCATGAAGCTTTTTTGCTGCATGCCTGAGCTGAGAAAGATGCTCAACGAGGATGTCGTCGCTGCATTTAGTAACGACCCAGCGGCGCGTAGCGTCGAGGAGGTTATTTTTAGCTACCCTACCTTGGAAGCAATTACCGCCTACCGAGTTGCTCATATTCTGTACAAGGCTGGGGTACCGATGATTCCACGAATCATCAGTGAGTATGCTCATAGCCGAACAGGCATTGATATTCATCCAGCGGCAATTGTGGGACGCAGGCTTTTCATTGATCATGGGACCGGCGTGGTCATTGGAGAAACTGCGCAGCTAGGGGATGATGTGAAGTTGTACCAAGGCGTCACTTTGGGTGCCCTCAGCACGAAGCGAGTGCCTCACCACAACAATAGTCGTTGCGAAAAGCGCCATCCTACCCTTGAAAATAACGTCACTATCTACGCTGGTGCCACCATATTAGGGGGAGAAACCACCATCGGTGAGGGCTCTATCATTGGCGGAAATATGTGGCTCGTACGCTCTGTTCCCCCTCATTCTAAAATTTTTGGTGGCCCGCGCACTGAAACAAAAGAGGACGAGACCTAATATTTAGGCAATTTCGAGAGGATCTGCGTCCAGCTGCGAAAGCAAAACCTCCAGTCCTGGACATGTCTTGCGTAAGTCTTGAGCCAAATAGGGCAAGTAGCCTCGCTCCGTATTGGTGTGCTCAGTCAAAATGACATGGGTACCGCGCGCCCGAAAGTTGAGAACATCGTGATGACGCATCTCCCCGGTGATCAAGAGGTCGACGCGCTTTAAGTGTTCAAAAACGGCTCCGCCTGCTCCTGGGCAAACCCCCACGTTGGTGATTGGCAGCTCAGTGCCTGCCCGAGAAGTACGAAGAGTGGAAAGACCCAAGTGCGACTTGACCATACTGATGGCAACGTCAATAGAGATGGCACGGTCGAGACGAATCGTTCGCCCAGAGCCCGCGGCAGAATCGCTCTCATGGGGAACAATTGGCTTGATTCGCCCAGGCCCCACTGCCCTAGCTAACCAATCACCCATACCATCAGGAACTGCGTCCAGGGCCGTGTGGGGAGAGTAGATAGTGAGCCCCTCGCGTAGAGCGCGCAGAATGATGCGCTCCGCAGGTTGGTCCCAGCGTAGGCGTTTGAGCCCAGAAAAAATTGGGGGATGGTAGGCGACGATGAAATCAGCCTTGGAGGAAAGAGCCTCTTCCAATGTGGTATCACTCAAATCGATTGTGATGAAGGCTCGTTCAAATTCTGTACGTTCACCGGGGTCAACGAGAAGCCCCACGTTGTCCCATGACTCGGCCAAGTGAGTGGGGGCCAGCTGATGCAAGGCGTCGAGAACAACTTCACGGGGACATGCCATGCAAAGAGAATCTTCTGGCTTGAGGACAAAATCAAGTAGAGCCGCCTCCCCACGGGAGACGGCTCTACTCAGAAGAGAGGCGGCTGGGGCTCACTTCCTTACAACAAAAGAAAGCATGTAACTCAACGAATGACGTTGCATACCCCGACGGTGACCGAGTCGGTATTGTTGTCGTCGCGACACTCGACAGTTTTTGGCTTGCCAGTACCATCGTCATTCACGACCAAGGTCACCTTTTTGCCCGAGACAGCATCAGGCAAAGCACATTCGACCAACGAGCAGCCATTGGTGGGAACAGGCCCGTCGGTGTACGAGGTGCAGAGCACGTTTTTGTCACTGGGGTCACCCAAGTAGAACGTTGCGGGTAATTCGGAGCCCACCGTTCTATTGCCGCGATTGCACACCGTGGCGCGCAGGGCAAAAGTCGCCCCTCTTTGCACACAGATTTTCTCTTTGGCGAGGCGACCCGTAATGTCGGGTAAATCCCCAAAGCCGGCGGTACCTTGTACATTAGCGCGGTAGTTATTGTAGGTGTCTTCGACCCAGTTAGGTCCCCACTCGCTGGTCTTAGGAATGGTGCCGTCCAGCTTTACGTTGGTGATGCTGTAAGCATGCTGATTCCAAATAGCGCGAGAAGAGGCCCATCTATCAAGCCTATCGCGAAGAACGCGCACGCCCGTCACTTCGGCACTGGAGCCCGGATGGGTGGCCCGGCAAACTTTGCCGCTTCCGCTGTCGCCTGCCATGCGGTCGGTGCAAGTCTGACCACATTCTTCTAATGAGCGACCTTCGCAACAATCAGCGTCGGAGGTGCACCCCGTGCAAATTCCAGCAGTACAGGTTGTAGCTGCTGGGCACCCATCATTGTTTGTACACTTAATGCCTTGATGAATTGGGTCGACATAAATGCCGTCAGGACTGCCCTGAGGGCATTGAGTGTTAAAATCGTTACTATTGACGATGATTTCTGTGTTTTCGTCGTTGTCGACGTCCACAACAACGGGCGACTCGAGCCAAGTGGTACTTGTGCGATAAGAAGAGAAGAGAACCTCACCGGTTTCCCCGCTGTAGACGCGTAAAAAGCACTCATCAGCGTACACTAGCTCAGCTTTTTTGTCGCCATCAAAATCAAACATCGTGCCGCCAGTCTGGCCGCTTGTGGAGTCTTGTGAAGGCTGAGACCAACGCACAAAGTTCTCTTTGAGAGCGTCGTCGCAACCGGTCGGGCAATCAGCTGGATCGATTACCCGCACTCGGGTTGCCCCGGCTACAGCAATTTCGGGGAGCCCGTCTTTATCAAAATCGCCCACAACGGGAGGCCCTCCCTTGTCCGGAGCGATTTCCATGACGTCATTTCCGTCAGTGTCCTTCACGACCTTGCCGTCTTCTATCTTGGGTCTCATGATGACGGCCCCCGCAAAGTCGCGTTGAGGCAGAGCTACCGACATCACCTTTTCTCCCCCAGTGGTGACAATCGCAATAGTGCCCGTCAAAGGCTGTACGGCCACTATTTCGGCAACACCATCGAGAGTCGTGAAATCAAAGGGGGTACCGGGAGTTCCAAAGTCAGCAAGAGCGAAATGATCCCCAGTTACACCACCGAAGGCGCCATCGGGTACCCACTTGTTGTTGGCACTATCCCACTCCCATAAATTGCGAGCGCTCCCGGAGGCAACCAACTCAATTTTTCCATCCCGATCCACGTCGCCCGCCACGGGAACTAGCCCATTCCAGATGGGTGCAAAGAGGCTCACATCGTCAAACAGGACGTTGCCCTGATAGTCCCACACCTGAGTTCCCAGAAGCACTTCAGACTTTCCATCATCATTGAGATCGTGCAAAGAGGCTCCACCCCATGGATGTCCCGGACGAGGAGACGACGGCTGAGACCAGCTTTTTTCGTAGGTCGTGCCGTTCCATTTTAAAGCAACCAAAAAATGTGCCTTGCCCGCCTGCTCGCCACGGGTGACGATTTCGGCAGTTCCGTCGCCATCAATATCGCCGATGGCCGGCGCAGCGAGAGCGGACAACTGCAGATCACCGTCCAGGGCAATACTATCAAGGAGAGTGCAATCTTCACCGTTGAGGATACGCAACACACCTGGTGCCGTCGCGTCGGGGGCCACACCGTTGCTTTCGGCCGTGATAATAATGATCTCGGAAGCAACGCCACTATCATAAGGCAGATTGACCACCATGGGGGTGGCCAATACATGAAACGAATTTGGGAACGGCTCGCCTGGGGCTGGCTTGAGCCATTCGCATTGCACGTCGGGTGAGAACTCTCCGACCGCTAGTCCTTCGCCACATTGCAGATTGGAAGGAATTGAAGCGGAGATACACACCCCAGTATTCGAACCGTCTTTGCGACAGGTCTCTCCTTCGCAACAAAGAGTGTCGCCACGACAATCAGATTGCGACTCGCATTCTCCTAGAATTTCTCCGCAATAGCCTTCTACCGTGCAGATAAAGGTCGAGGCGTCGGTGCAACCATTGGCCTCCGAACAACAATCAGCCGCGGCCTCGCAATTCACCAAATCTTTGTCTTTTAAAAGATCGCTATTGGAGCCTGGTCCACCTGAATTTGTCGTCGTTGTATCAAGATCGTTGATGGGCGTTGTGGTGATGTCTGTGTTGCCAGAACCTCCCGTGCCGTCATCGTCACCATTACCCCGCGGTTGCCCGGACCCCGGGGGGGAGCCCGAACCAGAACAAGCGCCAGCGAGAGCGGCGATGATCGACGCACCAATTCCAAGTGTAGAAGCTCTTAGTAATCTCATGAGGAGTATCATGACCCGAGAGCGACCTGCTGACTTCATAAAAAGACTACCCAATTCTGATATTTGTTCCTTTTCTCTCGGCCATTTTCACTCCCAACAAAGCTTTGAATGTTGAGTGTATTTCACACCTACATCGGATACCCTTGAAGGAGCCAAACAAAGAATCAAGCCAATGAATCACGCCTGAGCTAGAGTGCACGCCATGCGTATCTCCACGATGAGTCTCCTTCTGCTCTCTTTTTCGTTCTCAGCATGCTCCGCGGGAGTCGATGACAACCCCTCTTCTCATGGTGGCACCGGCAGCACAGGCAATGCTCAAAATACCAATGGTTCGGGAGGGGACAACACGCAAGGCGCCGGGGCCTCGAACTCACAGAGCGGGGGGAGTTCTTCGGGGGGCCCCACAACAGGTTCGGGTGGCGACACAACTGGAGGCGGCGCAAATACCGGAAGTGGCGGAGAGGCCATGGGGACGGGCGGCGACACCTCGGCTACTGGAGGCACTGGCAGCGGGGGTAGCGGTAGCGGTGGTGAAGGAATGAGCGCTTCGTGTACTCCTAACCCTGCTGGTTCTATTACCGATGTAGGAGATGGAACATTGCTTGACTCACGAACTTGCTTTATGTGGACCAAGGATACCATTCCCAACACTGGCGACTGGATAGGTAAAGATCATGTGGCAGAATGCGCCAATGTGAGCATTGCTGGGCATGGGGACTGGCGTGCACCCGACGCCGCAGAAATGCTCACCGTAGTTGCCATCAAAGATCGATGTGGAATGTGGACTGATAACCCAGATATTTGGGATCCTATTCTCCAAACAGGAACCCTGACGAGCGCACCGATATTCTGGACCTCAACAGTGGGCGATGCAGGCGAACATCAATGCGCTGTGAACGGCAACAACAGCAACTTAGAAGGCACGACACGCAAAAATTCCTACCATGTGCGTTGCGTACGTGGTGCCAACCCTCAAATTACCGGTACAATTGCTGAATGCACCGGGAACGTCTGTCGGTGAGGGGCAAGAGACGCCCAGTTCAGCAACAATTGGAGGGATCTGAGGCAAAAAACGCCTACATTTAGTCCCTCCTTATTGGAAGCCCCTGTAAGCCGTTTTTCTCAACGGGTGCGGGGGCTTTCAAGTATCCGGACATCGACCCTGCCCCCATTTCCTCGCCCCTTGGCCAGGTGCATACAATCATGGGCGACTCCAACTCGAAGACCAGAAGAACGACAGAGGTACCCCGCGACCACGAAAAGCTTCTTCAATCGATCACGGCCAATATTCCGGGAGTTGTCTACCAACTTTATGCCTCTGCTCGTGGAGAACTGGGTATGCATTATGTGTCGGAAAAGGCCGAAGAAATTTTGGGCATCTCGGGAGAGCCCGCAAATTTCGTTCAGGCGTTTACAGAGAGGCTCCCGCCAAGCGAGCAGACGAGATTCATCAAGAGCATAGAAGAGTCCGTCAAGAATGTGTCTCCCTGGATTTATGAAGGTCCCTTCACTCATCCTGATGGTCGGGAAATTTTTGTGCGCGGCATGTCTACCCCAAGCAAAACAGAAGACGGGCTGCTTTTTCATGGAATTATTTTAGACATTACCGAGGAAAAAAACGTAGAAAAACAGCGCATCGAGCAGGAGCAAATTCTTAGAGCTACCACCTCGAACTTGCCCTGTGTAGTTTTTGAGTTACGCGCACGGCGCAATGCGCCCCAGGAAAGACGCATGCACTTCGTCTCGGAGTATTCCGAAGAAATATTTGGCCTTGCAAGCGAGGCCGACTCATTTCTCAAGCGCTTTGCCGAGCACATTCCCCTCGAGGAGCGAGATGAATTTGAGCACTCCATCTCTCAGGCTATCGCCAATAAAAGTGCGTGGCATTATGAGGGTTCGTTTCAGAAACACCCACGCGAAAGCATGACTTTTAGTGGCGCGGCTGTACCCTCGGAGCAGGACGACTGGCTCGTATTTCATGGTTTACTCCTTGATCATACCCAACAACGCCGAGTGGAAGATGCGCGCAAACATAGCCAAAAGCTAGACTCCCTGGGACAGTTGGCAGGGGGTATCGCCCACGACTTCAACAATATGCTGGGAGGTATTATGGGTGCGGCTGAGTTATTGGTCGAGCGTTTAGAAGACGACGAAAACTCCCATTCATTGGCGCAACTGATTTTGGACACCTCCGAGCGCGCTGGAAAGCTCACATGGCAACTTTTAGCTTTTTCACGCAAGGCTGTACATGTACGCAACCCGCAATCGATGCACGAACTGATAGAGCGCACCCAACAGATATTAGAGAGAAGCGTCGACAAGAGGATACGCATTCAATGTGCTCTACACGCCGACAATGAACTTGTTATGGGCGACCCCAGTCAATTGCAAGCTGCGCTTCTCAATCTAGGTGTCAATGCACGGGACGCCATGCCCGAAGGAGGAACCTTACTTTTCAAAACGAAGAACATGACACTCACAGAAGCCCAAGATAGCCGGGAACACCCATTGAAAGCTGGCAGCTACCTTGAAGTTCTCATTGTAGACACAGGAAGTGGTATTTCCCGTCAGGCGCAATCCCATATCTTTGAACCTTTTTTTACGACCAAACCAACAGGTAAGGGTACGGGCATGGGCTTGGCTGCAGTTTACGGAACAGCCGCAGAACACGAGGGCTCGATTAGCCTTGAAGAAACCTCCCCGAGCGGCACCGTATTTCGGCTTCTCTTGCCCTTGTGCTCCGAAGAAGAAGCCCAAAGCATTCGAGGTAGCGAAAAACCTAGGGCGAAAGCATCAGCGCGGGTTCTACTGATTGATGACGAACAGATTGTACGCCACACTGCCCGACGTCTCATAGAGAGCCTGGGGTACGAAGTGGAGGTTGCGGAGGACGGACAAGCGGGCGTCGAACTCTTTTCACGCACTCCCTATGACTTCAACGTCATCGTCCTCGACATGGTCATGCCGCGCCTCAATGGCGAAGACGCTTTTCACCAATTGCGCGCAGCGCGACCTGATATTCCTATCGTACTTTGCTCGGGCTACTCCTTGGACGAATCTGTTACTCGCCTGCGAGAAGAGGGACTCGCCGAACACCTGACAAAACCCTATCGACGCAGAGATTTAGGAGAGTCCTTGCGTCGAGCTCTCAAAATCGCGGACTAATACTTGAGCGCCCGGGGCGCCCACCTCTCCAAGTTAGCGTGTTTTCGCCTCTATTTGCGAGGGAAACACCCCTTCGCTGAGAAGAGAAAAACCACCTTGCCCCGCACTGTTCTTTCTTGGTTTGGTAGAGGGGTGAACGCACCAATTATCGTCGTCGGCATGGGCCAACTAGGCTCCGTTTTTTCGGAAGCATTCTTAAAAATGGGACGCCCCGTGGTGCCGGTTTTAAGACATCAAAGTATCGCAAAAGCGTGCACTGCGCTCAAAAGTCAAGAGCCAGAAATCATCTTGCTAGCGGTGGGTGAAGATGATCTTGCAGGCGCGCTCTGCGGTGTACCTGCTTCTCTCAGGGACCGAGTTGTACTCATTCAGAACGAACTGAGAGTATCAAGCTGGTCTGTAGACAATCATGCTGCCCCCCACTCGCCCTCGGGGGCCATTGTTTGGTTTGAGAAAAAGCCAAAGAAGTCCATACACCTCGTCTTACCTAGCGTGCTCTTTGGTCCCCCTGCTCCTCTGATTCTAGGCGCTTTGAAAAACCTTGAGATTTCGGCGCGCACTGTCGACACCCCTGATGCAATCGCTCATGAGCTCGTACTCAAAAATCTTTACATTCTTGGACTCAACCTCGCGGGCATGCGAGTTGGCGGCAATGCAGGGCAATTGCTTAGCTCTCATGAAGAATATTTTTTGCCTCTGTTCGAGGAGCTATTTCACCTGGAAAGCACCTTGCTACAAGAAGAGTCGCGCAAAAATTCAGGCTCCTACTTTCGAGAAGTCACTTTGAACAAGACACGATTGCTCAAGGACCTGCGCGAAGCCATTCATAGCGATGCACTCCACGCTTGTTCGGGGCGTTCGGCTCCTCGTCGCTTAAAACGTACCCTGAGCCTGGGCCGCACGCTGGGTATTCAATTGCCAGTTTTGGCGCAACTAAAGAAAGATTTTTCATGAATCAAACCCTTCAATCTTCGTCTTTAGATCCCCAGGGTAAAAAGGCGTGGCTCATCGATTTAGACGGTACTTTGTACCGCGCTCGAGGCGTCAAGTGGGCAATGGGCCTCGAATTACTCCTTTTAGGCGCACCAGAAATTAAAATATTACGCCCCTTTCGCCAAAGCCACGAGGCCCTGCGAGAAGAACTTGCCAAGAACAACGAATTGGAGTTTTTACCCACTCCATTTGACGAGCAAATTCGAAGAACGGCTCAATGCCTCTCGCTGAGCGAGGAGAAAGTACGAGCCAGCGTAATGCATTGGATGGTCGAACGACCCGGCAAATGGATCCATAAATTTGCTCGCCAGGATCTACTGGAGCGCATTGGCGAGTTTCGCGCCCAAGGGGGTAAAACCGCATTGGTGAGCGATTACCCAGCTTCGAAGAAATTGGAGGCCCTAGGGGCCACTCATCTATTTGATGCGGTCATTTGTAGCGGCGAGACAGAAGGACTCACGAGACTCAAGCCCTGCCCCGATGGGTTGCAATTGGCCGCCCGCACTTTACAAGTCGAGCCTGGTGCATGCCTAGTTTTGGGAGATCGCCTGGATGCAGACGGCGCCGCCGCAAAAAATGCCGGGATGGATTTTGAGTTAGTTGGCTGAGCAAGGGCGTCCTCGGTACTACAAATGATTCGGTCTGAAGGGGAAAAAGCAAAACGCTGGACTTGCCCCGCACTGCGCCTCGCTCAACAAATTGCCCCCGAGGAGTGCCCATGAAAAACTCCCAAATTCTACAAAATAGTGGTGAATTGCACTTTTTGTCTCACTGAATGACAAATAGGTGCAGTTTACACTGATTTTGTACTCCTACTTACTCTGGGTATTTGGGGGGCTCATTGATCGCTCCCCGACAATTGGCTGAAGTTCTTGGGTACTCAAGCGCCGACCGGTTTGCCGGTTGTCGCGACCAGCTGGACATCTAGAGCGCCGACCGGTTTGCCGGTTGTCGCGACCAGCTGGACATCTAGAGCAGCGATAAGTGGGTGCTATTGGAGCTCATGCGGCATCTTCTTCAAACTGAGAGGCGCTCCAGCGACTAAAGCGTGGGCGTGGAGACATCGGCACTCGGCAAAAAGGGCGAAAACACAATGGCTGCAGCGAGGTCGAGATTGTCATTGTTGTCCCAAATTTGCGCTTCGATCTCAGACTGAGTTGTCGTTGACCAATAGTTATTCTCGCCATTGAGAACACGACCGTCACTCTCTAGCACGAGGGTAAAGGACATTTGAGGCACGAGGTATTTTTATGAACCTCGACTGCACTGCCGTCATAAGAAGCCCAGAGAACAATTGCGCCATTGTTGCGGTTGTCCCTTGTCTCCGTTCGTTCGAAGTAATTATTTTCGATTGTGATGACAACGGCTCTTGCACCCAGGGACAAACCACCGGTTCTGTAGAAGACATTCTGCGAGATTGTTGCTCCAGATTGAGGAAAGTCTAGGTAGATACCTGCAACATTCGTAATTTTGCTCTTTGTGAGAGAAAACAAGTTCACTGCAACGCCCGTTCCTCCGCTGGGCCAAATGGCTCCACCGTAAAAGTGCCCATAGGTGAACTCGATATCAAAGGATTGGTCTGCATTCGAAGGAGAGCTGCCTAGTACCAAAGGTCGGAACTTCGTGCCGGGTTTTGGTACCCATGAGACAAAAAGTAGTACCGAGGGCAAATAGGGAGG
>Ga0256845_1003348_pt1 | contig 10914 bp, 10 predicted proteins | sample RiftiametaG_FD_189101 | JGI IMG/M metagenome (GOLD analysis project Ga0256845, IMG submission 189101) | Tube worm associated microbial communities from hydrothermal vent at the East Pacific Rise, Pacific Ocean - Riftia | ecosystem: Host-associated > Annelida > Integument > Unclassified ... | reverse complement strand
TTACAATTACGGTGTAATTGCTTAATTTCATCTCTCTCTCTCTCTTATGGATAATTTTATAGTCATTAATCTGAATATTAGTACTATAAATATACAAAATAGTATTGACAACACCAAGAAAAATAATGCTAAATAATTGATTATTAATCGGTTAATTTAGGTGGTGAAATCTTGGATTCCCGAAAACCTAAATGGAGTGAGTATAGATTAAAAGAGTGATTATTTCGGTTATGTATTGTGGAGTTAAAATACACGAATAAGGGTTTCTTTTTTAAATAAACTTTAACACAACCTTAATAAAAAGTTAGTACTTTAGCGGTTATTATATGTATTCTATCCAGAATAAGTTATAATTATTAGTATAGCTCTAGATAACTATATATGGTTTTGAATAAACTTTTTATTTTTTTATGTTGCTTTCAAAGCTTTGTTTTGACAGCTCAAAACGGTTTGCTTACGGGAAGGATAATAGATGCAGACAATCAACCTTTATCGTTTGTGAATGTTTTGGTATACCAAGCGGACACTGAAACACCACTTAGAGGAACTTCTACAAATGAAAATGGAACTTTTGTTTTTTCCGATGTGGAAGAAGGAACGTATAGCCTAAACTTAAGCTATATAGGTTATGAAGATTTTGTTGAAACCGTTGAATTTTCTTTAAAGAAAGATTTAGGAACTATTCTTCTAAAGGAAAATCAAGAAATGCTTGAAGAAACAGTAGTAAAAGCAACACTACCAACCATCCAAAAAACACTAGGAAAACTAGTTTTCAATGTTGAAAACACTTCGTTTTCGGCGGGTAGCATTATGGATTTGTTAAAGAAAACACCTGGCGTAATTGTTATGGGTGAAGATATTCAAGTAAAACTATCAACGCCTTTAATCTATATAAATGGTAAAAGAGTGTATTTGTCTACTTCAGAAGTTGCTTCATTGCTTCAAAATACAGATGCTTCATCAATTAAATCTGTAGAAGTTATTACAAATCCTTCTTCAAAATATGATGCCGAGGCGGGAACGGTGCTTAATATTGTTACTTCAAAAGCAATTTCAATAGGCTATAAAGGTTCTGTAAACGCAAACTACGAGCAAGGAGTTTACCCAAAATACAAGTTTGGTACGTCACATTTCTACAAAAATAATTGGTTGAATGTTTTTGCTAGTTATACCTATGGAAAAAGGAAAGAATATAAAGAAGACGATAATTACATCAGGTTTTTTAAGGCAGATGAGGTTTCAACAAAATCTATTTGGGAAACAGGTTTTAACCGTACCACAAGAAGTGAAAACCATAATGGAAACGTGGTTATAGACTTTGCTTTAAATGAAAAAAATACGCTTAGCTTAGCTTCTAATATTTCTGTTACACCAAAAGTTACCTATCATAACAACGGTAATTCACTTATTTTAGATCCACAACGGCAAATAGATTCTACAATAACTACTTTGAGTCGAGTTAATTATGAAAAAAATAATTTCGCTTTAGGGCTTGACTACAACAGGGTTTTAAATGAAAAAGGAGCTACACTTTCTACTTCCGCAAACTATATTTATTACGATAATTCGCAGGATCAAAATGTAAATTCAGACTATTTACTTGTCAATGGAGATTTTTTAAGAAACCGAAGTTTTTATACAAATTCTGAACAAAACAGCAACATTTTTACTGGGCAAACAGATGTCTCAACGACACTCCTTGGCGGCACTTTTGAAACTGGTGTTAAGTTCAGCAACGTAAATACAGAGAGTAAGCTAGTTTTTTTTGATACAGAAAATAATGCTAACACTTTTAACAATGCGTTGTCCGACGATTTTAATTACAAAGAAAACATTTACGCAGCATACATAAATTTTGAAAAAGCTTGGGAAAAATGGAGCATCACGGCTGGTCTTCGTGGAGAATATACAGCTATAGAAGCAAATTCCATATCATTGGGGGAAGTTAACAACCAAGATTATTTTAATATTTTTCCTTCAGCATCCGCTCATTATACTATAAACGATAACAATGGCATTGGGCTAAGCTATAATAGAAGTATTGAACGCCCGCGGTATCAAAGCCTAAATCCTTTTAAATATTTTATAACAGAGCGCAACTTTAATAGCGGAAACCCTAATTTGGTTCCCGCTATTGAGGATAAAATTACAGTGACGATAGACCATAAAAACAAATTATATTTTGAATTTTATTATCAGAATGTAGAAAATAGCTTAGACCTACTCACATTCCAAAACAACAACAATAGTACGCTTGAAACCATTGACGCCAATCTTATTAAAAGCTACCAATACTCTTTTGATGTAACATTTTTTGACACATTAAATTCTTGGTGGTGGTTGCATATTCAAACCTCTAGTTTTTATTTAGCGAATGAATTTTATGCTTTGCAAAGCATAGAAGAAAAATATACCAACGATACTTTTGGGCAATATATTTTTGCAACCAATCACTTTACCCTTACCAAAGACCGCACTTTAACGGCAGATTTATCGGGTACTTATATTTCGAACATTGTATTGGGAAATCGTTTTTTCAAAAATCAAAATTATATTAATATCTCCCTTAGAAAGAGTTTTTGGAACAAACGAATCAGCCTTACTGCGGGTGTAGATGATGTTTTTGATTCATTAAAAGATTTAGCATCTGTGGTTCGTTATTACAATCAAGATAACTACTTTACTGCGAATGCTGAAAGTAGATTATTTAAACTTGGATTAAAATATAACTTCGGAAACGCAAGACTTCAAGACAACAGCAAACAAATAAAGACAGATGAAGGTGATAGGTTGGAGAGTAAATAATATGTTTTAGTTGGTCTTTTCTTTTAAACTACTATTCTTAAGATATTTCCTACTTTTGCAAATCCAAAACAAAACAATTGCCAAAAATAGGAAACATACAATTGCCAGACTTCCCGTTGCTACTCGCGCCAATGGAAGATGTTAGCGACCCACCATTCCGCGCACTTTGCAAAGAACAAGGCGCTGATGTGGTTTTTACTGAATTTATCTCTTCTGAAGGCCTTATCCGCGATGCCGCAAAAAGCGTGATGAAACTTGATATATATGAAAAAGAACGTCCCGTAGGCATTCAGATATTCGGAGCTGTTTTAGAATCTATGCTGCGAAGTGTAGAAATTGTTGAAGCCAGCGGTCCAGATATTATTGATATTAACTTTGGTTGCCCCGTAAAAAAAGTGGTTAGCAAAGGCGCAGGCGCAGGAATTTTAAAAGACATTGATTTAATGGTAAGCCTAACCGAAGCAATGGTAAAGCACACCAAACTGCCCGTAACCGTAAAAACTCGTTTGGGTTGGGATCACGATTCTATAAAAATTGTTGAGGTTGCTGAACGTTTGCAAGATGTAGGTTGCCAAGCACTTTCCATTCACGGTCGCACACGCGCACAGATGTACAAAGGCGATGCAGATTGGAAACCCATTGCCGATGTAAAAAACAACCCACGCATGCACATTCCCATCTTTGGAAATGGCGATGTAGATACGCCTGAAAAAGCAATGCTAATGCGCGACAAATACGGACTTGACGGCGCAATGATAGGCCGTGCAAGTATTGGCTATCCATGGTTTTTTAAGGAAGTGAAACACTTTTTTAAAACAGACGAACATTTACCACCGCCAACGATGCTAGAACGTGTAGAAGCCGCCAAGCGCCACTTACAAATGGCGATAGATTGGAAAGGCGAAACCCTCGGAGTTTTTGAAACCCGCCGTCATTACACCAACTATTTTAAAGGAATTCCAAACTTTAAGGAGTACCGAATGAAAATGGTAACCAGCGACGATTCTGCCTCAGTTTTTGAAGCTTTTGATGAGGTTTTGGAGATTTTCGGGGATTATGAGTTTGTTTAGTTTTTGCCAAATAAAAAACCTTCCTCAAATAGAGGAAGGTCATAAAAATTATTTTAATAAATTTACTTTTGGATAGTAACTTTCCAAGGTGCTTCAATATCATTTAAACGAACTAACAACGAATCGTTCTTAAATATATCAAAATAACGAAACTCTTGATATCTAGAACTGTCCCTTATGCGAAGAGTATCCATTTCTGTATTTCCATCATAACGCAAAAGGTATATTTCATTAGATACAAACTCTGTTCCAGGCTCAGGATTATAATCTACGGTACTAATACCTATATCAATAGGACCAAATACCGTTTTCCCAAAAATATCTATATAATAATTTGAAGCAACAGACATTGGATACCAATCTCCACGAAAAATTAATTCGCCATCTTCGTTTATGTATGCTGCTTTTGCTTCAATTTCACCTTCATTAAATGAAGTTCCATCTTCTCTTTGTAAATCTAAAAACATTGTGTAAATAAAGGGATCTCCACTTCCTGAGCTATTCTCTTCTTTATTACATGATGTTATCATTAATAAAGAAAATATTGATATAATATAAACTGTTTTCATAATGTTATTTTTTTAAGATTAATTTTTTAGTAGAAGTTCCTACTTCTCCTTCAAGTCTTACATAATAAACACCATCAGGAAAAGCATTAACATTTATCGTTTGCTTATCTTTTATTTCAATTGATTCTTCATACATTGATTGTCCCATTGTATTGTAAATACTCAAATTAAAGTATCCTTTTGTAGGAGCTATAATTGTTACCTCGGTTGAAGCTGGGTTTGGATATAGTAGCATATCCCCATATTCAATGATAGGCACTCTTTCTTTTTGCATCGGTTCAGCAGTTGGCGCTTCTTTACCTACAGTAATACATTGTAATGCTGGTGGTGGTGGGTCTCCATGTAAAATTGTTTTATATGAGTTTATGGTATAATTACAAACATTTGTAATCTGTAAATGTAAAGTAGATGGATTTGAGTTTTGATCCATTTTTATCTGCACTTGTCTGTTATTAGAGCTACCTTGAATAGATCCATTTGTAATAGACCAAGAATAACTGGCTGTTGAAATAAAAGGTGCTGTATAGGTGTAAGTATAATTAGGACAAGCTTGGTCGTAACCATCAATCTGTATATCGCCAAGGTTTATTATATCAGCAGTAGTGGGCTTGCTTCCACAGTTTGGTGTTACTTTAATAATTCCTCCCGACCCATTATTGGCTTTAACCCTTATAGTTGTAGTTCCTTGCCCACCTACACTGCCAACTGTGCCAATACTGGTAGGTACAAAACTCATACTGCTAGGAAGCTCCCAAAAATAATTGGTTACTCCTGGCAATGAATTTACTGAATATGTAGCGGTTTGGTTATAACAAAGCGCATCAGGACCAGAAATAATATGAAAGGTGGGATTGTTAATGCCAATACCATTGATATTATAATACATTATACCAACTTGTAATGGAGAGAAATAATTTCTACAATCCCTTAAGCTATAGCTCATTATGTTTGAGGTATTTGGCGCCCAATTATCACTCCAATTATCTTGTCCTCCAACAGATGGATCATAGCTACAGATGTTGTTAGGATCTAAAATAGGAACGAGGGTTTCTACCATCTCTTTGTATGCCAGGATCAGCCTGAGTATCGCATAAAGCGTCACCATTTATCTCACATTTCTTTTGATTAAAAGTACTGATACAAAAAATACCTTGTCTTTTTCCTCTATCTACAGCTTCTTGAAAACAATTACCTGCACTTTCATTGTAACCAGTAGGTTCCTGTCGAATATTAGCATGAGTATGTAATAAGCCTAAATTATGACCAATTTCATGAGCTACGCTATTAGCGATTAAAGGCATTGTATTATTATAAGTAGAAACAGCGCAAGAATATGGTGTTGCTTCTCCTGGCATATAACCAATACCACTCCAAATTTCATTTGGAAAGGGTACTGAGGTTATCACAAAATGAACATTTATAGCACCTGAAGTGTGATTGTTTGCGGCAATGGTTGGAAAATTATCATGACCATAATTAGCATAATTACTGTTATTTACAATACTAATATCGCAGAGCAAATAAAAATTAATGTTAGTATTTGCAGTATATATTGAATTCAAATCATCAATAACTTGATAAATTTGATTTGTAGAAATATTACCTGAACCATTATTATTTCTATAAACCCAGGCTTTAATGGGAATATCGTATGTAGTACTTGTAGGACCAAACATTTCAGGATTCATATGTGGCATATCGCTCATATTGTCCAGTTGATCTAAATAGTTTTCATCAATGTTTACATTATTCTTTATTAGTATATCTACTAATTCTTGGTTATTACCATAATAACTATTTAAAATGTATTTTTCAGCATCAACTGTTGTACCACATCCAATAAAGGGTTCTGGATTATTTTGAGCTATAATCACAAGTGGAATTACTAATAAAAAAGATAGAAGCCATCTTTTTAAAAAATGGAGGGGGGGGGTAGAATTTTTAAACATAACTTTGAAAGTTAAAGGTTAAAACTAAATTTTCTTGGGGAGTTATGATTCGTTAAAAATACTATTTTTCCCTGTGTAAAACAAAATAATCTTCTAAAAAAACAAAATTTACTTCGTTTTCATAAAAAATGTTTAAAAGACAATGTTTTTAGTTAAGAATATATCAACTTTTCCCGAACCCTACTAGAAGCAATTTTTGAAGCAATTATACCTAAAACGCTAATTGTTACAAAAACTACCACAACGTTTATAAGTTTTAGTTTTACGGGATAGGGCAGGGTGCTGGTTATGGCTACAAATTCAAATTTTAGTTGGGCTAGTACGGCTAAAACTCCTAATAAAATACCTAACAATCCTCCAAGCACGGTCATTAATGTGCCTTGCAGAAAAAAGATACGGCGAATTTCTTTCAGCGAAGCTCCCATATTGTAAAGCGTTTTTATGTTTTTCCGCTTGTCGAGAACCATCATAATTATAGAGCCTACAACGTTGAAAAGCGCAATAATCAACACCAAAGTAAAGATTAAATAAACCGCAATATTTTCGGTATTCAGCATTTTATATAAAGCATCGTTTTGCTGAATTCGGTTTTTTAGTAGAATTTTTTCTGAAAAAATATTTTCAATCTCGCTTCTTACTTTTTCTTCGGAAGTGTCTGGCAACAGTTTCATTTCAATAGAAGAAACTTTTGTGCTGTCTAAAGAAAGTAGGTTTCTGGCAAATTCCAAATCAGTAAAAACATACTTTGTATCTAAATCTTCATTTACTTGATACACACCAGAAACAACCACGTTTTCTTTGGTAAAAGCTTCGGAAGGGTCTAAGGCATTTAGTTGCCCTGTTCCTGGTTTAGGTACGTAAATTTCCAATAAATTGGCATAATCGTTTACACCCATAGACAGTTTTGCAATCGTGGAAAGTCCAACAACTACTTGATGTTCTTGGGGAACAAACCATTCTCCAAAATACATAATGCTATCCAGTTGCGTAACGTTTCCATAAAGAGAATCAACACCCTTTATATAAGCAATGTGGTTTTTCCCTTTGTAATGAAGAAAAACGCGCTCCTCAATTATTTCCGAAAAGTTTTTAATCCCTTCAACTTGTTTCAGTTGTTGTTTTTGTGCTTCCGTAAAAGTGATTGTTTTTCCGCTTTCGGGAAGTATTTTTAGGTCGCTATCAAATTCATTTGTAAACTGAAGACTGTAATCTTTCAAACCAGAAAAGCCTGAAAGCACTATAAACAAAGCCATTGCGCCAACCACTACGCCAGTTGCTGCAATACCTGTAATAATATTAATAGCATTGTTGCTGCTCTTAGAAAATAAATATCGCTTGGCGATGTAGAGCGAAAAATTCAAGTTATGATTTTTTTCGATTAGGAAGTAAATCAGGATTTTTCAACGGATTATCTTCGCCTTTTACAGCTTTATCAATCTTTTCAATATATTCCAACGAGTCGTCATTATAAAAGGAAAGATCGGGCATTTTACGAAGTTGATGCTTTGTAAGTTGTGCAATTTGATGCTTTATGTTTGGCTTATTTTTATTAAGCTCTACTACAATTGCTTCAGCCTTATCTGCCGGAAACACACTTACATAAACCTTAGAAATAGAAAGGTCTGTGGTTACGGTTACTTTACTCACCGAAATAATAATACCCATCTGCCCAGCTTCGCGAAGCATATTTTGAAGTACGTTTGCCAAATCATTCTGTAAAACGCTGGCTATTTTCTTTTGTCTGTTACTTTCTTCCATAACTGCAAAAATAGAACAATAAAGCGTAAGGTTTGTTAATGAAGGTTGAAGGTTGTTGAAATTCAATAGAATTAAGTTTGTATTTTTGGTTGAAATATAATTTTCTAATGGAAAAAATAGAACACATTGGTATTGCAGTAAAAAATATTAAAGAGGCAAACAAAATATATGAGGCTTTATTGGGAACAGCACCGTACAAAAGCGAAAAAGTAGCAAGTGAAGGTGTTGAAACTTCTTTTTTTAGAAGTGGCGAGAGTAAAATAGAGCTTTTAGAAGCTACAAATCCTGAAAGTCCAATCGCAAAATTTATTGAAAAGCGGGGTGAAGGCATTCATCATATAGCTTTTGCAGTAAAAGACATAAAATCTGAAATGGAACGACTAAAAAAAGAAGGTTTTATTTTATTGAATGAAACCCCTAAAAAAGGTGCTGATAATAAGCTTGTTGCCTTCCTACACCCTAAATCTGCGAACGGAGTTTTAGTAGAACTTTGCCAAGAAATTAATAATAAGTAAAAATAGTTTTGCTGTATTTGTAAAGTGTTTTACATTTGCAGCCTATTAACGGTCCCATAGCTCAGCTGGTTAGAGCATCTGACTCATAATCAGAGGGTCCATGGTTCGAGCCCATGTGGGACCACTTTTTTGAAGCCTTGTTTTGCAAGGCTTTTGTTTTTTTGAGGGTTTACAGTATGATAATGATTTTTTTTGGTTAGGTAGAAAAAAATACTTACTTTAGGCGCATAAATGTCAATCCCCATCGTTATAGAATATTCATGATATCATTTATATATACCGTTTTTTTTATCGTGCTTCAAGCAGCTTCGGACATTCAAGGGCCGCCACCGCCTGCAAAAAAAGGCGCGAGAGGGGTTGAAGCACCAATAGATGATAACATCTGGATTCTTCTAATCTTAGGGGTTATTTTTGGAGTTTATGTAATCTACAAAAGATATCACGCTATAAATAAGGCTTCATAAGGTTAGTCACATATTTCCCTATAATATCAAATTCTAAGTTTACTTCCGTACCAATTTTAATTTCTTTAAAACTTGTATTTTCAAAAGTGTAAGGTATTATTGCTACGCTAAATTCACCTTTTTTAGAATTTACAACTGTTAAGCTAACGCCATTTACTGTAATAGAGCCTTTTTCTACTGTACTAAATTCTGAATTTTTATATTCAAAAGTAAAAATCCAGCTTCCATTGGCTTCTTCAATGTTTTTACAGAGTGCTTTTCCGTCCACATGTCCTTGAACTATGTGTCCGTCTAGTCTATCGCCAAGCTTCATAGCTCTTTCCAAGTTTACTGTTGAACCTTTTTTTAATGCTTTTAAATTGGTTTTATCCAAAGTTTCTTTAATAGCCGTAACTACATAAGCGTCTGGTTTTACTTCAACAACTGTTAAACAAACCCCATTGTGAGCCACACTTTGGTCTATCTTTAATTCTTGTGCCAACGGGCTCTTTATTTCTAAATGAAGGTTTTCACCTTCGTGGGTAAGTTGGGCTATTTCGCCAAGGGTTTCAATAATTCCTGTAAACATCGATACAATTAGTTACATTTGCATTGCAAAAATAACAATTAAAAATGGGTAGAGAAGATAAAATAGTTGTTGGTATTTCCATAGGCGACACAAACGGTATTGGAAGCGAAATAATTCTGAAAACGTTTGAAGATGCCCGAATGTTGGAATTCTGTACGCCCGTTATTTTTGCATCGGTAAAATTAATGTCTTTTCTCAAAAAACATTTTGAAACAGATATCAATTTCCACGGAATAGATAAAATTGAAGATTTTGTTCCGAAGAAAATAAATGTATTGAATGTTTGGAAAGAACACGTAGCTATTTCTTTTGGCGAAGAAAATAAAACCGGTGGCGAATACGCTATTAAATCGCTAAAAGCTGCAGTTGAAGCTTTAAAAGAAAGTAAAATTGATGCTTTGATAACGGCGCCCATAAACAAAAGTAACATTCAATCAGAAAGTTTCAATTTTCCGGGCCATACCGATTATTTGGCTCAGCAATTGGAAGGTGAAAGTTTAATGCTTTTAATTTCTGAAAATTTACGCGTAGGTCTTTTAACAGACCATGTTCCAGTAAAAGATGTTGTGAAAAATATTACACGCGAACGCATCGACAAAAAAATAAATACGATTTACCATACCTTAGTAGAAGACTTCGGAATAGAAAGCCCAAAAATTGCCGTTTTAGGAATTAATCCACATAATGGTGATAATGGAGTTATTGGCGATGAAGATGACACATTATTGCGTCCTGCACTCGATAATATACGTAATAATGGCAAGATGGTTTTCGGTCCTTATGCTGCAGATAGCTTTTTTGGCTCAGGAAATTACAAAAATTTTGATGCAATTCTTGCTTCTTATCACGATCAAGGTTTGGTGCCATTTAAAACTCTTGCTTTTGGCAAAGGTGTAAACTTTACAGCAGGACTAAACCGCATCCGAACCTCGCCAGATCACGGTACAGCCTTCGATCTTGCTGGAAAAAATGAAGCTAATTTTGAATCATTTCGCGAAGCTATTTATAGCGCAATTTCAATCTTTGAAACCCGTGAGGAATACAAAAATACCTCCAAAAATCCGCTTCAAACGAATCGCAGAAGAGCCTATACAAAAAAGAAATAAAGTAATTATACTCACTACACATAGGAACCCGAAAAATCGGGTTTAATAATTTGAAAATTATCTAAGAGTATTTTCTCAAATTCTTTTTCTTTCCAGATTTGATTATCTAA
>Ga0256845_1003347_pt1 | contig 10916 bp, 11 predicted proteins | sample RiftiametaG_FD_189101 | JGI IMG/M metagenome (GOLD analysis project Ga0256845, IMG submission 189101) | Tube worm associated microbial communities from hydrothermal vent at the East Pacific Rise, Pacific Ocean - Riftia | ecosystem: Host-associated > Annelida > Integument > Unclassified ... | reverse complement strand
CCTTGAGGAGGTTCAGAGCCTCGATGGCCTGCATCCTTTCAATATCGGTGATGTATATCGAATTGTCTCTTTTCCGTGAGGCTTCTTCAACATACTCACGCGCAAGCTTGCAAACAAACTCCTCACTTCCTGTTTTGACAACAATGCTTCCTCCCGTTAATTTCTTCCCAACCTTCACCCGCCAACTCCCAGACGCCAACTTTAGAAAACTAATCCCATTTACCTTTTTGAATTCATTGAAGCTCATGAATCAATGTTTACCCAAGACCCCTTTGCATTAAGAGTTAAAAGGAGACTGCAAGTCTCCACTCCATAATAGAGCCTACTTCCCGAGCAGCATCTTCGTCCCAAAGACTAAGAGCACGATGCCAAACAGGCGGGTGAGGTGCTGGTTGCTCATCTTGTGCATCAGGTCGGTGCCAAACCAGGCGGCTAGCGCGGCCGCACAAGCGGTGAGTGCCACCACCCGCCAATCGATCAGATTCGGCTGACGTGAATTATTAATGGTGCTGATGATGGCGATGATCACTATGCAAGCGAGCGAGGTAGCCACCGCCCTTTTCTGCTCAAAGCCGAGCACGCCGACAAAAGCGGGCACCATCACGATGCCTCCACCCACACCACAGAGAGAGCCTAAAAGCCCGGCGATGACACCGATGATCGCCGCTGTGATGAATGTTTTCATACTTGCGAGTGATGTTTAGTTACAAATGGTGACAATCAGACGATGCAGCACCATCCTGTCGTCGAGACCCCTAGTGACCAAGCAGTGATCCGCTTCCAGACACGACTGCATCGCTCGGCGGAGCTTAGGCAAGCCAAACTTAGCTGCACTGGCACTGGCGAGAAAGAGAGGGTAGGCATTGACGCCTCCTGCTTTTTTCTGCGGTAGCCAGGCGCGTTCGCGTTCGGGCATGGCATTGATAGCCGCCCCAAACTGGTTGTAGTTGCTATTGGGAATTTTGCGTCCTTCACTAAGGGCGGCCGCCATAAAAAGATTCCGAACCGTCGGGATGATGGCGGCGCGAATAATACCGACAGCACTTTCCTTACGCGCCAGTTGTTGATCGATAAGCTCCAGGGCCCTAGCTCCATTTTTTTTCTGAATGGCGTGGCCAATTTCAAAAACCACGCCTGCATGGCTCAGAGGAACCATCAACCGGACATCGTCCACCGTCACCTCACGCCTATCGCCGAGGTAAATATCCATTTTTTCCAGCTCCATACGGATCTGACGAGTGTCCACTCCCACGAGGGTCACAAAGAGAAGCATGGCTTCATGGTCAAAAATCAGACCATGCTCGGTAGCGAGCTTTCGTACGCCGGGCATCATCTTTTCCTGCCATCCATCGCGGGAGGCATCCATTTTATCAAAGGTTTGAAAGTCACCCGACTTGCTCAAGAATTTACACAGTGAACGGGCTTTGTTAAAGACCGAGCAGCTGATTACAAAGTGAATGTCGTCGGGAAGCCCATCCTGGAGGCACTTGAGAAGAGCCTCCGCACCATCTTTGGTGGCCTCCGCCTGGCTCGTTTTATCCGCTCCGAGAAAGGTGACATTTTTGAACCAGACCGTTTTTCCTCCGCCAAAAAAGGGCAGCGTTTGCAATGCCTCGATAGTATTTCCGCAGGCACTCAAGGCATCAGCAGCATTACTGACCACACCACCGATGATTTCCGTGGAAAAGTCATCACCACCTTCTGGCTTATAACGGTTAAACACCTTCAGCGCCTCCTCAGAAACGGTTCCTTCATCAGTGCCTACAATGACGTGTATTTGACTCACGCGCGACAGCATATCGGTCAGAAGCCAATGGTCAATCCACAAGACTCATCAACAACAAACATCAACCGTCAAAGCGGTAATGGCCGATAGTTTTAAATTCGAGCAGGACATCCTCCCACTTGGGACCTTCACCATTGTTATGGACGATCCACTTCTCCGCACGACGCTCATCGGGGCCAGGAACCACGATGCCGATGTGGGAATCACCGCTAGGGAGTAGCCACACGACGATATCGCCCCAGCTGACATCCTGCATGTTCACCCCACCTTCAGCCACTTCGATCTCTGTGCCGTGGCGGCTGAAAAAGCGCTGTAAATTCTCCACCCTACGGTGATCAATGTTTGGATCCGCCTGCTGATTATTCCAGAGCTGCGGGTAAATCCGAAAATTCTTTTTCATATCCTCATGCACCCGCTGCTGAAGATCGACGCCAAGGGCACGGTAGCTGCGGATAATCACATCCGTATTCGTGCCCTTTCCCTCTGGGATATCACCTCCTGGGTAGGAAATTTGATAATACGCCGGATCGTAAGCCACCTTCTTGTGGGTGCGCTCCAGAGCCACCTTGGCGAGGTCATAACCAAATCCGTCTCCTATGCCCAGCCAAGCCACTGTCTCTTCCACCTTGAGGTCCGTAACCGGTGTGGCTTGGGCTAAAAGCTCACCCGCAAACGGCAGCGCCACATATCCGACACCGACCACGACTAACAGAACCATCAGCCAGCCGCCGCCCCACGGCTTGCGAGCCGGCTTTTTAGGGCGAGGTCCGATGTATTCGATGGCATTTAAGTGATGCCTATTGCTGTGCCTGCGGCGCATTTTTCAGTGTAAGGGTGCAAGCCAATCAATGGCTCGATATTCATGTTCTTAAGGGCCGGGGACTTATACCAAATACGGACGCCTCTGACCAGAGTTTTTCATCAAATCTAAAAAAATGAGCTCTACTCCTTAGGCTATATTTCATCAGGTTCCCTTTGGCTCTTTTTAAAAAAATATTCATCTAACCTTCATTTTCAAGATAATCATTTTCCCATCCGGCATTATTCACTATGTTAGAGTCATTTACCCCTCTTAGCTGGAGTTATCTCATAAAAATTAAAAAAAAATCGTATGCATGATCTGACCATTTAGGGCTCCTTTTTTTTAAAAAAAAATTTAAAATGAGGACATCTGAAACACCCATCCAGCTCTCAAACCCTATTTGGAGTAATATTTTAGTTCTGGCAAGTAGGCTATTTCTCTCCAGAATCCCGCTCAGAATCCCACCCCTGATCCACGACCTCATCTGAAATCCACCATGCTGATAGAACACAAAAATGAACCCCTGCACTGGGGCGCGCTCGATCTCGCCCTTTTCGGTATTCAAACCGACTGGTATGGCAGCCAGATCGACGTCCCAGCCGCCTTTGGCCTAGCCATTGATCATGGGAGTTTCTGGTTTGTCGCCAGCTGCCGCAAACCTGCGCTGCTGCACCCCGATGCCCGCCCCGGGAAGTTCACTCCGGAACTTTGGAAATACGATGTGGCGGAATTTTTCCTCAGCCATCCAGCCTCCGGCCGTTACCTCGAGTTTAATCTGGCACCCAACGGAGCCTGGTGGAGTGCGGAGTTTACCGCCCCCCGCGTCCGTGCTCACGAAGACAATGTTGAAATTCCGGGTGTCAAAACCTACGCTGAGCTCTCACCCGATGGCAGCTGGCTGACCGCCGCCTCGATCCAGCTTGAGCTACTCGAGGCCCGTTTTGGCTTTGGCCCGGAAACGAAGATGAACGTCACTTTCATTCTGAATTCTCCCGAGCAAAAGTTTCTCACCGCCACCCCGGCACCCAAAGGCACCGAGCCCGATTTTCATCGCTCTGATCTTTTTCAAGACATCCAGATCCAGGATGGCGGACTCACACTTCACCAGACTCCACCTACCCCACCCACTCCATAAAAATCATGACCTCACACTCTCCAACCATCGCCGTGGTAGGGATCGGCCGCATGGGTGCCAACATGGCACGCTGCCTTCACGACAGCGGCTCCGCCCTCGCTGCCGTTTACGATATCAACACCGAAGTCAGCGAAGCCCTGGCAAAAGAGCTCGGCTGCCAGGCCGCCCACACCTTAGCAGAAACCACCGCCTCCGCTGATATCATCCTAACCGTCGTCACCGATGACACCGCCATGCGTGCGATCTTTTCTCAGGAAAAAGACAACCTCCTCGTCGCCGCTGAAGGGAAAACGTTCATTAACTGCGCCACAGTATCGCCGGAGGTGCACATCGAGATCGAAGCCGCTTGTGAAAACTCCGGGGCCTCTGCGCTGGAGGCCTGCATGGCATCCAGCATCTCTCAGGCCCGCGAAGGTAGCCTCTATCTGATGATTGGTGGCAAAGAAGAAATCTTTAACCGCTGCCGTGATCTGCTCGACCAGCTTTCCGGCAACCTGCGCTACATCGGTGCCGCTGGACAAGCCGCCAAGGTCAAAGCCCTCGTCAATATGGTGATGAACATCAACACCGCCGCCCTGGCGGAAGGACTGGGGCTCGGTGCGGCTCTCGGGCTTGATCTCCCGCTCCTCTGCGAGGTCTTTTCCCAGACTGGGGCAAACTCCCGCGTTTTGGAAACCGATGCCGAGGATATGATCGACCGCGATCACGAGTGCTGGTTCTCCGCCGCCCATGCCGCCAAGGACAGCGGCATCGCCAATGCCCTCGCGGCAGATCTAGGACTCAATTTACCTCTCTCCAAAGCCACCCAACAACAATACCAACGCATGATCGACTCCGGTCTCGGCGAACTCGACAAATCCGGCATCGCCGAACTCACATTTCAGGGACGTAATCAATCCTAAATTCTAATTTGCACCTCCCCATGCTCCCGATCCACAATTCACAAGGTGAACGCCTTGACATCACTCTCCACGAAGGACATCGAAAAGACCACCTAGTCATCATCGGCCACGGTCTCACTGGCAACAAAGACCGCCCGATGCTCATCGCCATCGCAGAGGCATTGTCAAACGATGGCTGGCCATGCCTCCGCCTCTCCTTTTCCGGTAATGGAGAATCCGAGGGAGCCTTCACCGATTCCTGCATCAGCAAGGGCATCACCGACCTCACCGCAGTAATCGATCAAAGAGGCACGGGGAAAAAAATCACCTACATCGGCCACAGCATGGGAGGAGCCATTGGCACCCTCACCGCTGCGCGTGACGATCGTCTCAAAACTCTCATCTCTCTCGCCGGCATGGTTTACACCGCCGACTTCGTAGAGCGTGAATTCGGCGACATCACTCCCGATCAAGACCTCATGTGGGAGGATCCCGATTTCCCGTATTCAGCCAAATTTTCTGATGACCTTCGCCACACCGGCAGCACCCTGGACGCCGTGCAGGAGCTCCGCCTTCCCTGGCTCCTTCTCCACGGACTCGAAGATGACATTGTGCCACCCAAAGACAGTCGCGACCTCAGCGAAAGCCTCCGTGGCCCTTCCGAGTTAATCGAAATCCCAAACGCCGATCACTCACTTGAAGGCCACTACCCAGAGCTATGCGAGGCGATTAAAAATTGGCTGACTCAACACGCCTAGCGAGCTGCTGGTTCTCGAATATAAAGCCGGTCCATCCTCAAAAAACGAATTCTTGATCAGGCTCCCTGAGTTACCTAGACTGAGGGTATGAATCCTTCTACACAGCGCCCGCTGGCCCAAGAGCTTCGTCAATCATGCTCACTCATGGGGAACAGTGGCTGGCAGCCGATGCTTGCCGTGCATTTGATCTTTATGCTCAGCGCGGCGGTGGTTTTGACTCCGCTGACCACTTTTCTCGTCCGATTCGTGGTCTCGTTTTCCGGTCAAAAAGCTCTAAGTGATACCGAAATTGCCGCCTTTCTTTTAAGTCCGGCAGGAGCGGTGGCTGGCGTGTTGTTACTCGCGATCGGTCTGACCTACTGATTGTTGTTGTCTGAGAATGATATCAACTACTATCTGGCAGAGAAGCCACCTGAGTTTCTCGGAGCCGCGGCTATTGCGGCAGCTGCCTTATTGGTCCTTGGTGTGATTTTGATCAAAATCACGGTCGGCTGGTATTACGCACTCCCACTCGTCCTCTTTGCTAGGGAATCATCCAAAGATGCCAAAATTCACAGTGAGAAGACCAGTAAAGGGCAGGGCAAAACTCCAAGTGCTTAAGCATCGACTGATACCTGCCATCGAGTGTTCAGAATTCCCATCGGGGAAAAAGCGCTTTTGTCGCTCGGCGTTCTCGCGGTGATCTTGATCGGACTCATCAGCTACCGGATGATCGATGGTATCGAACTCAAGGATGATACCCTCGTCATTGCCCACCGTGGGGCATCCATGACCGCTCCAGAGAATACCATGGCCGCCATCAAAAATGCGGTGGATGCTGGTGCCGATTGGGTAGAGATCGATGTCCAGGAAACAGCCGATGGTAAAGTGGTTGTCTTTCATGATAGCGACTTCAAGCGAGTAGGTGGAAAGTCCCTCACGATCTGGGACGCCCAGTCCGATCAACTCCCCGGCATTGATATTGGATCCTGGTTTGACCCGACATTTTCAAAAGAGACAACACCCAGCCTGCTCGATGTGCTCGAGGTCTGTCGTGACAAATCAGGCGTGCTCATTGAGCTTAAATACTACGGTCACGATCAGAATCTTGAGCAACGCGTGATCGAGATCTTTGTCTGGACGGTCAATGACCCCATCGATATCTCAACCATGACCAGCCGGGGTGTCGATGGCCTAATCACAGACACGCCGGACACCGCCTTCAGCGTGCTGGCCCAGCGCAAGAAGCTCAAGCCCAGTGAGCGGCTCATGCTGGAACTCGCCCACATCTTTGGCAAGAGATCACGAAACCTCGAGCAATAGATCACTCTTCTTGTGAATCCCATTCAATCTGTCAAGGTTTCAGCGCGACGCTAATGTCGCCACCCATTCACTTACACACTTATGTCATTTTCCTCACTCGGTCTTTCCCCCGCCTTCATTAAGCCCTTGGAAAATTTAGGTTACGCGGAGCCCACCGCCATTCAGCAGCGCGCCATCCCAGCGGTCATCGATAAAAAAGACGTCCTCGGAATTGCCAAAACAGGCTCGGGAAAAACCGCCAGTTTCGTGCTGCCCATCCTGCACAACCTCCAAGAAAACCCCATTCAGCAACACCGCGAACCCAGCGTGCTCGTACTCGTCCCCACCCGTGAATTAGCCGATCAGGTCAATCAGGTCTTCCGCGATTTTTTACCCACTCTCACCGAAAACTTACGTTGCCTCGCCATCTATGGGGGCGTTTCCATCAACCCACAAATGCAGGCACTTGGAAAAGTCGATATCCTCATCGCCACACCGGGCCGATTGCTTGAGCTCGTTGAAAAAAACGCCGTCCGGCTCTCATCGATTGCCACTCTAGTTTTAGACGAAGCGGATAAAATGCTGAACCTCGGATTCAAAGAGGAAGTCGACCGCATTCTCGCCCTCTTACCCAAACATCGCCAAAATCTCCTTTTCTCAGCCACCCTCAGCGATGACCTCACCACGATTCGTCAAGTTCTGCTCAATGAGCCAGAAGTCATTACCATTTCAGATGAAGTGGATGAAATCGATCTCATTCACCAGTGGGGATATTTTGTCTCCGAAGAAAAAAAAGGTCCCCTGCTCCGCTACCTGATCAAGCATGAGAAAATGCAACAGGTGCTCGTCTTTGCGTCATCGATTCATAAAGTGGAAGCCATCGTCAACAAACTCTGCAAAAACGGAATCGGTGCCAATGCCATCCACGCCAAGATGAGCCAAATGGCTAGGCGAGAGTCGCTGCGTGAATTCAAAGCCGGCACCCTGCGAGTACTTGTCGCCACCGACCTCCTGTCACGCGGCATCGACATCGAGTTTCTCCCCTGTGTGATCAACTACGAACTGCCACGCTCACCCAAAGACTACATCCACCGCATCGGCAGAACGGGCCGGGCGGAATCCCCTGGCGATGCCATTTCCCTAATCACCCCGGAGGAGATGCATCACTTCCGAGTGATCCAAAAGAAAATGGGCAAACGAGTCACCATGCTGCACAGCGACGACATCGATCTCCACGGCTATTGAAAATAGCCGAATCACTCAATCACCTTCCGCATCGGCACCATGTGCGAGTAATTGAAGCCTTCTTTTTTAAAGAAGTTTTGTGATTCCGCTCCCATCTTGTCGGTTAATAAGGTAATCCGTTGAAAATTTTTCTTCCGCGCGAAGTCATCGACGTAGTCCAGTAGCATGGAGCCATACCCCTGCCCGCGATGGTTGGGGTGAATCACAAAGTCCTCCAGCAGGATCACCAAACCACCAACAGCGGTGGAAATCGTAAACAACAAATTCACCATACCAAAAATCCGATCATCATTACGCAGCACAAAGATCCGACCACGGTTCGGCTGCTCCAAAATCAATGCCAGCCCCCGCTCATGCGCGGTCCGGTCTGGATTAAAGTCCTCCTGCTGGAACATTAACTCCTCAACCAACTGCACCAATTCCGCTAAATCTTCAATGGTCGCTGGCTCTACTCGGACACCTCTCGGTGCGATTATTTTAGACTTCTTAAGTGTTATTTCAGGCATTCTGAAAGAATAATTAGCATATTTTAGGCCGAGGTGGAAAAAGTTTTTAATAAATTTACTAAAGTTTTAATAATGCTGGGTTGACAAGGAGCAGAAATTCTCTAGTTTGCGCGCCCGCACCGATGTCATTTCTTGGCCGCGGCTGGCTCACCCGAGCCAACCAAGCCCATTAAACCGAATTGTCATCATCGACACTGGCTGACCAGCCACAAACGAGTCAATAACCATCAACTACGTCTTTCACCATGAAACGCACTTACCAGCCTTCCAAGCGAGTCCGCAAACGTCAACACGGCTTCCGTTCACGCATGAGCACCAAAGCAGGCCGCGACATCCTTCGCAAACGCCGCCAAAAAGGTCGCAAACGCCTCCTTCCTAAGGGTGCTGAAATCCATTTCAAGCGCCACATCAAGCAACACACCAAAGCTGCCTAAGTCAGCTTTGCCGTGGTCAAACTCAGGCAATCACCACCGAGCCGCATCACGGGAGGATAGGAGAATTTTTTCTTCTAAAAAGCTCCCCAAGCATCAGAAGCTCGGAACACAGACTCACGGCCACCCAAGTGTGGTCGTTTTCTGTGTTTATCCCTACGTCAACGATACCACCACTCGACTCCGCTACTCCTATGCGTTTGCCTCGAAAATTCAGCATGACCAGTCACGCGGAATTCTCACGCGCCCGTCAGGAGGGAAAAGCGAAAGGTGGGGCCTACCTCGTCCTGAGCACCCTGAGCGATGAGCCACTTCATCATCATCTGGCCGGAGTCATCGTCACCCGCAAAGTGGGCAATGCCGTCACACGGAATCTCCTCCGCCGCAGGATTCATCACATTCTAGCCAAACACCTCGACAGCATCGAAGGAAAACGCTACATCGTCACCATCCTGCGCTGGCGAGCACCCGAGGCAAGCTTCGAAGAACTCGAAGCGGACTGGCTCAAACAAGCCCGCCGCCTCGGAATCCTCACCACTCCGGGAACCCCGTGAAACTCCTTGCACTCATTCTCAGCACGATCATCTTCTGGGGAATCCGCTTCTACCAAAAATTTCTCAACCCGATGCTTAAAGCCATCGGCGGCCCCAACAGCGGTTGCCGATTCTCACCTACCTGCTCAAATTACTTTCTCCAAGCCGTCAAAACCCACGGACCGTATCGCGGTTCATGGCTAGGCATCTGCCGAATCTTCCGCTGCCACCCCTGGGGCGGATGTGGTCACGATCCCGTGCCACCAAAAAAACCGGCAAAATAATCAATTTCTTCAACTTCAACTCACCACTTCAACTCAATAAAATATCATGGATCGTAAAGGATGGATCATACTAGTCGTCTGCGGAATTCTACTCGCACTGAATTTTGCTTTCATGCCGAAGGCACCCCAGCCAACGGAAACAACACCCGCTCAAACAGAGCCGGCAACAACAGAACCGGCAACGACCGCTGAATCCAGTGCTCCCCCGGAAGAGATAAAAACGGGCCTCGTCCGCGAGCCCAAAGCCGATAATGTTAAAGAACAATTCGCCTTCCTCACCTCTAAAAAAGGCGATAAGGACGAAGTGAAATTTACCTTCACCTCCAAAGGTGGCGGAATCAAAACTGCGGAGCTGCTCAGCCAGATGGCGATCGGATCATCCACGGAGCACATCATCCTCAACACCAACACCCCCGCACCCATCGGCGCGATTGGTGAAGGTTCGGATGAGTTCCTCGCTCTCAACTACACGCTCATCGAGAAAAAAGCTGAAAATGCGGTTTACTGCGAAGCCACCACCGCATCCGGACTGAAGATCACGAAAAAATGGAGCCTCGAAGAAGACCTCGAACTCCCCGGCGCCCCATGGCGCTTGAATCTCAAGATCACCTTCACCAACACAGGCAAGGCAACAGCGAACCTCTCCCACTACTCACTCTTCGCCGGCACCGCCACTCCACTGCACCCTCGTGAGTGGGAAAACCAAGGTGGTACTTTCTTTCTAGATGATGGTAGTTTCACCAACACTTCCAGCAATGGCAAAGGACTTCTTACCCGTGGAATCTTCAGTAAATCACGCGACCTCTTTCAAGACAGTATCAAAGAGCTAGAATATGTCGGTGTCTCCAACCAGTTTTTTACTACCGTCATAGCGCCAACCAGCAAATACGCGTCTACTGTTTGGGCTAAATCATCGAAAGTGGACCTCCCCGGTGGCGACCCCGAAAAACCCAAGTATGCCGTCCGCTCAGGATTTGCCTTCCCCGCCGACAAACTCGCTGCGGAAGAATCCAACACCTACAATTACTCCCTCTACATCGGCCCCAAACACTACAGCCATCTGAGAAATATATATTTTAATGGTGATACAAATCAAGGTGGTGTTTTTGATTGGATCTTTCCTTGGTTATATACATCTGACACTAGCGAAGTCATGAACTACGGCTGGTTCAGCTTTGTCTCCGTACCCCTTAACAACGTGCTCAACTGGCTGCACGACTCCATCTTCGTACACATCGCCAACAAGTGGGCCTGGGGCCTTGCCGTGATCGCCC
>Ga0256845_1003346_pt1 | contig 10918 bp, 10 predicted proteins | sample RiftiametaG_FD_189101 | JGI IMG/M metagenome (GOLD analysis project Ga0256845, IMG submission 189101) | Tube worm associated microbial communities from hydrothermal vent at the East Pacific Rise, Pacific Ocean - Riftia | ecosystem: Host-associated > Annelida > Integument > Unclassified ... | reverse complement strand
GCTCACTTCTGTGTGGATTGATTGCTTCGTGGTCATCACTGCCGAATTCTACACACCTGTTCATTTGTACAAGCTTAAAATTCATTTATTTTGATAAATACCTCCCATCAGAAAAAATCACACCCGAGAGAACATCAAGATAGCGCTTAACCGTCGGGCTTGAAAAACTCAATGACCCAGCAATCTCGGAGGCATTCAGGTTTTGTCCGTGATAATGAGCCAGCATTTTCCATAGTCTACCCATCGCCTCTGGCGCAATCTGTAATCCAAACTGCCTGAGATCCCGCTCGAGAAAATCCCGGGTGAAGTTTTTCCTCCAAAAAACACTTTGTTCATCGGAATCCGCTAAAAAAGACAAAGGAAACCCGCCTCGGCACCACAGGTTATCCAGGTTTTTCATACCCACCTCCCCTAAAGAAAACCCCTCCATCTCTATCGTGGCTATCCGCCCCGCAAGCGTTTCTGAAGATTGCCTGAGCAAATCAGGAGAGGCACTACCCAGTATCAAAAATTTCGCCTTATTATCGGGCCGATCAATCAAAACCCGCAAAGCCGGAAAGAGATCGGGCCGCTGCTGCACTTCATCGATGACAACCAACCCCTCAAGCGACCCCAAGGCAAACATGGGATTTTCTAAGCGTGCTAAATCAGCCATATCTTCCAAATCAAAGTAATTCACAGAATTTGGGGAAACAAATTCCCGAGCAAGGGTCGTTTTCCCACATTGCCGCGGACCAAGTAAAGCGACCGCACGACTCCTCTCAATCGCTTGGGTCAACTCCTCAATCACCACTTTTCGTTGAATCATCATTAGAACGCCTCACAGACTAGCGCATTTTCTGGAAGACGATGTGCCTTCCACTACAATCTCATACCAAAAAGATTGGCCAAGCCGATGGAAAACGACCCTTCAAAAAAATCTCACGCCCCTAAGCCCCCTCGCTCCCGACCCCTAAAAGTAGGATAGGCTTCCCAGCCTGTCGACTCCCTGCCCCTGATCAACCCAGCCTCTTTGAGCCACCTTCGAGCCTTGCCAATGCCGCGGCAACGGCACACTAACTTTTTAGGACAAGACATTAAAAAATGTTCTCGGAGAAATGACCCTCGATACCTTTGACTATTCAAACTAACTGTTATCTAATCTCCCACATGCCTCCGAAGAAAAAAACCAGTCGCAAAATTGCCCCCAAGACTGCAAAAAACCCATCCACAATGACTACACACTCGGCGCACCGCCCAAATTTGAATTTTTCAGTGATCGATTAAAAATTACGCCGATGGGCGGATTATCATCGGGCCTTGAGGAGGATGATTTCTTTTCCGGCCTTTGAATCCCTCAGGCGTCCTTCACGGCCTCTGGCTCAGAACTGGAGGGCTTGACCTCGACTGCCGCCTCCTCCTTTTTCTCAGTCTTTTCTTTTTCTTCCGGCGGCTCCGGCTTCTCTTCAGTCTCAACCGATTCCACAGCATCAACCTTCTCAGACTTCAAGACTTCAGAACTCCCCGACTTCTTCGTCTTCTTGGCCTTCTTCGTCTTTTTACCCTTTTTCTTCTGAAGCTCCTTCGCGGCGTGTAATTTCCCATCGGAAAAGAGAAGGACAATGCCTTCATTGATGAGCCAGTGGAGGTCGTGATACCATAAATGACGTGTATCATCATCGACATCTTTAGGCAAGAGAGCCTCCCACATGGCATCGATTTTGCCGCCTGGATTCTCAATCACCCAGTGGAATAATTGACTTGGGCGCTCAGCCATCGACATATTATCAGAGACGGTTCGGGGCCTAGCGGGACCGCAGTGGAGATGTTTTTTCCACTTAAACACCGCGAGGTGTCGGCCACTCATTTGACGGCACAAAATCGAAGCTAGTTTACCGGGGTAGCGGCGCTCTTCGATCACAGTGGTTTTCAACAAGGTCATCAAACCCTGATCAATCATTTTCGCCGGCACATTCGCCAGCACCGACATCACTTTACCTACTTCAAACTCCAGCTCAAATCCATGACTTAAAAAGTGCTGCTCCACCTCCAGGTGATTATCAAGAATGACAACCGACTCCTCAACTTCAGGAGTAACAGCCTCAACCTGTGCGATATCAGCTTCGGCAGACTCGGGAGACTCTGAGGGAGTATTATCAGAATTCGGAGCTTCATCTACCACTTCTTCCACGACCTCCTCAACCACCTCTTCCGAAGACTCCTCCGCTTCCACTTTTTCAGATTTAGGACGCCAACGGACATGCTTTTTCATGCTGTCCATCCACTCCTGCACCACCTCTTCGCTGTGCTCCATGCGGACCTTCGCTTTATAACGATCCAGAGCCATGTCCGAAAATTTTTCCCGATGAAGATCGAGAAGGTTTTTTTGATAGGCGTGATGGTTAGGAGGGCCAATCAAAACGCCACTCAGCCCGCAACGCCCAACCGATTGAAAATTTCCTTTCGGAGGATCCACCTCAACGATTTCCTCCTCGTAATAATGCTTCACAATCCCCTTCGACCAAAAATGCGCCATGCATTCTTTCTGAGAAAGCCAGAGTGAGTGATCTTTTTTACTCCGATACAGAGATTGGTTTTCACTTTCAAAAATAACATGGAATCGATCCAATTCACCCATTACCATCCAGGCGATATCAAATACCGAGTGCGTCCGTCCTGTCGCCGTAATATCCTTAGCCAAGGCATCCAAGCCGTCCTCAATGGGCATGATGCGCGCCGTAATGCCCTCGGGTGCCGGGGTTATTTGTTTTCGTTGAGAATCTCCCCGACCACCTTGAGTTCGTGAGGAATCTCGCCGACCTCGAAAATCGCGTCCACCTGATGACTGACGGCGTTCTCCTCCATCGCGCCCTCCACGCTGATCGCGGCGCCCTTGCCCTTTATTTCGGTCGCCATCATTTTGACGCTCATCGCGGCGACCACCTCTGGAGCTTTCTTGCTTACGAGGCTTTCCACTGGGTTTATCTCGTGCCCAGGCAGGGCCGAAATTTAGCGCACTCAGATCAGGCAATTGCTCGCCGGAATTATTGGATGAATCTTTATCACTCATGGATGAGCGGGATGGTGGCACGTTTTCAAAGCTAACGGAAGCTTTCAAATGCAGAAGTTTGAGAAAATTAGCGATGCCCTATGACTCGAGTTAAGACTTCAGATCATCGATCGTCTTCTCAACAGCCCGCTCGTGACAGGAGAGCACCGTCTGGGCATTTTCAGCCATGGTTTTTGCCGCTTCAGAATCTGCAAGTAAGTCAGTGATGGCTTGAGGCAAGAATTCCGCCGACTCCAGCATTTTGACCCCATCCGCCTCACGCAACATACTGATCAGAGGCTCAAAATTACCCATGTGAGGCCCACAAAGCACGGGAACACCAGTTACAATGGCCTCGGCTGGATTTTGGCCACCTTCTCCTAGCCAGCTTTTTCCAATCACGAGAAGATCAGCGTGAGCCGTCCAGTCGCTAAGCTCCCCTGTGCTATCGACCACAAGACATGCTTTTTCGGGAGATTGAGGTGCCGAGTAGCGGCTCCGCAAAACCACCTCAAACCCCGCTGACTGGAGATCACTGACCACCTCGGCACGGCGTTCAGCATGGCGAGGAACCACCACATACAGAGCCTCGGTTCCGGATTGAAGGTGCGCTTCAGCGATGAGTTTTTCTTCCCCCACATGCGTGCTCGCCGCCATCACCACACGGCGGCTCACCCCAAAGTCATCCAGCATCTTCTGAAATTCCTCACGCCGATGCGGCACAGCTCCACCTACGGGATCAAACTTGATACTGCCTGTGACCTCGATTTTTTCTCTCGGCACACCCAAGCCAACAAACCGCTCGGCATCGCCTTCGTTCTGCACACAGTAGCGGTCCACCATACTAAAGAGCGGCAGCACTAGGCTGGAAAATTTTTGATACCTAGCCTCAGACCGCTTGGAAAGCCGGACATTCACCATCGATACCGGAATCTTTCTTCGCCGTGCGACATTGAGCATGTTCGGCCAGGCTTCGGCCTCGATCAAGACGATCTGACTGGGCGAGAACCTCCGAAACACAGCACGCACGAGAAAACCAAAATCGATCGGGCTGTAGATCACACGCACACCCTGAGGAGATTTACCGAGTGCGACGTCGTGCCCGGTCGATGTCGTCGCGGCGAGCACGATTTTCTCCTCTGGATACTTTTCCAGCCAAAGATGAATAAGTTTCAGAGCAATCAACACCTCGCCCACACTCACGGCATGAATATAAACCACACCCTGAGGCTCATCAGCAGCAAGCGCTTTAAAATGAGCAAAGCGCTCCAACAAACCCGTTCCATAGCCACCACGCTTCCACATTTTCACCAACCACGCAGGAAAGGCGACGATGAAAAACACCGGCAATAAGATATTGTAAAGAATGAGAACGAAAGTGCGAGACATCGCGATGAATCGTAGAGGCTCTAGGCCCGTTGGTAAAACAGAATCCCACAACTTCCATACTTCCGCTGATCCAGCAGAGTCCAGGCCGCCTCGCCATCAATGACAATCTCGGCAGGCCGATCATTGGCAGGCGGGTCCTCAACCACCAACAAAGCACCATCCGCCAGCATAGACGGCAAGGACGCGTGCGTTAGCAACTCATGCACAAAGTCTGTATTTCCGGCATTTTTAAAATAAGGAGGATCAGCAAAAACAAGGTCATACGGGCCGTTGCGCCCTTTCAAAAAACGAAAAACATCACTCTCCACCACACGACCGCCTTTGAGAGCCAACGATTTAAGATTATCGCGGACCACCTTGATCGACTCCCGACTTTGATCGACAAAGTCAGCCGAACTCGCCCCACGACTTAGACACTCCATGCCCAGCGCTCCCGATCCGGCAAAAAGATCAAGCACACGCGCCCCAACCACTCGCTCTCCAAGGATGGAAAAAAGCGCCTCGCGCAATCGGTCAGTGCTCGGTCGGGCAACATCCCTTGGTACACTAATCTTACGTCGTCCTGCACTACCACTGATAATTCTCATGTTATTGTTTGGTAAGTCTAAAGAGTTATGAGGAGCGAATAAAGCCGGAAAAGCTTAATTCTCAGCCCCTAACTCACGCTTTTCCTCCTTCACTCGGGGAGACGACAGCCAGAGGTTCGAGCCCCCGTAGACCAATAATACGATCAAAATCAACCAACCCAATAGCTTGCGCAATCGGCGCATGATCGAGGAGGAGATCACCCTACTTTTTCTTGGAGCTTTTTGCAGGAGATGGTGAGGCAAAACGAATCACCAAACTCTTGTCATAGCTGGATACTTTTTCCTGAATCCGGTAAATCAGCAGACAATACTTCCCATCATTGAACTTCCCCACCGCCAGATTTTCGATCGTCCAGGAAAACTCTGTTTTCTCCTCAAAACTCCACTCCTGCCCCTGCCAAGCACCCAAAATACTACGAGCGCTGGCATTGATATCCTCGAGTCGCTTCAGCTCGCCATTAGGAGACTTGAATAGATCCGTTTCCGGATAGTAGCGTAACAAAGTGATAGGCATCCCCACCCCACTGACGCGAATCATCCACTCCCCGGGCTTGGGCTCCTCCAATCGGAGAAATACCTTCTGAAGCACCTTAAACTGACGCTGATCCCAGAGCTTGAGATACTCATCGTATTCATCCTTGGTCAGCCCTAGCTTTTCATGCCAAGGCAAAGGCAAACCCGGCTTGGATTTACTGGCAAACTCCTGATGCCAAGCTGGATCCAGCTTAGCTGCCGTCTGCACCTTCGCGATGTATTTGTTGATCTCTTTGGGTGGAACCACCGCTCCCACCTCACCCATCACGGGCTTATCCTTGATCAAATACGGAGCAAAAATTGCCGTTGCTTGGGTAGCCGCCACAGCCTTCTTTACAGAGGCTGCGGTCTTAGAGCCCTCTTTAGCATCGGTTTCAGCCGCCTGCGCCGAGGTCAATATCACAGTGAGGATTACCAGCGAAGATATAGTCGTTTTCAGGAAAGATAATTTCATGCGTAACAGAGTGTAATAGTCAAATAAATCACCTCCCCGAAAGTCCGCCTTCAAGGCAGAGGGAAGCTGGGCGGCACATTAACGAACCCAAAGCCAAGTGCAAGTGCCAATGTCCAAGCCCATCCGAACACGCACACTCATTAGCGCTCGAGACGAAACACGTGCTCGCCCGGCTTATAATAATTTAACCGATCCCGCGCTATGAGCTCCAGATACTCGGAGTCAGATTCAATCGCCCGGTGCTCTCGGTCCTTGGCATCCACCCGACTGACCACCTCATTTTCCATGCCGTGAACCTCGCCAAGGTCGACCTTCATCTTCTCAAGCTTCCGGTACTCGGGTAACATCGCCACCATAAAGGCAACACAACCCATCAAAGCCAAAACACAAAAACCCAGACGCACACCAGTATGCATCTTCTCAGTGCGAGCGTGCATCTTCGTTGCGCGGTTATTAAGGCGACGTTTCGCCCTGCCATGCTCCCTCTGAGCTCCACTATGTCTTCGGTTACCTGCCATAGAGATATTAGTTCTAGCCGAACCTACCTAATTATTTAAGATATCAAAAGCAAAAAATCAGAAACATCGGAGAAAAAACCGCAGCAAGACGAAGCCCATCCACCCCATTTATTTAAACATTTGGTATTTGGTATTGGGAGTTCAGAATTTAGAGCCTAAAATCCCCGCATGTCCTTTCTGGAGCTACAAGATATCAAAACTCATTTCCCTGTCCGAAAAGGCATGCTCAGCAAAAAAAATACGGACACCGTAAAAGCGGTCGATGGCATTAGTCTGAAAATCCAACAAGGTGAAATCCTTGGACTCGTCGGCGAATCTGGTTGTGGAAAATCCACTCTTTCACGCACCATCATGCAGCTCATCCCCGCCACCTCGGGCGGTGTAATTCTCGAAGGCCAAAACCTCTCCACCCTTCCCAGCGGCCAGATTCGCAAACGCAGGCTGGATTTCCAAATGATCTTTCAAGACCCCTACGCATCGCTCAATCCGAGAATGACGGTTTTCTCGACGCTCGCCGAAGCGATTAGACAGCGACATCCCAAACTCTCCGGTGAAGCACTCGATGAAATGATGGAAAAGCTCATGTCGCGCGTCGGCCTTGATCTTCGCTCCATTCGGAAATACCCTCACGAGTTCTCCGGCGGCCAACGCCAACGGATCGCCATCGCCCGCGCTCTGGCCACTGAACCCAAACTCATCATTGCGGACGAACCCGTCAGCGCGCTCGACGTCTCCATTCAGTCCCAAATTATTAACCTCCTGCTCCAACTCCGCAAAGAACTCAACCTCACCATGATCTTCATCTCCCACGACCTCTCCGTGGTGCGCTACATCGCCGACAACATCGCGGTCATGCACCTAGGAAAAATCGTCGAATACGGAGAAGCCGAGCAGGTCTTCAACTCCCCCCAGCACCCCTACACCCAGACACTTCTCGATGCGATCCCTCAGATAGGGTGAACATCCTCATTTTTTCTTTTCTTAACTATGAGCCAAAACGAGCCAAAACCAAGCACGTCAGACTACCTAGTTTACGCGATCTACCGAGTCTTCGAATTCATCCTCAAACTCGCCCCGGTCAAGGTGCTCTGCTTCATCGGAACAGGCATAGGCCACCTCACCTACCTCCTCCTCAAAGACCGCAGAGAAATTGTCACGCGCAACCTGCGCATCGCATTTGGCGAGGAAATGAGCCATGATGAGATCCTCACCCTCACAAAAAAAACCTTTCAACATTCCGGCTCCAACCTCATTGCCAGCCTCTGCACCTCCTCCTTTTCAGAACAACAAATCCGCGATCACATCGAATTCGTAGGAGCGGGAAATCTCGATGCCGCACGGCAGCAAGGAACCGGACTCATCGGCCTCCTCTCCCACATGGGCAACTGGGAACTCATGGCTCAGATCCACTTACTTCACCCTGCCCTCTGCCCTCCAGGCTCACTCTACCGCCCCCTCGACAATCCGCTCATCGATAGCCTAATCAAATGCCGCCGGAGCAGCGAAGGTGCCCAACTTTTCAGTCGCCGTGATGGATTTTTCAAACCCATCGCCCACATCAAATCCGGAGGATGCCTAGGAGTTTTGGCCGACCAGCATGCAGGAGCGCATGGACTCGCCGTTCCCTTTTTTGGCAAACTCACCTCCATGACCAACCTCCCGGCCATCATGCACCGCCGCACCGGAGCGGCCATCGTCCCGCTCTCCATGGAATCGACCAGCCCAGGCAAATGGCGCATCACCATCCACCCAGCCATCGACATCCCAGCCGATAAAAAAACCGACACCCTCTACATCACCATGCTTTGCGCCAAAGCTTACGAGACCATCATGCGCACCAACCCCGCCGATGTTTTCTGGATGCACGGGTACTGGAAAACCGGTAGAAAAGGACCGTTAAAAATCGATGGCCTCCAAAAGAAAAGAAAACGGGGAACCCAGCGCGCTTTGGCCACCAAACCATTCCGAGTGATCGTTTACACAGGAAGCGCTCATCATAATGCCCTGGAAATGATCGAGCAGCTTCAACGCCTCAAAAATTACCGACCCGATATCCACCTCACCACCGTAGGCGAATATCCCATTTTCAAGGAAAGCCATGAGCATATCCCCGCACCGGCTACCCAATCACCCAAATCGCTTGCCGCCACCCTAACTCAATACGATCTCAACCTACCCACACCGATTGATTGCACCCTCGACTTCACCGCCGACGGCTCGGGTGGCGAGCTTTTCCAACTAGCCAAGTTCACTCACATCTTCACCCTGCACGGAAAACACCAAAGCAGGCGAACACAGGGAGCCTTCTCAAACATTGACACCCCCACACTCGCAGACTTCCTCAACAGCCTAGGCATCCAAGACTAATTCATTACGATGAGCAACACACTTCCCCAGAAAAAAGGCTGGCCAGTCTTCATCGATCATCTCGCCCGCACATGCAAGCTCTGGCTATGGATCATCTTTCTCCTCTTGATCTCACGAGCCATCCTCATGTGGACCAATCGTTTCAGTATGGACGAGGGGATCTCACTCTCGGATTTTGCTCTCGCGTTCTTCACTGGATTCCAGTTCGACGCCCCCGTCGCCACCATCGCCAGCCTGCCCGCCTTCCTCAGCACCTGCCTCACACTTCTCTTCCCTTGGGGAAAAGGAGCCACGATCATCCGCGCGGCAAGCACCTACCTCATCACCATTCTCTGGGTAATCATCACCACGGTCACCCTTGTTTACTTCCACAACTTTCACAACCAATTTGATGCCCACATGTTGGGAGCCGTTCACGACGATCTTGGCGCCGTGATGATCACACTTTGGAAATCCCACCCGATCATCCCGGGCGCACTTGGGTTAATCATCCTCTGTGCACTTCTCCTGTTTGCTGGATCACGCTGGGTTCGCGCCCCCTTCCCTATCATTCATTCTCTCAAAAAACCATCCCGCCTCATCTCCAAAATCGTATTTACCCTCCTCACCCTCGCCGTTATTTTTATCGCTCTCAGAGGAACACTGAGCCACCGCCCCATCCAGAAAAAAGACGCCGCGCGCACCACGCATTCCATGCTCAACCGCTGCGTCATCAACCCATTTTCATCACTCAAATACGCCATCCAAAGCCATCAAGATCTCATGAAGGCTAATGGGCTAGACCATTACATCGATCACGAAAGCCCCCTCGGTGCATTCCGTGAATACGCCAATAACCCTGACATCAAATCCGTGGACGATGCCTTTCTGCGCACAGCCCAAGGCCACACGGGCAAAAAACCACGGCACATCTTCCTCATTGTCATGGAAAGCTACGACGGCTGGACCATGCTCCCCCAGCATGCCGACTGGCATATTTCCGACGAACTCAAAAAGCTCGGACAAGAAGGCATCTACGTGCAGAAATTCCTCCCTGGATCACGCAGCACCATGACCTCACTGGGAACGATGATTAGCGGCCTTGCGGACGCCGGAGTTATCACCAACGAACGCTCACGCCCTGGCGAAGCTCCGTTTGCTACAGCCATCGCTGCGCAAATGAAACAACTCGGCTACGACACCCACTTCTGGTATGCGGGCTACGCCAGCTGGCAGCGCATTGGAGATTTCACCCAAGAACAAGGGTTTGATCACATCCACATGGCAACCAGCATGGGAAAAGACGCAGACATCAATGAATGGGGAGTTTCAGACAAGCATCTCTTTTCCCATATCCGCAATACATTTCGAAGTGACACCCCGACGTTTAACATGATTATGACGTCCTCGAATCACCCCCCGTATTCGCTCGATCTCAAAAAAGAAAACTGCCCGATCACATCCGTCCCCGCAGCTTACCAAAAAGAATTCGAACACGGCTCAGCCACACTCAACATGCTAGGACACCACTGGTATTCTGACAAATGGATGGGAGATTTTGTCCGAAAGGTTTCGGGCCAAACTCCCGACTGCCTCTTTGCCATTACCGCCGACCACTGGGGACGCATCTTCCCAGGCCCCCGCCCCACTCAATTTGAAAAAGCCATCGTCCCCCTCGTCCTTTACGGACCAGACATCCTGCCCAGCGACATTGATGCCGATCAACTCAGCGGTAGCCACTACGACCTAGGAGCCACATTGATCGAGCTTGCCGCTGAGCCTAGATTTCAATACCATGCGATTGGCCAGAACATCCTTACCACCCATAAAAACAACGTCGCCATGTCCAGACTCTGGTTACTTGGAGACAACTTTATTCTCCCCGCCACCAAAAAAAATCAAATCGAAACCCTCGACGGCACAAAACTCCCCACTTCACCTATCGACCTAGGCCCCGTCCGCAGACACTACAACCTCACCCACGGCATCTCATGGTGGCGACTCCGTAAAGGTAACGATCTACCCAACAAATAAAACCTCCCATCACCCATGAAAACGATCA
>Ga0256845_1003345_pt1 | contig 10922 bp, 12 predicted proteins | sample RiftiametaG_FD_189101 | JGI IMG/M metagenome (GOLD analysis project Ga0256845, IMG submission 189101) | Tube worm associated microbial communities from hydrothermal vent at the East Pacific Rise, Pacific Ocean - Riftia | ecosystem: Host-associated > Annelida > Integument > Unclassified ... | reverse complement strand
GCTCAGCCCGCTCGCCTTCCAATCTTGAACTCGCTCAACCCACTCATCACACTTCGTTCTTGCCATACACGTGATCGTGCACGCGCGCGGGTGAGCTGCTCAAGTACGGGGTTGGTGCAGGGGGTACGCTTCAAAACTCAGGGCCGCCGTAAGCCCTGCAATCCCCGCCCCTACTATCAGGACCGACAAGTCCGCGTTCACGGTGATGGGAGTGCTACTCATGGAGCCGCCACAGACTCAAGGTTCACGTCATCAGTCCGAAGGGAGGCTTGCCTTCGAATGAGGTTGGAGTTCTGCTTAGTTAAATCAAGGATGTGCCCTAGCAACTGAACACTTCCGCCTCCGCTTCCAAGCTCAAAAAGACGATTCTCTTCATTATACGCCTCGTTTGCGATCCGGTAATGACGACCGCGAAACACAACAAGCGAGCGTAGGCATGATGATAAACCGGCCACGATCTCCTGCATCGCTATGGTGGGCTCACTCCCATCGGAAACTTCATGAAGAGCCTGATTCACCCGATGCACCAATGAAGGCCCTTTCGCCCATTCGATATACTTTTCCCGCCAATCTGGAAGCGAGAAAGCAGAAGATTCACGCCAAAAGTCGTCGTACTCCGGGTCGAGTTAATCGAAGACCCAAAGACCCAAGTCCACGAGCGCCACAGGAGCATGAGCTGCAGCCGGTCCCAAGTACGAACCCCCACCCACCTCAATATCAACGAAATAGTGGCGCATATCTTGGGCGAAGAATCTCGGGCTCACTTCGCGAAGAACGATGTGCATCGCTTCCTCCAACACCTTCAACTGATCAGCCAAACCCCAGACTTGGAAAACTAATTCAGGGTCAAGGAGGTCAAGCTTTCGTATCACATGAAGCCCCTCGATCGCCCGGCCGAGAGCTGGCATCGAAATGCGCACCGCTCCCATAAGCTTCGACTCCATCGGATTAAGCGTATAATTTCTTTCGCGCGTTCCGGTCGGATTCCAGGAGATGTAATGTTGAACGGTGTCTCGAGGAATCATGTCAGTACGTCTGCCTAGACGTTCTAAGATGGACTCAATTTCCGGAAATTCACCAAGAGGCTCAACTCCATGGCGCTTTATCGACCCGAGAAACATCCCCAGGTCACGCATAACGGCTAGACACTCCACAGGACGAAACGACTCGACCTGTTCGAGAGACGGACAGATTGCTTTTAGCTCCTCAACAAGTCGAGAAACGTCGCCGTCCTGATTCATAAGAGGTAATGCCGCCAGTCGAGCGTCCGCTTTCAGCGGATCGAGAACCTGGACAGCCTCCGCGCATATTTGATCATACCGACAGCTGTTCGCTGATTGTATAGATGTAGTCATAGTAACACTCAATTCCGTGAGGCACTGTGCCCCCTCCCTCATGATCGCTGACAAGCAGGGCAAATTCATGCCCCCCTTCGCCGCCATGCCCCAACTATTGATGCACCCAATTCGCCACACCCTAATACTTACAATGCGCTTGAGGTTGGCTCCTCAGAACAAAGGAGGAGTTCCTGCAAAGAAAGCCTCCCTACAAACGAACCAACTCCTATAAATCCGTGCCGCCAGCGCAATCCCCCCCCTAGACAGCTCTCGAGGTTAGGCAGACCGCGCGCAATTGAAAGAACGACGAACCTCCTACTGATCTTAGGCTGGCACCCTAGCGGCGTCTGGTTCGGGGTTTCTACTCATCATTACAAACGTTCCCTTCAACTTTCGACTCTCGGGGCGCGTTGCCCACGACAAGATTGTGAGCGCCAAAAACACGAGAGGAACCGCCACTTTATCAGCGGATGAACCCGAAGAAATATGCGAATACGACGCACCTGTGAGGTCGAATACAAGCCCAGCATAAGCCCACTCTTTCAACTGGGGCAACCGTGGTAGACCCAGAGTAACCCCGGCCAACAGTTTCCAGATACCTAGAAGAGTCATCAGATATACCGGGTACCCCAATGTGGTAATTTCTTCCACTTTATCGGGCAACTTGAGTAGGTCTACAGCGCCTCCCCCAATAAACCCCAAGACCAGAATAGAAGTTGGTACCCAGTAGATATATTTGTGTATTTTCATGTTCGTTGTCTCAAAACCATAACTTGCGCACGCCGTTTGATCACTTCGATTGGGTTCTAGCAAATGCCACCCCTCCAAACGACCGTCCAAAGAGCACTGATACGAAGTTCCTCCGATTAAGTGCAGTAACAGACAGTCCCAAACGAGGTAGGCCTAAAGCCGAAGCACTCAATCAAGTAACAAATACTTGACCGAAACATTAGCAAGTGCTTACCTTTTATTGGGGCGGCACAGCTTGCACAAGCCGTTGTTCCCGAATAAGACTGTTCCCTATGTCGTACCAATCGTTCAGACAACTTGAGGAACTCGCCGCGTTCGTCAGTGTGATCGATGCAAACGGATTCAGCGCAGCGGCAAGAGAAACGGCCGTGCGCAAAGCAACACTCAGTGAGCGGGTGCAATCTCTTGAAAAGAGATTGGGGGTTCCCCTCATGGTACGCACCACACGTTCCATACGACTCACAGAAGAAGGGCGAGCGTACCTAATTCATGCCAGGCGCTGCCTACAATCGGCCCGACAGGCCGATAATGTGGCCATTCAAGCCAGAAAAGCTCCGGGCGGACACCTTCGAATCACCGCCCCCAACGCTTTCGTCTCGCTTCTTTTCGAAGAGGTAATCTGCGCCTACCTTTCGCTTTATCCTGACGTCACCGTTGATATCAATAGCTCCTCCACCATTCGAGATTTGGCGCGCGACGACTTCGATCTCGCGATTCGAGTCGGCCCTCTCGCCGACTCGTCCATGATTTCTCGCAAGTTAGCGAATGTTCGTGCAGGGTACTTTGCGTCGAAAACCTACCTAGATACGCATGGTACACCCCAGCACCCCGGCGCCTTGCAAGAGCATCAAAGTATCGCAACTCAGAGAACTCGAGGCCCACAAAAGTGGCCGTTTTTGATAAATGGTCAACTAGAAGAGGTCCACGTTTCACCCCGCATTACGGTGGACAGCTGTGATACCGCAATGGCATCTCTTGTAGGGGGGTTAGGAATTCTTTATGCCCCCCATCGCCTGATTGAAGCCTCTGCCCATAGGCGAACTCTAATTCCGTTGCTTGCCGAGTTTTCGCCGGTAGCTCCGCCAGTGCACGCTGTTTTCACCAATGGCGCATCCAAGGTACCCAAGGTCGCCGCCTTTCTTGAATTATTGATTGCGTGGTGTAACAATCGTGACAGGCACATCTAAATTGCTCATCTATCACTCAGCCAAATAATTCTTGCTCGACCTACTCTTTCTTGTCTTCGTCTGGGCGCAGAGAAAAAACCCGAGCAAGAGCGGGCGCTTTCTTTGACTTTTTCGATGAGCGATTTTCTCCTGTCGAACGAGCCAGTTCGTCCAAAGAGATAGCTGAGTCGGTGGCCGCTTCCAAAAGGTCAAACTCATTGAGTTCCTCACCTTTCTCTGACGCACCCGGAATATCTTCGAGCCTCACAGACTCACGAATCAAAAACGCCCCATCTAAGAGATTTTCCAGCTTTTGGTTCTCGGCATCTTCGGTCGCACGCTCCGCACGAGTACGCCCATGCAAGCGACGATTGGTATCGGCGCGCTGTGATTTCTCTTCTTTGGCTTTCTTTTTTCTAAATCGATTGAGATTGACCAAGTTGCCCATGCTTTTCCTTATCTGCCACGAGGAAGCATCGGACGAAAGCATGAAGAAAAATCATGGTAAATTGCACCCAAATACCCAAAACTTGTACAATTCGGTGCAGTATGCCATGGTTTTTGCGTGAATTATCAGGTTTTAGCAGCTCAATTGGTCAAGGCCCGACGCGGGGAGATCACCCAAAAGGAGCTCAGCTCTGAGCTGGGCTATCAGAGTAATGTCGTTTTTTCTTGGGAAAATCAGCGTGATGAGCCAAGCGCTCGTACATTTTTTCGCCTCGCGGCCATTACAGGCGATGTGCCAAGCCTGCTGGAATTTTACGCAGGCAATGCCTGTCCCGATTTAAGCCAGCGCCCAGGCGTCACGCTTTTTCTCCGCGAACTTTTAGGGGAAAAAAAGATCTCTCATCTCAGCATTGAGATGGCCCGAAATCGCCATGTGGTCGGTCGTTGGCTCCGGGGGCAGACGGAGATGCCCCTGTCGATACTCTTGCAATTTATCGAAGTATGTACCGGACGGCTTTTCGACTTTCTGGAGTTCTTCGTCGACCCCAAGTTAATTGATGAGATTTCCGCAGAGTACCAACAACTCTTGATCTCACGAAAGTCTGACGTTGAACTGCCTTGGTCCCACGCCATCGTACGTATGGTAGAGTTTCCTGCTTACAAAAAACTCAAAAAACATCAGACTGGTTGGTTCGCCCAACATCTCGACATTACCCACGAAGAAGAACAGAAGAGCATTGATGTTCTGGTTCAATTGGGGCGACTTCGGTTTCATAAAAACCACTACCAATCAACCAATGATATCGATGTAAAGAGCAGTCGTGACCTAACCGCTATGCGAAAACTGGGCTCTTTTTGGATGAGAGAAGGTGCCCAACGAGTGCTCACACCTGAGAGCGGGCGCTTTTCTTACAAAGCACTCACTTTTAGCGAAGAAAACTTAATCAAGGCAAAACAACTACAACGTGAATATATGCAAAGCCTTTTAGCTCTCTCAGAAAAAAAGCAACCTCAACAGGCTCTCACTCTTGCGGCCACACAAATTTTCACACTCTACCGTGAACCTTCCTCCAGCAAGTAAGCGCAAAGCCCATGACCCTAAAAAAAGCATTCTTACCCGGCACTTTTAGCTGGGCTGATTTAGCTACGACCAATCCCGAAGCCGCCAAATTATTTTATGGCGAGTTGTTTGGTTGGTCCTATCTCGATAAACCAGTAGGAGAAGATGAGTTCTACAGCTTAGCCAGCATCGAGGGGGACAAGGTTTGTGCTCTGTACCGCCTGCCACAAGACAAAGTGCAACGTGGTATTTCCCCTCATCTACTCAGCTATATCACAGTCGATGATGCGGCCAAAACGTGCGCTCGAGCAGAAAAAGCCGGTGGGAAAATAGTAACTCCACCTTATGATGTATTCGAAGCCGGGCGCATGGCAGTCATTGACGATGGGGCTGGAGCTATTTTTGCCGTGTGGCAGCCCAATAGAGACATTGGTGCCGAGCGCGTAAACTTGCCGGGCTGCCTATGTTGGAACGAATTGAACACACGCGACATAGAGCGTGCCAAGCAGTTCTACTCGGCTGTTTTTGACTGGGATTTCGAGCATGGCGAGGGAACACAGCCTTATCTCACCTTCAGCAATCAGGGCCGTCTCGCAGGCGGCATGATCAAGATGGGAGCACTCCTTCCCCCCGAGATACCTGAACACTGGAATGTCTATTTCGCGGTGAAAGATTGCATGGCAACCCTCACTCAAGCAGAAAAACTGGGAGGTACGATTCTTCTACCTGCAACAGACATTCCGAATGGACGTTTTGCAATTCTGCGTGATCCTCAAGGGGCTACGTTCTGCGTCATCCAACTCGCGGCAAGAAAAATCGCACAAAGAGTCGCCGCTGATTCATGAAGTTACGCCCCTACCAAGAAAAGGCGGTCGATGCTGCCGTGGCACACTTTCGCGCGAGCTCCGAGCACGCCTGTATTGTTCTGCCCACCGGCTCAGGCAAGAGCTTGGTCATAGCCGAGCTTGCGCGCCTTGCAAAAGGTAGAGTCCTCGTGCTTGCCCACGTAAAAGAATTATGCGAGCAAAACTTTAACAAGTTTCATGCCGTTTTGGGCCACTCCTCAGCAGATTTCGAGAAGCACAAAGGCGTAGCAGACAACTCAAGCGGCATATATTCTGCGGGGTTAGGAAAAAAAGAGTCTCACCACGCAATCACCTTTGGCAGCGTGCAATCTGTAACTCGAAATCTACCGACATTTTCTGAAAAGCACTCTCTTTTAATCATTGATGAATGTCATCGCATCAGCGGGGAATCAGAAACTCAATACGGTAGGGTGATAGCTTATTTAAAAAAGACAAACCCAAATCTTAAGGTGTTGGGCCTCACCGCAACGCCCTACCGTCTGGGTATGGGTTGGTGCTACCGCTACCATGCAAAAGGTTACGTTCGCACGGAAGAAGCTCGCCCCTTTGAAGTCTGTATTTTTGAGATGTCCCTGCGGGAGATGATCTCTCAGAAATATCTCACGCCTCCGTCAATAGAAGATGCCCCCATTGCCCAATACGACTTTGGGGCCCTCAATTCTAATCAGGGCGGCACTTTCTCAAGTAGCGAGGTCAACTCACTTCTGGTCCGACACAAGCGTGTGACCCGATCCATCGTGGAGCAGATTGTCCTGCGCGCCTGCGAGCAAAATCGGCAGGGGGTGATGATTTTTGCTGCAACGGTGGACCATGCCCGAGAAATTGCCGGTTATCTGCCTCCGGGGGATGTTGCCCTCATTTTAGGAGAGACCTCGGGCGATGAGCGCGACAAAATGAGACTCTCTTTTCTTAAAGGAAAGACACGCTACTTGGTCAATGTCTCCGTACTCACCACCGGTTTTGACGCACCCCACGTAGACCTCATCGCTATCCTGCGCCCCACCGAATCCATAAGTCTCTTTCAACAAATCGTCGGGCGCGGTCTACGTCTAGCACCCGGTAAGAGCGACTGCTTAGTAATCGACTACGCAGGAAATGGCTTTGATATCTTTTCTCCTGAGGTTGGCAACAAAAAGCCCACGACTGATAGCGTCCCGGTAACGGTGCGGTGCCCCGAATGTGAGTTTGAAAACAAATTTTGGGGACAGGTTGATGACGAGGGGCACATTGTCGAGCATTTTGGACGTCGTTGTCAGAACTTACGTAGCAACTCCGAGGGAAAGAAATCACGCTGTACCTATAGATTTCGCTTCAAAGAATGCGAGCGCTGTCATGGTGAAAACGATATTGCGGCGAGAAACTGTCAGGAATGTGGCCATGCAATCGTAGATCCCGACGACCAGCTCAAAAAGGCGCTCAGCCTCAAGGACGCTATCGTTCTTCGTGTGGCTGGCCTAACTTTTGAAAAAACAGGCGAGAAAATAAAAGTCATCTACCACGACGAAGAGGGAACTCAGGTGAGCGAGAGCTTCAACTTTGAACATTCTGGACCGCGTGCGCGCTTCAATCAAATTTTCTCTCGGCGAATCGCCTCGGGTCGTAGCCCCTTAGAACTCACGCTTTGTGAACATGTTGTCCAGCTTCAAGCCCATTTGCCTCGCCCAGATTTTGTCATTGCTCGCAAACAGAAAACGCCTCCTGGGCGCGCACCTTGGTACCGAGTTCAAGAAAGAATTTTTGACTATGAGGGTCGCTACCGCAAGGCATTTGTCTGATAAAACTCACACAAACCTTGAATAAAAAGCAACAGAACACAGGCATTGTCCCCCTAGGGCGCGAGCCAAACTAAGATCTCCACCGAGTTTGTATGTTCAAACATATCGAATAACTCAAGTGATTGAACCTTAAAACCCTTCTGCTGCAGGCACGCCAAATCTTTTACCAGAGAAGGAACATGACATGAGCAGAGGGCAATCCATGAGGGGTCGAGACGCACAAGCTCTTGCAACGCTTCCTTTAACCCGGCCCGGGGCGGGTCTAAAACCAGCAACTCGGTCTGCTTACCTTCGCTCACTTGGCGTCTTGACCAATCAAAAACGGCCTCGCATCTCCACTCCCCCGTAAGGCCCTGCTCCCCCGCAGAGCGGCGCCCAGCAATCAGGGCATCAGGCTGAATCTCCACCCCTACCCCCTGGAGGCCGGCCGCCAATAGAGGCAGAAGAAAATTTCCTGAACCACAATAAAGGTCTGCAACTTCTCGCACCCCCCTCGTCAAAGCACCCTGAACAAGGGAGGCAAGTAATGCCTGATTCACTCGCTCATTTACCTGACGAAATGAGCCCAGAGGAACGTAATAGTAGAGTTCAGAAGTCAGTGCGCAGCGCTGAAAAAGAGGCTTTCTTCCGGCAAGCCCCACCAAAAAGTTATCTCCTAAAACACTAGCGATGAGTTCAAGCGATAGGTTTTCTTCTGCGGCAGAGGTGACAAAAGAATTCGCTCGTCGCGTAAGAAAAAGACCGGGCCGCCCGTCAAGATCCGGAGCCCTCAGCTCGAGATGGGAAAAAATTGTCAGGTGTCTCTCGATAGGCGCAACGAGCCGAAGAAATTCTTGCAAAGTACTTCTCAAACCGGGGCTCAGAACGGGGCAATGAGCATCTTTGCCAGGGTTGAAAAAAATTACTTTTCCCCGCGCATCAATTCGCAGCCTGATCCTATCGCGATAGCCTGCCTGTGCGCGCGTAGAATGAAATGTCAGAGGTAGTTGCTCTCCAAGCTCTCCAAGGCCAGCGACGAGAAATTTCCTCACCTCATCTCTCTTCTTTTTTTCTTGCTCAAGACTTGAGAGATGAATTTGAGGACACGCAGTGCAAAGGGCTGCACGCGCGCAGTCTAATTTGGGTTGAGCTAAGGTACTTAGAAGCACGGAAAATCCCTTCGGTTTTTTGGATCAGCAGAGACTATTTGTAAAAAACTTCTCTCAGCACAACAACCGGGTCGCATTTGCGGAGTTCTAGGGCAACACTTGTTCTCATGAGGTCGCAGAAACGCATAAAAGGGTACAATCAAGCCGCACTTGACTACAAAATAGTCGAAAATGCGCTTTTGTGTCTGGCCTCGTCTCCCGAAAAACATGCCAACCTGAAGGAACTAGCGAGCAATGCGGGATTGAGTCCGGGGCACTTTCAACGCCTGTTCTTGCGCTGGGCGGGCGTCTCACCCAAGAAATTTCTGCAATATACCACAAAAGAGCACGGTAAAATTCTACTTAGAAGTGGTCATTCGGTACTCACCACAGCCGAGAAGTTGGGGTTAAGTAGTGCCTCACGCTTGTACGATCTGTTGGTCAGCAGCGAAGCGGTAACTCCCGGCCAACTCATAGGTGGTGGATTGGGATTGGAAATTGACTGGGGATGCCATGATTCACCCTTTGGTCCCGCTTTTATTGCCGCGAGCGATAGGGGGGTTTGTGCATTACATTTTTTGCCAACGAATGGTCCCCTAGACACTTCAATTGGGCTATCGCTTGAGCGTTTACGCTCGGCGTGGCCCCAGGCGAAGAGTAGGAAAAACACACAGAGAACTCTCGCTCTGAGGAATAAAATTTTTTCGAAGACTCTCAGCAAAGAACCTCTTGGCGTCATGTTGCGCGGCTCTCCTTTTCAACTCCGTATCTGGCAAGCTCTGTTGCAAATCCCGCAGGGGGCTCTCATTAGCTACGGTCAGTTGGCACAACTTGCTCAAAGTCCCGGAGCGGCACGAGCTGTAGGAAGCGCCATGGCATGCAATCCTATTGCCTATTTAATACCCTGCCATCGCGTGATTCGCCAAATTGGAGAGCTAGGGCAATATCATTGGGGCGTCGAGAGAAAGCGGGCAATGATAGCCTGGGAGTCAGCCCAGAAAGACCTTTACTGAGGCCGTAGTTTGGGCCGCTGAGCGACCAAAAGTACGTTTTTGAGAGCCCCTCGGGGAGCGTTGCGTGAAACAGTCAAGCCCAGAGCCCTGAGCTCCTCTTCTAACTCGCCCGAATGTCTAAACGCGAGTTCCTCGCCGCGATTGAATCCCAAACGGCGGCCCCACCGCTCAAAAAATGCGGCAAAACGAGCACCTTTTCCCAGGCCGTGACCGGTTTCACGAATCACAAGTCTGCCTCCTGGTCTCAGTACTTGGGAAAATCTCCGTAAAATTTTTCCTTGATCTTCTAACGAAAGATAATGCAAAACGTCCAAGAGCAGCACGGTATCAACTGAGGGGGGAATGGGAGCCTCTCGTAAATCTCCCTGGACATAACGAAAAGCCCCCCCCTCAATGGCAGAGGTTGCCTCAGATGCAACCCGCACCTTAGTGAGATCATGATCAAAGCCCCAAACACTTTGTACTCCTCCCCATTGGGCCATCAGCACAGAAAACTGCCCTCGTCCGCAGCCTGCATCTACCAGAACGCCCCAAGGGCCAGCTTCACGACAAAGAGCAAAGAGTTCGTCAGTGAGAGGATCGAACCTGAGCTTTGCCCTCACGTAATGGCGATGGGCAGGTGGCGATCGCTCATAAAGTGAGTTCACAGTTTGCACAGCAAGAGCCTGGCTGATCAATGGGATATTACCTTCTTGGATTGGTAGAATTTTGCAAGTAAGCAAGCGGCTCCTCCCAAGACAACACCCAAAATAACACCCAATAAAGCAGCACCTACGAGCAGGTCTTGGCTCGCATGAAGTAGCTGGGTCTCTAGAGTTTGGGGGCTCTCATAGACGAAAGCATCCAAGCTAAAATGAACTAGCTCTCCCGAGAGAAGCATTGATCCCAGCTGAAGCTCTGCAAAAATTAACAGAGGCATCAGCGGTGGAATCGAGATATTTGCAGCTAGGTAACAGGTGATGAGATCGAGACGCAGTAAGTAGGATAGCCCTGCGCAGAGAAAAAAATGTACGCCATAAAAGGGGCTACAGCCCACCAACACACCCAGGGCGACCGAAAGTCCAATGCGCTGAGGACTCAACTCTCCCCCTCGCAGACGATTGTGTACCGGCTCCCAACTTTTCTTGAGGCGGCAAAAATAAGAGCCTGCCCTCACCCTCGACGAATCAAGACCCACGTTGGGTGAGCCCCTCCACCATGCGAGCCAATCGCGCGATTTGAGCCCAATCGTTGATCACAACATCTTGGCCATGAGCCAAACTATTGCGCAGAGATTCCAACTCCTTCGTGGCTTGTCGAGCCTGACTTTGACTCTTAAAGCCCATTGATCCCATAAAATGTACGTCCTTGCGCAGGACGTCCGCTTTATCCCCCAGTTGAA
>Ga0256845_1003344_pt1 | contig 10928 bp, 8 predicted proteins | sample RiftiametaG_FD_189101 | JGI IMG/M metagenome (GOLD analysis project Ga0256845, IMG submission 189101) | Tube worm associated microbial communities from hydrothermal vent at the East Pacific Rise, Pacific Ocean - Riftia | ecosystem: Host-associated > Annelida > Integument > Unclassified ... | reverse complement strand
ATGCTGTCAACCGCCTTTGCAGGCGTTATTTCAGCTTCTAGAATTTCTTCATTGTCATTGCTTCTAACAAAATCACTGACAGCCATAAGGTAACCCAGTTTTATTCCTATTTAGATTAAATGTTTCACATTTAAAATATCTGTATTTAAATATATGTATGGAATGCCGCTAACTTATTTTGACAAATCTTCCACTTCATTTTCCTTTACTGTATCTTTGTAAGAGGGGGGTAAAGTCAATGATTCATCCCACTCTGGTAAAACTGCAGGATCCGTAAAAGGCATTAATGAAATACCTCGCATTTTTTGATCAAGTTGCAGTGTTCTCATATATTGATATTTTTTTGATGATAAACGACTGATATCATCTCTATCGGTAACAATCACCGGGCGAATAAATACCATTAAATTAGTTTTGCGTTTTGTTGTTACGCTTGATTTAAATAAATTACCTATTATAGGAATATCTCCAAGAATAGGTACTTTTTGACTACTTTCTTGAACATCATTATCAATTAATCCACCCAAAACAATTGTTTGCCCACTATCAACCATAACCACCGTCTTAATTTTACGTTTATTGGTAATAACATCAACAGAGGTGCTTCCTGCAATGCCAGAAACTTCTTGCTCAATTTCCAAAACAACCGAGTTACCTTCATTGATTTGCGGTGTAATTTTAAGCTTAATCCCAACATCAAGTCTTTCGACCGATTGAAATGGATTTGCATTTGAAGAACCAAGTTGTGAACCTGTGATAATAGGTATTTCTTGACCAATACTAATGATGGCTTCTTCATTATCTAATGTTGTTATATTTGGTGTTGAAAGAACGTTAGATTCAGTATCACTGGCTAATAATTTAAGCAAAGCACCCCATGAATCATTACTTGAATAACCTAATAAAGCCCCCGTCACCCCGGCAATGCTTTGTCCTAGTCCGACACCATTATCACCTTGATTAGGTGTTTCAGTGGTTGTCGAAACACCGTCAATCACTTGAACTGTTTTTGTACCTTCTTGGCCCCGGTTAGAAATTAATCCTCCTAATACATTGCTCACGCTAGGACTCGAATTACTAAAATTAATTAACCCTGCTTGGCTAATCCATTGAACTCCCAGTTCTTTGTTTAAGTTTTCAGAAATTTCAACAATTATCGCTTCAACATTCACTTGCTGTCGTCTTATATCTAATTGATTAATGACTGAATCAAACGATTTCATAATGTCTGGCGGCGCGGTAATCACAAGTGAGTTAGTTTCTGCATGTGCTTTAATCGAATAAAGTTTGTTAGACCCTCGGCGCGAGCCACCTTTTTTCTTTTTACTGCCTTCTGTTTCCAGCGAATCAGCAACACCTTCTAATAAACTGGCTAAGTCTTCCGCTTTTGCGTAACGTAAATGCTTAACCTTGGTATTACCCGCATTTTTTATTGGTGAATCTAGCTGAGCAATAAGTGCTCGTAATCGCATAGAGCTTTTTTTATCTGCACTCAACAAAATGCTATTTGTTCTTTCGTCAGCAACAAATTTTGGTTTGTTACTAACGGCTTTTTTTGCCCCTCTGTTTTGCTTTTCTAACGCTTCTAAAATACGAACAATTTCTGTTGCCGATGCGTGTTCGACTTCAATCACTTCTATTTCTTCATTACTTTCTTTATCTATTTTACGAATGATTTTTACTATTCGTTCTAAGTTTGCGGCAGAATCGTGGATAACAATAACGTTGGTTGGTTTGTATTGCGCCATGTGGCCTTGCTGTGGAATAAGTGTGCGAAGCAAAGGCACCAACATACCAACATCAACGTTATCAACTTTAATCACACGGGTTACTAATTGATCACCTAAATATTTTTTGTTTTCATCATACACTTCTACCGAATCTTGTTTTGCGGTTTGCATTTGTTCAATTTTGTAAATGCCTCCAGTTTTTACTGCAGAAAATTGATGCACTTTTAAAACACTTAAAAACAAAGCAAAAATCTCATCTTCATCCATTGCGTGCTGAGAAATAACGGTAATTTTTTTGTTTCTAACCCTTGGATCAATAATAAAGGTTTTCCCCGTTAATCGACTGACCATTTCAATAAACACACCTATATCAGTCTCTTTTTGATTAATTGTAGCTTTGTCAGCATTCACCTGATTGCTAAAAATCAGTAACGTTAATAGCATCAATATTAATCGACTAAAATTTCGTTTAATCACAGTAAAAACCCTTTGTTCTATCATTTTTTTAATTTTAATTATTAACACGTTTTAACGTCCTAGATTTTGGTTTAAATTCAATAACAAATTAAACCTTTCATCGCCTCGTTTGACTTCTACCTCAAACTCTTGAGTATCTTTAAATGTTGATAAAAGCTGCATCGCATTTTTGGTATTAGTCAATGGAGTACCATTAACAGCGGTAATCACATCTTGCCTTTTTAATCCTAATTGAGAAAATAATCGTTTATCGTTACCGGGTGAAACAACAATACCGACCATTGAACCATCAACAAACTTTGGCTGATATTTGACCACTTTAGTTAAGCTGAGTGGGTTATGCATTAACTGTTCACGGTAGCGCGAAAGAGAACGACTTATCTGCTTGTCTTTCCTTTTGTCTTTAATGCTTGTTTGTTTTGACTGACCTCTGATTGATTTTTTACTTCGTTTTTTACCTTGTATAGGTAAAACCCCTTTAAGTCGTAAAATTTCATTAACACCATTTGTTTCTATTATAACGCGGTCAGCCAAAACTTGTTTCAAGAAGACTCGCCCAGGAACTTTTAATGCCTCATTAATGAAATAGACAACTTGCTTCTTTTTCCCATCTTCGATAATCGCATTTGAGCGAGCAGGATCGTTTGCGGCATAAACCCCTCTAAGGGTCAGATTTAAACGAGTTTCTTTTTTAGCAATTATTTCATCGGTTTTCACAATCGGTTGATCAGCCCGTCCAAATAAATGACGAGAAACTAAGGAGCTAACATTTACCGAAGCATTATTACTGACTGAATTTTGAATAGCATGTAATTGAGCTTTTTGTTGCGACACATCTGCTGAAGTCGCATACATGACTAAAAGCCAAAACACTTTAGCAAGCAAGAGCGTTACCAAAGACCAAGAAAGCCATTGACTAGCAACTAACCAATGAGGGTAGCTTTTACTCCAATTAATTAACTTGTTAAACGAAATATCCATGGACTCTCTATTAAAAATAATATGTCTCAGCGATTAGGCATTAAATGTTATTAATTCTCATACATTTTGCTGGCAATTAGAATCAATTTAATAAAAACAATTTAACCGACCAAGTTTAACTGATTTTTTCGCCAGATTTAACCTCGATTTAACGTTTGAAGTGTGTTGATGCTCAAAAATAAGATAAATCTTCATTATCCTTCTAGATTAAGTGTAAAAGTATCAGTTCTATCTCTTCTATTTACTTATAACAATGATATTCTATTCATTATGAAACAATGTAAAAACAATATTAATTCAAACATTTCGGACAAAATTGAACCGGTAAGGCTCGATAAATGGCTCTGGGCTTGTCGATTTTTTAAAACTCGCGCCATTTCAAAAACAGCCATTGATGCCGGAAAAATTCATCACAATGGGGCTAAAACCAAACCCGGGAAAATTGTTCAAATAGGTGACATTATCAAATTAAGGCAAGGTTTTGATGAAAAAACCGTTTTTGTGCTTCAATTATCTTCACATCGTCAGTCTGCAACTATCGCCCAAAAACTTTACCAAGAAACAGATGGAAGTATCATAAAACGTGAAGAAATAGCCCAACTTAGAAAAATCTCCGCGCCAAAGACTCAAGGTAAACCCGATAAAAAGCAACGCCGCCAAATACATCGCTTTAAGCGGCAAAAAGAAAGTGACAATGACTAAATTTAGGCAATATTTAAGTAATCTATAACTGATTGTTTGTTAATGAGAAAATCACCTTCTTTCAGTTTTTACAACGCGACAAATCAATACTATTAATTTTTACTGTGTGATTGTTTATTTTTTATGCAAGATGTCAGTTCACCTCGTTGTATATCTAGTGTATAATGCGCGCCTTTCGCAATTGCGACCAGAATTTTAACCATAAACAGAGTAACGAAATGACTGATTTAAGCAAATACAGAAATATAGGTATATTTGCTCACGTAGATGCCGGTAAAACCACAACTACAGAGCGGATTTTAAAGTTGACCGGTAAAATTCATAAAACCGGAGAAGTGCATGACGGTGAATCAACCACTGACTTTATGGAACAAGAAGCAGAACGTGGTATTACCATTCAGTCAGCGGCAACAACTTGTTTCTGGAAAGAGCATCGCTTAAACATTATTGATACTCCAGGCCATGTTGACTTTACCGTTGAAGTTTATCGTTCTTTAAAAGTACTTGATGGCGGCGTAGGCGTTTTTTGTGGCAGTGGTGGTGTTGAGCCTCAGTCAGAAACGAACTGGCGTTATGCAAATGAGTCAGAAGTGGCTCGTATTATTTTTGTTAATAAAATGGATCGCGTTGGCGCAGATTTCTTCCGTGTTATTAAACAAGTTGAAGAGGTTCTAGGAGCAAAACCATTAGTAATGACATTACCCATCGGTGCGGAAGATGAATTTATTGGTGTAGTTGATGTATTAAGTGGAAAATCTTACGTTTGGGGCGAAACAGGAGCTCCAGAAGATTTTAAAATTGGTGATATTCCGGCCGATATGGTTGAACAAGTTGCTGAATACCGTGAAAAATTAATTGAAACAGCCTTAGAGCAAGATGATGATCTTATGGAAGCTTACCTTGAAGGTGAAGAACCATCAATCGATGACATTAAGCGCTGTGTTCGTGAAGGTACTCGTAAATTAGACTTCTTCCCGACTTATTGTGGTAGTGCATTTAAAGACAAAGGTGTTCAAAATATCCTTGACGCAGTTGTTGATTATCTTCCTTCTCCAACAGAAGTTGATCCTCAGCCATTAACTGACGAAGAAGGAAATCCTAACGGCGAATATGCAATTGTTTCTGAAGATGAACCGACTAGAGCATTAGCATTTAAAATAATGGATGACCGTTTTGGCGCTTTAACCTTTGTTCGAGTTTACTCCGGTGTTATTAACAAAGGCGATACGCTAATTAACTCTTTCACGGGTAAATCAGAGCGCATCGGCCGAATGGTTGAAATGCACGCGGATGAGCGTACTGAATTAAGCAGAGCTCAAGCGGGTGACATCATCGCTATCGTCGGCATGAAAAACGTACAAACTGGCCATACATTGTGTGATCCAAAAAACATTTGTACATTAGAGCCAATGATTTTCCCTGAACCCGTTATTTCTATCGCGGTAACACCTAAAGATAAAGGTGGATCAGAGAAAATGGGAATTGCAATTGGTAAAATGGTCGCAGAAGATCCAACCTTTATTGTTGAGTCGGACCAAGAAACCGGCGATACCATCCTTAAAGGAATGGGTGAACTTCATTTAGACATTAAAGTTGATATCTTAAAACGTACTTACGGTGTTGAATTAGAAGTTGGTGAACCTCAAGTCGCTTATCGTGAAACAATTACTAAAGAAATCGAAGACAGCTACACTCATAAGAAGCAATCTGGTGGTTCTGGTCAGTTTGGTAAAATTGATTACCGTATCAAGCCTGGCGAACCTGGAACAGGTTATGTTTTCACATCAAAAGTTGTTGGTGGTAACGTACCTAAAGAATTCTGGCCTGCAATTGAAAAAGGTTTCAGAACAATGATGGCCGAAGGTGTACTAGCTGGATTCCCAGTGTTGGATGTTGAAATTGAATTGTTTGATGGTTCATTCCATGCGGTTGACTCATCGGCTGTTGCTTTCGAAATCGCAGCTAAAGGCGCTTTCCGTCAATCTATTCCAAAAGCAGGTCCTCAATTAATTGAACCAATCATGGCGGTTGATGTGTTTACACCTGACGACCATGTAGGTGATGTTATTGGTGATTTAAACAGACGTCGCGGCATGATTAAAGATCAAGAAGCTGGAGTTACTGGTGTTCGAATCAAAGCTGACGTTCCATTATCTGAAATGTTTGGATATATAGGAAGCTTACGTACAATGACTTCAGGTCGTGGTCAATTCTCAATGGAGTTCTCTCACTACCTACCTTGCCCTAACAGTGTTGCTGAAAAGGTAATTGAAGACGTTAAAGAGCGTAATGCCAAAAAGTAAATTTTACTAAGTGTAACTTCCCTTTAATTTTAAAATAGGGGAGTTTGAGTTAGTTTTAAACAAAAAAAACCACCGAAAGGTGGTTTTTTTTTGCGTAATAATAAACTAATCAAACAATGGACTAGTCATTAATAACCGAGCTATTTTTCTTCTGTAGCCGCTTTCACAGCTTCTGTTGCCGTTTCTACCGCTGCAGCTGCAGCATCCGTTGCAACTTCAACTGCTTCTGCCGCTGAGTCTGTTGCAGCTTCAACTGCGTCAGTCGCATCATCAACAACGTCAGTTGCTGCATCTGCGGCTGTTTCTACTGCGGCTTCCGAAGAGGCTACCACTTCAACAACAGCTTCTTCAACTTGTTCCGCCACAACTTCAACTTTATCTTCAACCACTGCTTCTGATTTGCTGCCCGAATCACATCCAGTCAATAAAAACGCTACAGATAATAAACCTGTATATAGTACTTTTTTCATATCATCACCCTAAAGTTAGTTAATAAATTTTATATTTATTATTTTATACATAAATAACTACTTAATAATAAACAAGTATTCAACTCAATTGCGAGCTGGCTATATACTCTAACAGAGAGAAGAGTTTAATCGTAGTTATTTTTTTTTTACAAAATTTAGAGCCTTTGCCTTTAAATTATTATAAAAACTCATTAAGTATTTATAATAATGCGCTAACTTTTTCATTAAGTGATGTTAATTTTTGAGCTAAGCTAGTCAAAATATTTAAAAATAAGCGCGGGTGAGACTGTACCATTTCAGTAAATTCATTTTTATGAACCATCAAAATGGTGCACTTAGTTTTTGCAACAACGGATGCGGTTCGTTTTTGCCCAGTTAATACAGCAATTGCGCCAAAAATTTCATCTTGACCTATTTCCCCCACTTCAACACCATTATGCAACGCAACAGCGGTTCCCTCACTGACTGAATAGACATAATCTGCATCATCTCCCTCTTTAATGATTTCCATGCCAGCTTTATATCTTGCAAAACCAGGGTTCGCACGTTTTTCTTTTTTAGTCAGCACCCCAATTATTTGTTTTAATTGCAGCTCATTTAAATGATTTAAGGAAACCCACAAACTCATCAAAGATAAATTATCGGCCATTGCTTGATAGAAGTGAGTGAGTGAAATTACCAAAAACTTAACGTCGTCTTTAGCTTTATATTCAAGACCCGATTGCTCCTGAATAGCATTAGAATATGGTAAAAAAATATCACTCTCTTCATAATGAAATATTATTTTCTCATCATATAAAACAGAGACACTACCATGAATTACAAAATAGATTTTTTCCGAGTCAAATCCGTTAGACTCAATATCGACTTTTATTAATTCCTGAATTTCTACATGCTGTTCTTTTAACTGTTCAATTAACAGTAACGACTTTATGCGAAGCTTTTTATTTACTTCAGAAAAATGGCTTTTTTGTTCACTAACGCTAATCATGTTTTTTACCTTATTATTATTCTATTAACATTTTAAATGTTTTTTTTAACTCTAGGTTATTAATTTCTTTTTAAAACGTTAACTACTTCGAATTATTGCAATATTTTTCATCTGTTATTTGTGGCTAGTCCTTTTACTAATGTCTAACCCTATATTTCGGAAACAGCTTATTCGCATCATTCAACACTTACCTTTTTAGCTTTTAGGATCTTTAAATCAAGCCAATATTTTTTATTTTTTATAGGCATGTCCCTAGGTATTACTGAATTTGTTAAGTTAATAACCGTCCTTTCTTGTAAATGAGCCTGGGCCAGTGCATTTTTTACCATAGGGTGATTAAAAAAAAGTTTATCGTAACTACCATCATTGATGGCCTCATTTAAACCTTTTTCAATTTGTTGCGCTAACACTTCGTTTTTTTTTGAAACAAAAAAATACATCGCGTAGGGATAAACGAGTAACAAGTTTTTTTCAATAGAAAAATTCAATTTCTTGTGTTCTTCAATCTCAACCCAGGGTTCATGTAAAGCACGAGGAAAATAGTCAAAACGTTTACCATTGAGCATTAAAAATAAATTTCTCCATTTTTTTGTAGTGATAACAGGTAATAAATTCTCTTTTAAAATTAAAGCATCCCCCCAGAAAGCCCCTTGACCCGCAGTCATTTCTTTTAAATCTTCAATGTCTTTAATATGGTCAAATCTATTTTGCTCTCCATTTCTAATCAATAGCAACCTATGCCCTAAAAGCCCCTTCAAAATAGGTATTTTGATAGCTCGTAGCTTATTTTGCAATTCGGTTGTTGTACCTGACCACATTAAAGAAGCTTTTCCAGCATCCATTTTTTCAATAAAACGGAATATATTTGTGGTTTCTTTGTTTTCAACAAAATGGGTATTTGGCGAGGACTTTGACATGGCTAATTTAAGAATGTCGAGAACCAACTGACTATTTTCAGCTTCTACTTTAAAGTGAACTAAAGTTGCGGCATTTACTTTAAGTGAAAACAAAATAAAGACAATGATTATTTTTGTGACATTCTTAATCATGACTATATGCCTCTGTTAAAAACAAAAAATTAATCTCAAGTTGATTAACCATACTCTAGTGATAAATCTAATTGAGTAGACAACATCTTATAAACTAACTGACGATCAATTGGTTTATATAAATAATCATCAAAACAAAGCTCTTTTAGTTTTTTATTTTCACTGTCATAAATATTAGCAGTAAATGCAATAATAATTATATGTGGATATTTTTCTTTAATCACTCTTGCCGCTTCTATACCGTCGACTTCTGGCATTTGAACATCCATAAAAATCAAATCGGGTTCTTTTGTTTCGATCGATTTATAAGCTAAATTTGCAGATAACGCTTGTTCTATATTAAAACATGCTCTCTGTAGAACTCTCGTTAATATGTATAAATTGTCGGTACTATCATCAACAATTAAAATACTTTTTCTTTCACCACCATGTAAGCCTGTAACTTTCTTTTTAACTCTACCTAAAGAGTGTTCCATTAAGTGCAAGCTGAAAAAAAATCGGCTACCTGAAGAAACCGAACTCTCAACGCTTAATACGCCTCCCATACATTCGACAAAACTTTTAGAAATTGATAGCCCTAAGCCCGTGCTTGCTTCCTTTGTTTTGGTTGAGGATGATTGTTGGTAAGCTTCAAATATTTTTTCTTGATCTTGCTTGGGAATACCTTGCCCACTATCTTCTATAGAAAATTGATGATGATTATCTTCGTTTAGTGTCACAATTAACTTTACATAACCCTGATTCGTAAATTTTATGGCGTTGGCTATCAAATTCAATAACACTTGGCGAAGCTTCACTAAATCTGCCAAAACAACCTTAGGTAAATTCTTTGCAATACTAATTTCAAAGTCTAAGCCTTTTTTTAAACTTCGAGGAAAAACAATTGTTTTTATTTCTTCTAATAATTCAGCTATAGATGTTGCAACAGGTAAAAACTCAATTAAGTCGTACTCTATTTTGTTTGAATCTAATATATTATTTATTAACTCTAAGAGGCTATTTCCGCAACGGTTAATGTGAGAGACATCTTTTAAGGCATCACTCGGTAAATCTCTTTCTAAAAGCATTTCAGCATAACCTAAAATACCGTTGAGCGGGGTTCTTAATTCATGGGTAATATGAGATAAAAGCTTGGTTTTTTCTTCATCTGATTTTTGAGCTTCAAGTTTTGCCAACTCCATAATTTTCTCGCTAACCGTTCGAGATTTAATTTCACTTTCTAATTTTTGGTTAACATTTTTAATTCCTAGAGTTCGGATCTCTACGATATCTTCTAATTGTTTTTTGTGTTCTTTCAGTTCGAAATAAACTTCAGTATATTTTTTTGCTAGAAGTTTTATTTCATTATTTGGGAGGTTTTTTTCTAGCTCAATCATGATTGTTTTGTCATCATATAACTCTTCAACGGCATGGTATAAATTTGAGATAGGCTTTACCACATAGGCATTAATAAAATAATAAAAAAGTGCCAACAAAACCAAGGCAAGAATAAACATTTTAAGAAGCAACGCAACAATAGCATCTTGTTTTTTTTGGTAGTAAAAACTATCGTTAAAATATAAAACCAATTCACCAATGATATTTTCTTGATAAAAAACATTCACTTTTTTCTGAGTTAAGTCTTCGCCAATAACCTTATTTAAATCATTCCGAACAAATACCCCACCTTCATCTCGAATAAAGCTTATTTTTTTATTCGGAAAAACATTTGGCATTGAAACTGCCACAAGACTATCAATATTTGTTCTAGCCGCTATCAACTCATTAACAAGAATTTCATCAAACTCCCAAATAGCTTGCACTAAGACGGTTGAAAAATAGTTGGATGCCACTAATTTATCATTAGTAGCATACTCTTCGGCCTGTTCACCAATTTGATAGTATTGATAACCACCTAGCATTGACAATAAGACGATGATTAGCGCAAATAATCGGCTAGTTAAGCGGAATCTGAGGGATTGATAAATATTTAACGATTTGTTTCTCATCAGGTTTAATTAATTTACTTCCATTTGATGCTTAATTATTTTTCCCTCAGTAATATATCACTATTTATTACTCTGTTTGAATAATTAATTTAAACAAATCACTAGTAGGGACACGGCTAGCGCATTTTAATCCCTTGCTGCATAAGGCTTGATCTAAATTTATCATCCAGAGTAGCCATCTTTTTCTTACGAGCAATGCTAGCAGACTTCGTTTTGTCTTGTTTAAATAAATTTAAA
>Ga0256845_1003343_pt1 | contig 10933 bp, 10 predicted proteins | sample RiftiametaG_FD_189101 | JGI IMG/M metagenome (GOLD analysis project Ga0256845, IMG submission 189101) | Tube worm associated microbial communities from hydrothermal vent at the East Pacific Rise, Pacific Ocean - Riftia | ecosystem: Host-associated > Annelida > Integument > Unclassified ... | reverse complement strand
TTGCGCTCGGTCGGCAGCAAGGTGCCCGAGAGATCGGCGAGGTAAATGAGAATCGCACCGGACTCAAAGATCGCGAAGTCGTCGTTGTCGCGATCGACGATCGCTGGGATGCGACCATTTGGGTTGATCTTCAGAAACCAGGGCTCCTTTTGTTGAGACTTGCGAAAAGAAATCCGGCACGTGGTGTAGTCGATCGCCATCTCCTCGAGGGCGATGGAGACCTTCTTGCCGTTGGGCGTCGCTGCTGTGTAGAGATCGATCATGGGAAGCTCGCGGTCTTGATAAACGATCTGCAGGCCCCGTGGTTACGCCCCGACCCGTATTGGCAACCAACATACGGATCTGCAGCGTCAAAGCGCTCTCGAAGCGTCGCACACGGATGTGATCTGTCGCAACGCCGCCCCTCGAGGGACACTCGGCGGCTCGCCAAGGCGCGACGACAGCGGCACCATGGCGCCGTCATGCCTACGCCCACAGCTTCGTCGCCCATGGCCCCGGGCCCCCAAGAGACGCTCCTCTGCCGTGATGCGGCAACCGGTGAGCACCTGGGTGAGGTCGCGATCATGGATCAAGAGCAGGTCGATGCCGCGGTCGCCCGCGCACGCACAGCGCAGCAAAGCTGGGGCGAAACATCGTTCTCGGAGCGACGAGCGGTACTCCGCGACCTCCTGGCGCGGATCCTCGCCGACCAAAAGACCATCTGCCGAGCCGCCTGTCGCGACTCGGGCAAAACCCCTGTGGATGCCGCGATGGGGGAGGTCTTCCCGGTCTGCGAAAAGCTGCGCTACACGATCCGCAGCGGTGAACGGGACCTGCGTCCGTCGCCTCGGCGCTCGGGTTTTCTCCTCCATAAATCGGCCCGCGTCGAATACAGCCCCCTCGGTGTGGTCGGCGTGATCGCGCCCTGGAATTTTCCCTTTCACAACCTGCTCTGTCCGCTGATCCCCGCGCTCTTCGCCGGCAATGCGGTGGTCACCAAGGTCTCCGAACTAGCCACCTGGTCGTCGCTCGGCTACCTCGATCTGTTGCGCGAAGTGCTGCGCGCGCGCGGTCACGATCCGGAGCTCGTGCAGGTCATCACCGGCTACGGCGCAGCTGGCCAAGCGCTGATTCGATCCGGTGTCGAGAAAATTTTCTTCACGGGTTCGCCCGAGAACGGTCGTCGGGTGATGGCGACCGCGGCCGAGAGCCTGACCCCGGTTGTGCTCGAACTCGGCGGCAAGGATCCGATGATCATCTGCGACGACGCCGACATCGACCAAGCCGCCGATGCAGCGATGCTCGGGGTCTTCACCGCTTGCGGCCAGATGTGTGTCGGTGCCGAGCGCATCTACGTCTTTGATGCGGTCTACGACGAGTTCATCGAGCGGGTGCTCGCCCGGGTCTTGGCCCTGCGCCAGGGGCCACCGCTCACGGGCGAGTTTGATATCGGCGCGATGACGATGCCGCGTCAGATCGAGATCATCCAATCGCTGGTCGACGATGCGGTCGCCAAGGGGGCCCGCCTGCTCGCCGGTGGCAGCCGCAACCATGATCTGTCCCAAGGGTCCTATTACCAACCGACGATCCTGGTCGACGTCGATCACAGCATGCGCATCACCCAAGAGGAGCAGTTTGGCCCAGTGATGGTGATCGCCCGGGTCAGAGACGAGCAAGAGGCCATCGAGCGTGCGAATGATTGCCCCTACGGCCTCGGCTCGAGCATCTTCACCCGTGATCGCAGGCGCAGCGACAGGATCGCCGCCAAGCTCGACGCCGGTATGACAGTCGTCAACGACTACGGCCTCGCCTACATGATCCAGGACCTGCCCTTTGGCGGGGTTAAAAACTCTGGCATCGGCAAGATCAACGGCCGCGAGGGCCTGCGCGCCTGTTGCAACGCCAAGGCGGTCGTCCGTGATCGCATCCCCATACGCCAAGGCATCGCCGTCTATCCAGTACGAGAGACGACCGAACCACTCCTCAACGAGACGATCCGCATGATCTACAGCCGCGGCCCCTTGGCCCGCGCAAAGGCGGCCGGACGGGCACTGCGGGCCTTTGTCGCGCTCGCCCGCGCACGTCGCCGATCATGATCTCGTCCGGCCTCCAAAAACAAATTCCAACATCCGTGGGAACCTCCGGTACCAATCACTGTCATGTCACCGTACGGCCTAAACCAGGCGCGGGAGTGACATGAAACGACGACGGATTTTGCAGGGTTTGGCTTTGGGTTGCACTGGGGCTTCGACGCCGGTGTTGCTCTCTCGCTTCTTCGGTGTCGAGTACGGCGAGCCAGAGATCTGTGGCTCGCTACACTCAGATTCAAACTCAGACTCGAGACCCGAGCCCCAGTCAAACGGGACTCCGACGACCCCCCACAGATCCATCGATCACTGTGCTAGCAGCCGCCCAAACCTATATTTGGTGGTGCCCGACAATATCATCGCCCGTCGAGCTCGCGGCCAAGCACTTGGAGAATTCCTCAACTACGGCACGGACTCAGCCCTCGCTCGCCTAGCTGTCTTTAAGGTCACCTGTGTGACGATCAAGGAGCTGCAGGCGATCACCGGTGAGACGATCGACGGAGATCCATGGTTTGTGCTCCTCGACTCTAGCTCCCGATACCCGCAAACGATCGCTCTCGACGATTCCAAGCTCAGCCGCATCGCCGATGAGCGAAGCGCCGAGGACTCGATCATCGACGAGCGCATCAGACGGATCGGCGATCTGATCGCGACGGCGATCCAACCAGACATGCTCGACCGGATGATCAAGAGCGAGAGCGCGGCGCTGCCAAAGCACCTCGAGACGGAGTTTGCAGCGGTCATGAACGGTCCCCTCTCGCCACGCCTCGAACTCGTCGAGGCCGCCCCCGCGACCTTCCTGCAGCCGGTGCTGGCCCACCCCGATCCAGACTCCGACACCCGCTGGTACACCGAAGAACAAGAGCGGGTCTTCACGCCGCGCTTGGCTGCGCTCACCCGCGAACACTTGGTGCACTCGACCCCTCCCACGGGCGCGCACTGGGCGAGATCCGGGGGCTGTGGCACGCGCGTGGAGGGCCTTCCAGAGCGGATCGGCTTTAGCTGTGGAATGGGACATGTGCCCGAACGCAGCCGCCGATTCCTCACCTTTCTCAGCGACCGCGAGCGCTTCTAAGCGATGGGCGGGCACATCGGCGTCGGCTTTGTTCTGCAGCCGGAGTTCGATTTTTTAGAGCTTGTCGGGCCCATCGTCGGCGAACTCGCAGACTACTTTGAGATCGCGCCCGAGACCACCTGGTGGGCAAATGAAGACGGAACCCTAACAAGCAACGCCTTCGCCGAAGCCTTCGCCGCACTGGGCCGCAAGTTCGCCCCGGCAAACGCGGAGAGCAAGCCCTTTGTCGCCCACGGCGTCGGCCTCTCGCTCGGCGGGGCGCACCCCCAAGACCGACCCAGGCAGCAGCAATGGCTCCGAAAACTCGAGGAGGAGCAGCGCCGCTTCGCCTTTTGTTGGCTCAGCGATCACCTCGCAGTCACCTGTATCGGCGGTGAAGCGCTAGCCCTGCCGCTGCCGCTGATGCCGAGCCCAGCGATTGCCGCCCTCGTGCGTCGGCGCTTGGCCGAACTTATGCACATAGCGCCCGCCATCGCCATCGAGAATACCGCTCATTATTTTACCTACGGCGATCCTCTTGAGGAGACCGAACTCATCGCTGGCGTGCTCGAATTGCCGGGCTGCCACCTCCTCCTCGACCTCTACAACCTGGCGATGATGGCCCACAATATGGGCTTTGCGAGCCGCGACTTCCTCGCCCGCCTGGACCTCTCGCGGGTGATCGAAATCCATATCGCAGGCGGATCCCCGAGCCCCCCCGAATGGTTGCCCTCGGGCCGCTCCTATCTCGTCGACAGCCACGAGCAGGTGGTCCCAGATGTGGTCTGGAGCCTCTTAGAGGAGGTTTTGCCGCGGTGCAGCAGCCTGTGCGGGATCACCTTGGAGCGCATGGAGGGCACCGTGCAAGCCAGCGATCTGCCCCTGATCGAAGCGGACCTCCGCAGGCTGCGGACGATCGCCCAGGCAGGCCGATGACGGACGCGAGCAACTCCCCGAGCGACCCCCGGAGGCATGACACAGGGCCTTCGCTTGCGGAGCTGGTCGCCCTCGAGATCGGCGTAGCTGCGGCCCTCCGGGCAGTCCATCCAGAGCAAGCACTCCGCAAATTCGCCGAGAATACGGAACTCAGCCCTGAGCTCCGGGGACGTATCGCCTCGATCGACGGAGACGGCTTTCGCTTGGCGGCACTGCTGGTCGCGCGTCTCCGATTTGAACGCTTGGTACAGGGCTCAAATGCGGCCTCACGGTGGTTTGATCAGGAGCCTCGGACCTTTACCGCGGCCTTTCGTCGCTATCACGCGTCGACTCCGGCGGCCGCCCATTTTCCTGCCGACGAGGCGGCTCTTTTTTACGCCTGGCTCGGCACTGATGACGAGCACATCGACCGGCTCGGCAGCCACGAGCGCTCAGAGCCGTAACAGCCGGCAAAGACCTGCGCGCAGCTCATCGGCAACTTGCTCGGCGGATGACCAAAATGCCGTCGACACTCCCGCGAAAAGTGTGCGAGATCAGAGAAGCCACTCATCATTGCGGTGGCCGTCGCCGTCGCACCACGCCCCATATGCTCGAGCGCCGCGACCGTGCGCACCCACAGCGAATAGCGCTTGGCGCTCAGACCCAGCTGCCGGCTAAAGAGGTGGGAGAGGTGCCCCGGAGAGATGCCGGCCCGCTTGGAGACCGCCCGATGATCGAGGTCGAGCCAGGGCTGGCGAAAGAGCTCCATCGCCATGTGCACTCGACTGTCGATCTGGAGAGTCCTGCCGAGACCCGCGGACCCCAGGATCTGCAGGGCCTCTGCGGTTACCGCCTCGACCGACGAGCGATCCTCTAATGGAGCATCAAACACAGCCAGGGCGAAGTCACGCAGCTGTCTGCCGAGATTGCCTCCCAGAACCACCGTCACTCCGCCCATCGCGAATGAACGCAAGCCGGCGCCGAGGGTCTCGGGATCCAGCATAATCGTCACGCGAGCGGGCCCTGAGTGCACCTGCTGCTGGCAATTGGACGGTACAATCATGCCCCGCTCAGCCGGCAGGCTGTAGCGCACGCCGTCGACGGAAATCTCCAGCGTAGCCTCTAGCGGCAGGATCAACTTAAATACATGCGCGGAGTGCTCGCTGCTCGATGCTCCCTGGACGCGAAAGACACAGCCTCCGCTGATGACCCGCAAACTGCTCGTGCGACGCACAATTGTCAGGCTACAGAAGGCCCCCTGAGCGCGCAAGACAATACGCCCGATAGCCTCGAGAAACCGATCTCCGTACAAGCTCCACGAGTGCCGAGGCGAGCGCAGCTCTATCTGCCGCCTCTTGCCCCTGCGTGTTTTGCGCGGTTTCTTTTCCTATACCAGGCCCTGGAGGGTATCCAGAGCCTTATTTGAGCGATTCGTGCGGCGATGCAGACGATAGCCCACCGCCGTCGCGACGCCAGATCTCCAAAAGGAAAGTTCAAGGCGGCGCAGCTCGGCGAAGAACCCTGTACGAGCAATCATCATAGTCCACAAGCCACAGGGCTACTCGAACGACACGTAGGTTACGGCCCCCGAATTGCCCACATAACTCTGGATCTCGATCGCTCCTGGCTCCAACCCCTTGGTCAGCTCCTCCATATCGAAGGCGAACTCGACATAGCGCTTGTCCCAGAAGCTCGTGAACTCGAGGGGAATGGTGATCCCCCGCGAAACCCACTTCCCGGTCTCCGCGTCGACCCCGGCCGCGTGCGCCCGGGCTGAGACCCCGCTGGCCTCACCGTTGGTGATCATGCTGGCGATCGTCACCGGCCAGATGCAGCGCACATGAACCTCGGATCCCCTATCCAAACTCCAATTGAGCCCCGACTGCTCCTCGCCGTAGGGCTCGAGCGGGCTCTGGCTGACGATACAGGAGCGACCGTTGAGCTTGGTGTACTCAGCGCGCTCGGCAAAGAGCGAGCGGTAGCGATCTGTGATCGCCGCCGACGCTTCGACCAGCCGCGAACTCCAATCATGGGCCTCGCTCACTCTCATCACCGTTTGCAACCTGTCCGCCGTGCTGGTCAACTTGAGCGCACGCTCTGGATCGCCAGCTTCCATCGCCTCTGCGTAGGCCTTGGACAGGGCCTCTTGGTAGCCCACTTCGATCTTGGCCAGACGCGGCTCTCGGTATTTCTTTTGTGCCCCCTCGTCGGAGTACTTCCGAGCACGGCTGCTGATCAAATCGAACATATCGTCATATCGAAGCAGGACCGTAATATTGGTGGCTGGCCACGGCTCCAGCTCCGAATCTTGAAATGTGAGTTCCGTGAGGTGCTCCTCGATCCTCGTATCGGCGATCACAAGGCTCTCCTCGCTGGGCGAGGTCGGGCCCTTCGGCTCCTCGCTCTCGCCGAGATGTGTTCCGAAAACGCCATTCACGATCGAACAGCCCGACATGAGCATGAGCGCGGCGAGAGTGATGGGGGTGAACAGTGATTGAATGCTCTTCATGGTGCCCTGTGGACGGGCATATAATTGAAATAGGAGCTGTCAACAACTCGCCCCCCCGAGACAAAGCAGATGAAGCCATCACCTCCATTCAAGCACCCTGCGAGTGCCGGGGCCAGGCGATGAGCTGCGCACGGGCCGGTGCATTCGCCGTGCCCTCGGCCCCGATCAAGCGAGGCGGCGCGCCGCGAATCGCCCAAGAAAGCACAGCGACAGCGCCTCCCGATCTGCTGAGAAAGACAGCTTCGTACAAGAACGATCGATGCAGCGAAGCCCCGAAGAGACCGCCACGGCAACGTCGACCTGTTGAAAAAGACAGCTTCGTACAAGAGTGGTCGCGCGAGAGAGCCCGCCTCTGATGCACCGCCCAGAACAAGCCCAACGGCCAACGCATTCCCTCGCATGCGCGAATTCGCTACATTTACACCACCGAAAAGCCGCTCCCAGTGGTTTTTTGAGCGACCTGTAAGGAGCCCCAAGCCGCCCGCGTTCGGAGGACATGAGCCGCCTAAGCCTGCCCCTCACCGCCCTCCTCAGCGCTCTCACCTGCAGCGCGAGCGTGATCTCCGGCTGCGCGAGCAAGAACAGCGCCGGCATGCCCGCACCGACAATGATGGCGGAATCGCTGGGCGGAGCGTCCTCCGAGGCCGCGCCGAGCTCTGCCACGCCGAGCTCTGTCGCGGCACCCTCGGGCACAGCGATGGCCGATTCGATGCCGGCTCCGAGCGACGCAGCGCTGGCCAAAGACGCCACCAAAAGCGAGATGGCGGCCTCTGTTAGCGCCGATGAGGTCTTGACGATCGGCAAACGCAGGCCGATCCAGAGCCGCCCGATCCAGCTCCCCTCGCTGACCGCCGGCACCTTTGACGACACTCTCAACCCCACAACTCTGCATAGTTTCGCAAAGACCATGTTTGGCTCCGTGTGGACCGACTCGATCGCCGCGACCCTCACGACTCCGATGACCGTCATTCAAATCGTCGACGCCCGGGGTGCACCGCTCGCCGATGTCGGGGTCACGATCCAAAGCCAACAAAGCCCCGCCAAAACCCTGCGCAGCGGCACCGATGGTCGCGTCGTGATCATCCGCGGCTGGGACCTGGTCGGCGAAACCGGTCCTACATTCATGGTCAGCGCCGCTGGCGAGCACGCCTCGGTCGCCTTCGGCAGCCAGGGCACGCAACTGATCATTAAAAATCGCTACGCCAAGCCGGTCCGCTCCCTCGACCTGGCGCTAGTGATCGACGCGACCGGCAGCATGGGCGATGAGATCGAGTACCTAAAGGCAGAAATCGCCAATATCGCAGCCGAGGTCGCCCGCGCCCATCCAGAGATCGATCAGCGTTATGCCCTGGTGGTCTACCGCGATAAGGGCGACGACTACGTCAGCCGCCACTTTGACTTCACACCCAACCTTAATCGATTCACCCGCCGTCTCAGCAACCAGCGGGCAGACGGCGGCGGCGACTACCCCGAGGCGATGGACCGGGCGATGCTCGACGCCGCTGGCCTCCGCTGGCGGGACGAGGGCGCCCGTATGCTCTTTCTCGTCGCCGATGCCCCGCCCCACCCACAAGCGATGGCCCAGACCCTAAACACAGTCGAAGAACTGCGTGGCCAGGGCGTCGCGATGTACCCGATCGCCGCCAGCGGTGTCGCCAATACGGCAGAGCTGGTGATGCGCACATCCGCGGCGCTCAGCGGCGGGCAGTACATCTTTTTGACCGATGACTCGGGCATCGGCAACTCGCACGCAGAACCACATATTCCCTGCTACACCGTGCAGTCCCTGCGAGATTCGATGCTCCTAGCGATCGAATCCGAACTCGCCGGACACCGCATCGATGCCGATCCCCAACGCACGATTCGCCAGGTCGGCGCCGCCCAGAATGGAGTCTGCGTGCGCAGCCAAGCACAGCTCGCGGGCTGAACCAACCGCGACCTAGCGCGGCGAAATCCACGGGCGAGCGGTCGACCGCGCGAGGGTGATGGGACATCACGCGACCGACCGCTCGCTTGACACGAGAGGCCATCAGCTGTCTCCACGGCGTCGTTTCGACCCGAAATACCGGAGTGACAGCTCGCACGCAGAGGTGCAGCTTCCCGTTGGTGGAGCTCGGGCCGTCGATGTGATCAACACATCCGGCCCCGGCTCCGTGCCGGGCTCTGCCGGCGGCGCAGCTCAGCGGACAGCCACCGCTTGCTCGAGGATCCGCTTGCCACCGGGACTGGCCGCAGTGACCGTCTCCTCGAGGGTGACAAGAATCGTGAACGAAGCATCTGGCGAGGTCACCTGCAGTGCGCCGGAACGGTCGCCCTCGTCGTAGTCGAGCGCGCCCGCACGAACCGGCGGCTGGTCCTTTTGCAGGACCCAGACGACGAAGGCGGTCGAGCCCTCGTCCAAACGCGCAGCCGGAGCGAGGTTGGTGATCTTAACCGAGATCTCATAGTTTCCGGTCTTGCCCTTCTTGGCGATGATCTCAGCGTCGGAACCGAGCGCCGGAGCGTCGGTCGCGGTCTGAATCTTGGTCGCGCAGCCGGAGGCCACGGTGGTCATCATAAAAGCGGTGAGGAGGTAGTTGAGAGTGCGTCGCATGGCGATTTGAGAATTCCGCAGCCGGACAGCGCCGGCACTGCTGGGCGGCCCCTTGGGGCTCAACACTCTCACACGGGGCAACGAGCAGACGTCACAGATTTTTTCGTATCCTCACTCGCAGAGGTCCGCCTCCTGGCTTGAACAGAGACCCGTACCCAGTGCAACTGCGCCGACCTGTCACAGGGCTTCCGCCTTTCGCACTAGGACCTACGATCGATCTCTATGGAGACGCCACGCATCGCCCTCACGAGCCTCTCGTTACTCCTCTGCGGAGCGTGCAACGGCACATCTGGCACGACCGACACGGCCGTAACAACCGCGTCGACAACCGCCAGCGGCTCCGGCTCGACCGGTTCCAGCAGCACCTCCGGCTCGACCGGTTCCAGCAGCACCAGCAGTTCCACCAGCACCACCAGCTCCTCCAGCTCCACAGGCACAAGCTCCACAGGCTCCGACTCCGAAACCTCCGGCACAGGTGGAGATGTCATTGATCTGCCCGAACTCGAGGAGAAAAACGGCAGCCACTTCGCGACCTCACCGATCTGTGCTGAGTGCCACTCGAGTCATATGAGTTCCTCCGCCATGCGCGACGAGGATGATCGACTGATCGGCGCCGACGATCTATGGCAGGGCTCAATGATGGCAAATGCCGCCCGTGATCCCTTTTGGTGGGCGATGGTCGCGGCCGAGACCGCGACCTTCCCCGGGCTCAAGGATGAAATCGAGGGCGAGTGCATGCCCTGTCACACGCCTATGGCGGTGGTTGACGGCCAGTTTCACGACGCCGAAGGGCCGACACTTGACTGGCTTTTCGCCGGCGACGATCGGGCGAGTTTCGGCCTCGATGGCGTCGCCTGTGCGGCCTGCCACCAAATCCAACCCGACAAGCTGGGCACCGAAGAGAGCTTCTCAGGTCACTATGTGATCAAGCAGGCCAACACAATGTTCGGGCCCCATGCCGACCCCTTCCAGCAGCCGATGATGATGCACACCAGCTTCCTGCCGCAAAAGGGCGATCAGATCCTGGACTCTGGTCATTGCGGGTCCTGCCATACCCTGCGCACCGCGGCCCTCGATCCCGACGGCACCCCCAATGGGCACTCCCTGGTCGAGCAAAGCCCCTACCTCGAATGGCGGCTCTCTGATTATACGACCGAGGGCAAGCCCGGCCCCGATGCCGCCTCCTGCCAGGACTGCCACGTGCCCACTTCTAGCGTTGATGGGATCCCGCTGAGCACCAAGATCGCCCGCCGCGCCAACGGCAGCGACTTCCCGCAGATCCAAGAGCGCTCCCCCTTCGGCCGCCACGTGATGGTCGGCGGCAATTCGATCATGCCTCTGGTGATCCGAGACAACGCCGGCGAGCTCCACCCGCGGGCCAGCAGCGAGGCCCTGACAAACACGGCCGCCGCCGCCCGGACTCAGCTCGAGAACGTCACCGCGACCCTCAGCCTAGAGGGCGCCCGAGAGGGTGATGAGTTGCTCGTCACTGTCGACCTCGTCAGCCACGTAGGTCACAAGTTGCCGAGCGCCTTCCCCAGCCGTCGCACCTGGATCGCGCTCTCGGTCAAGGACAAAGACGGCGTCCTCATCTTCCGCTCCGGCGGCTACAACGACGAGGGCCTCCTGATCAACACCGTCGGCGAGCCTCTGGCCAGCGAGGCCGTGGACGGGCCCGTACAACCCCACTTCCAAGAGATCAGCACCAGCGACGAGGTCCAGATCTACGAGTCGGTGATGGGGGATGCCGACAACACGCCAGTCTTCCGTCTGCTTCAGGGGACCCACTACTACAA
>Ga0256845_1003342_pt1 | contig 10934 bp, 7 predicted proteins | sample RiftiametaG_FD_189101 | JGI IMG/M metagenome (GOLD analysis project Ga0256845, IMG submission 189101) | Tube worm associated microbial communities from hydrothermal vent at the East Pacific Rise, Pacific Ocean - Riftia | ecosystem: Host-associated > Annelida > Integument > Unclassified ... | reverse complement strand
ATAACAGAAATTGGTGAGAAAATGCAGAAAGATGGAGTCGTCTATTCGTGCAAACAGTATCCCTCCTGGTGTGACATCAGTGGAACAACCTCGGCATATGCCCCAGGAACTGACGTCTGGACGAACGAGGGCCCCTGCCAGTAACGGGCAGGACATTTTTCTAGTTAGATGTTAGGCAGACAAACTGGTTCCTAGAGCTCACCCACCCACAAGAGACTCACAATTTTCGCGAGCCTCTTCTAGCATCCAACCTAAAAGCGCATGGGATTGAGTTAATCGAAGGGGAGCGCGCCCTAGCTCCAGGGGTCTTGACCTGGTAATCTTATGCCGCTCGAGGATACCGTCTAGGCCCCCCCACCCCTGATGCTCTTCGAGAGAAGAACCGCTTACATAAGCCTTTCTTTGGGCCTGAAAGTTCTGCCAGTCGCAGTACGCGCCCTTCAAAAGAAGAGACTCAAAGCCCCCAGGGACCAATTGCTTCAAGATGGAAAGAGTTGAAGCATTCCAAGCGACAACGATATCATGAGGGCGTAGAAAGTCTTTCAACGTCCCGCACGCCTCGTCGCGGCTCACTCCGCGAGCGTCGAGATCTTCAGGTGCGAGAGCAAGGTTCTGCAGAAGTCGCTCAGGAGGCCGCACTTTTGTTTTCAGCAACAGCTGCAATGAAACAGATTGGTCAAAGCGAAGAGCGTGCACCACCAAAGGCTCTTTGGGCATGCCTTGAAATTGCGGCTGAGCACCCTCGCCTACAATCGTTTTGGTGCGTCTTGTGCCTTCGGCATACACCAGCACCAATCGACTAGTGTCTTGATGTAAAATAGTTGAAAAAAGATGACGGCGATCTTTACGTTGGCGAAAGCGAGTATCCTTTTCTGCAGGAATTCGTGCAGCCACGTTGCGATCAATCATGCGCCGAAAGGTGGCGCGTAGGCTCTCTATGCCTTGGGTATTGGGCTCCAAAATATTCAGCACATAGGCAATTGATTCTATCGTCGAGAGATAGTCAGCTTTTGGCTCCTTACGTATTCTGTATTCGCTAGGCGAACTGGGAGTAAAACGAATACGCCTATAAGAATGTAGAGCAGGAATATCTCGCAGAAGAGCCTTGGCGTGATGCCATGTTCCGTCAATAACGATGATCTCCTGAGGAAACTTTTCAGGGGGGATTTCCTCCAAATTCTCGGCGTCTGCACTAGGGTATAAAATTGCCGCATCCGGACTAATAGAAGCACGGGCAAAGCTTTCGGCCATTCTAGAAACCAGGGCTGCTCTCACGACCTGCACATTCTGTAGGCTATGCTCGGCAATACGTGTCGTATTGAGTGGATGATATTCTTCGCGAGGATGCTGAACGACAATTACCTTCGTTCGGTTCTCCACTAAGCGAATATCCTCGCAATAGCAGAGCCCTTGGGGGCGAAAACATCTATAACAGGTGGCGCGGGGCTCTTTTGGGTGGGGATCAGTCAGGGGAAATCGCTTGTAAGTATTGATTCAGGGCCCCGTTTACCACAATCTCCCCTAAGTTCAGGTGTCGGTGGCCATTTTCGCGGTACCCACCATGAATTTAATTATTTAGGAGAATATTTCGTGCGCTTGCCAGCCTTTCGTGTCCTCGCCCTTACGTGCCTACCCTATTTACTCGGCCTCTCCCCTGCCCTCGCTCAAGAAGCGGACAATCAGGCGAACGAAAATGAAGGGGCGGATGAAGACGAAAAATCCGATGAGTCTGAGGCAAACAAAAAAGAGAAGTCAAAGACAGAAGACGAGGACGAGCACGAGGCAAAGGACTCGGACGACGAGGATGACTCGGACGACGAGGATGACTCGGACGACGAGGATGACTCGGACGACGAGGATGACTCGGACGACGAGGATGACTCGGACGACGGGCATGACTCGGCTCAAGAAGGTGCCCCGCATGCCACGGTTGATGCCGAAGCGCTCGAAAAGTCCAGCGAAACACCACACCTCCAGTCACAGCAAGCCCCTCAAACAGGCAAAAAGAGTGGCTCGTCTCGTGAGCCCTTAGAGATAGACGATAGAGACGAGCAAGAACCCACAGAGGCTATCGACGCAGAAAAGGCCGCGCAGGCTGCCGCTGCGGCCTTGATAGACATGCCTGAACAGGGCCCTTCTCTGAGCCCTGTTCAATTCACAACCTCGACTTGGAGCCGCTTTGAGATACGCGAAAACTACGATAAAATCGGAGTCTCTTCGGGGCGCATACAAGAAGGCGAGTTAGTGCTCTTTCGCGCTCGTCTGGGGATGCAAACTAACCCATTGGCTATCTCCGATGGGGCAGACGTCATTCTGCAATTTACGCCGCAAGCAACAGGCAATTGGGGGCAAGACGGTACGATTGGCTCGGCCGATCTAGGCATTTACGAAGGTTATTTCAAGATTCGCACCAAACGGCTCGACGTGCAGGTCGGACGCCTCATGATGAGCTATGGAGACGAGGTTGTTATAGGAAACCCAGATTGGAACGAAAAAGGAAGGGCTTTTGATGGGGTACGCGCTCACTACAAAATGAACAAGGGATATGTCGACTTCTTTGGCACCCAAGTAGCCGAGGCCCATCCGGTAGAGCAAAACAAATTCCTTGGAGGGGATCTCTACTTTTGGGGGGCGTACGCAGGTGTCGGGGAATACATGGGCTCGGGTGATGAAAAAATCGATCTCGACTTCTACTTGCTGGGCCTCTCTGGAATCAGCGGTGACAAGGCTGTCGATGATACAGGAACCAGACGTTTCCAGTCGGGCGGAACCCTCTTTACTGGCGGAGCTCGCGCCAAGGGGCAAGAAGGCATCCTCGATGTTCGAGCCGAGGCTGCCCTTCAATTCGGAAATCAGACTATAGAAACAATGGTACCCTTGGGAGAATCCCCTCCTCCCTCGCAACAAGCCCTAGCTTATATGGGTGACATAGAAGTCGGCCTAGCTCTCTCTGAGAGCTCACGTATTTCTCTTGGTGCAGCCATTGCAAGTGGCGATAACCCCGAGACCGAGGGCAACGAAGGCTGGAACGAGCTTTTTCCCACGGGGCATAAGTTTTTGGGCCTCATGGATGTAATTGGTTCAAGAGCCAATATTCTGAGTGGAAACGCCAAACTCCAACGAGGAATTACGCAAAATCTCACTCTCAAGTTGGACGGACACGTCTTTTTACGAACCGAAGATCAAGCTCTGCCAGGTACACCAGAAAAGGGTTTTGCGGGGGTCGAGGTCGATACACAATTGGTTCAAAAGCTAGGAAAGTATACAAAGGTGCGAGCTCTGTACGGTCTGTTTATTCCTTCAACCGGCCACTATGCAAGCGACGATTTAGTCAGCTACGGCGAGCTACAAGCCGGCGTGACTTTTTAGGCTTTTTGCTCAAAGTGCGGCTTGAAGCTGCGGGCAGCACCCACCCCTCAAACCGCCATCAATCAGGCAAATATTGAAAAGTTTGGAGCGTGCTATCCCTTGATTTTATAGCAAGTTTGCATAAATACGTGGTAAAACGCACATAGTCTGCAATTTTGGTGCAGTTTACCACGTGTTTCTTTCGCACACCCTATAAACCGAATCACGTTAGCCCCCGCTTATCATTTGCAGTGCGCCCGTAGTGGGCTATCTATCGAACCTCAAGCGTCCCGTGACCAATGAGAATGAATTAGATGATACTTAGTGAAAATACCGTCGTTGGGCAATACGATGTGATCCGGTTCCTTACCAAAACCGTTCGCTCTGAGCTCTATCTAGGTAAGCATGTTTCTCTTGGGTACCGCGTCGTGATTAAGTTGGCGCGCTCCACAGAAATCGGTTCAGTGATCGATCAAGAAGTGTCGGTCTTACGAAGACTGACTCATCCCACCAACGTGCAAATTCTTGATGGGGGAACTTTGAGACTGGGTGGCGAGGCACACCCTTACTTGGTCGTTGAACATATTGATGGAATCACCTTGCGGGAATTGATGCGCTCAACCCGCAGACTCTCTGCACAACGGGTGATCTCTATTACTCGACAGGTGCTCGCTGGTTTAGAAGAAGCCCATACCCTGGGGCTGGTACATGGTGATATTAAGCCAGAAAACATCATGCTAGCCCTCGGCGAACAACTTCGCGACCAGGTCAAGTTGATAGATTACGGAATAGCGGATGCCCCCGGTGCCTCCACGGGGGAAACAAAAGGTACCACAGCAGCTCGCTCCGCTATTTGGGGTACTCCACGGTACCTCTCACCCGAGGTAGTGCGTGGGGTACCCCGCGGTCCCCAAAGCGATCTCTATAGTATTGGGGTGATCATGTACGAGGCGATTGCCGGCTCCTCACCCTTTGATGGCGACGAGCCGGAGAGCCTACTCGCCGCGCGTCTGCGTGACGAACCCAAACGTCTTGATGAGGTGGTTCCTGTCGCTCCTCAACTGGCTAACATTGTTGAACAGGCTCTAGCCGCTCGCCCCAGCGCGCGCTTTCGCTCAGCACGCGAATTCTCCGAGAGCTTGCTTCAATGCGATCGACAAGAATTGAGTCGGTATCCGTTGGGCTCACCCTTTGTGGGTGAAGAGAATACAATGGATACGATTGAGATTCCTCCAGAGATTCCTCAAATTCCGGTAGCCGCTCAAACGACCCCCACAAAGCAGGGTAAGTCTTCGGGATTAAAATCTACGGGACGAGTCGTTGTCTGGGCGTTGTTGGGTGATCCGGCAATGGACAAACCCGAACTGGGCGAGGCCCTCAGGCAGCTCAGCGACAAGGTCGATGTGCGCACCCTCGATGATGAAGGCCGTGTCATGCTTCACTCAGAATCATCAAAAGATGAGTTTGAGCCCCCTGCAGTTGTTGTGTTTGGAGATATGCATGTCCTTTTGGGGGACGCTTTGCTCACGAAGCTGGCAGAATTCGGGGAAACGATGCGCATGCTTGTCTCAACTCACGCCAATGTGGAGCTCGCTCAAAGCACCATCAATAGTATCGGTCTCGACTATCAGGTCACCCTGCCCGCAACGGCAGAGGAAATTGTTGAATCAGTCAACGCCGCAATAGCGCGTGCACTCGCACGTCGACAACACTACGATTGCCTACGTCTCGCAGTTTTCGACATGGACGGGGACATCGAGCGAGCGAAGCGGCGGCTCGGAAGAAAACCAGTGAACAGTCCCTTAGCGGCTAGAAAAGCAAACAACCTATGAACGATATCGTCACCATCGACTGTCGGGGCATGCGCTGCCCCGCTCCTATTCTCAAATTAGCGAAAACAGCCAGAGGGGCCGGTAAAACCCCCCTTACCCTAGAAATTCTTGCGGACGACGGAGATTTTCCAAACGATCTTGACGCATGGTGCCGAACCGCCAAAGCCACGGTACACGAAGTGATTGATGAGGACGGCGTCACTCGTGCAGTTGTTGGCCTGAACGGAGCTCCTGGGCGTAGTACAACCAGTGCTTCCCCACCAAATTCTACTGCGCCTAACGCTTCCCCGCCCGAGCGTCCCGCTTTCACCCCTCGCTCTGCGCCACCCCGAGCACGAAACGGGGCGCCTACCACGCAAGTAGCTCAAACAGTGCAGCCTACCCCCGCAGCGATCGCAACTCCAATCGCTTCACCTGCGGCAGTCGCAGCTCCAATCGCATCTCCTGCAGCGGCTGCAAATGGCATCCCTAGTGCAGATCTTGATCTCCGAGGTCTACAGGCTCCTCATCCCATTCTAAAACTATCCGAGGCGCTTGCTCAGCGTCCCGGACAGCTCCTCACTGTTCATGCGGACGACCCTAGTTTTCTCGCCGACTTGATGGGCTGGGCTGCGGCAACTCGCGTAGTGGTTCGCAGCACCCAATCGAATGCACAAGGGGCCCTTGTTGAACTTCAATTGCCAGGTCAGCCTCAAGCAATCATTGCGGCAAGCGAGGCATTGCCCGTGGCGCCCGCCCCTGCTCTGCAGGCCCTCGCGCCGGTCGAGCAAACCCTGCCAGCAACCGTCGATGACGACATCCCCAAGCGAGAAAACCTAGCGACTCTCCTTGTAATTCACAACGACTTCGAGTCGCTCATGGCAGCTCTGATGGTCGCAAGCACCTCGGCAGCACAGGGTATGGACGTATGCGTTTACTTCTCTTTTTGGGGCGTCAACTTATTGCGCGGAGAAAAGCCAAGAAAAGACGAAAAGAGTTCAGGCATCAGCTTCTTGCAGAAAATGATGAAATGGATGATGCCTCGTGGTCCTAGCCGTCAAAAGATGAGCCAAATGCACATGGGTGGTGTGGGCAAAGGCATGATGCAACACTTCATGCGTAAGAACAATGTGATGTCCCTAGAGCAATTGATTGAGTCGTGTGTCGAGCAGGACGTGCGTTTCGTCGTCTGCTCAATGAGCATGGGCATCATGGGTATCGAGCGACGTGACATTATGGACTTGTCCAATATCGAGTTTGCCGGGGTGACCTGTTTTACCGAAATGGCACGAAAGTCCGCGATGAGTTTGACCTTCTGAGATAGCCTCTACCCGCTCCCTCCATACTACGAGACTAATAGACAATGCTTGGCAATACGAACACGACGAGTGGGAATGGCGGTGGTACGCGCCGCTATCGAAAGCTACTCGAACTCGGTCATGGGGGCATGGCGGATGTATGGCTGGGCATGCACAATGGCCTCGCGGGGTTTCGCAAGCTCCTCGTTATTAAGAAATTACGAGATTATCTCGTCGACAATCTTCAGTTACGAGAGATGCTCCTCGAAGAGGCGCGTATTGCAGCAAGGCTCAATCACCCCAATGTGGTACAGACATTAGAAGTAGGTGAGGAGGATGACGAGTTTTTTATCGTCATGGAGTTTCTTGAAGGCCAAAGTTTAAAAGCTGTTCGCCGGGTCAAGCCTATGCCTTTGGCAATGGAACTCACCATTATTTCCAACGTGCTTGCTGGTTTGGAATACGCACACGATCTCTGTGACTTTGACGGCACCAAGCTATGTCTTGTTCATCGAGACGTGAGCCCCGACAACGTATTCGTTACCTATGAAGGGCAGGTAAAGCTCGTAGATTTTGGCGTAGCCAAAACAAGAATGTCCTCTTCGGTGACTCGGGTTGGGCACTTTAAAGGAAAACTCGCATATATGCCCCCCGAGCAGGCATACAACCACAGTGTCGACCACCGCGCCGACCTGTTCGCCGTTGGAGTTATGCTGTGGGAAGCAATTACCGAGACTCGCATGTGGGAAAACACCCCAGACGAGACTGTCATTCATCTTTTGGGCACCGGGGCCATTCCTAAACTTGCCGAGATCAAGTCTGACGCCCCCGTCGAGTTGATTCAAATTTGCACCCGCGCCCTCGCCCCCAATAAAGAAAGTCGTTATGCGTCGGCAGCCGAGTTTCGAGCAGATGTTCAGACCTATTTAACGAGCATTGGCGGCCCAGTCGACGCAAAACTGATAGGTGCCCATGTGGCTGGCAGTTTTGCCAAAGAACGTCGACATATTCGTACAGTAATAGAAGGGGATCTCAATCGCGACACAGAGCGCGGCACTGGTCCTCCACCTCTCCCCCTTGGGCGCAGGGGTGGAGCTAGAAAGAAGTATCAACTTCCCGACCCCTATAGCATCAGCTGGCGCGTAACCGATGAAAAGGGAGAGGTCTATGAAGGAGTGCACGATAGGCTCGATCGCAAAGTCCGCATCGAAGTCTGCCCCGATATTGAAGATGTCGAGGCATTTGTTCAATTGATGGACGGAAGCGCTTCGTTAAATCATCCCAATACTGCAAGAATCTTACACGTGGGCGCCCTAGAGGACTCAGACGGAGTCTATGTTGTGCGCGAACATATCGACGGCTCTTCTCTAAAATCGCTCATCGCCGAGAAAGAGGGGGCATTGGGAGGAATGCGCATGCTGGGCCTTGGTATTCAAGTTCTACTCTCCCTCTGTGAGTCCCATGCAAACAATGATTGCCACGGTCGGCTTGAGCCTTCCAACATCTTCCTGTGCAAGAACTCTGGCGGTGGGGAGCATGTAAAAGTCAGCGGATATGCAGGAAAGATCACCCGACCGAACGAAGAGATCAGTCGCCGCTACCAAGCTCCTGAAGTATTGGCCGGTAAAAAGCCAACGGCGGCGTCCGATGTATTTTCGACTGCATTGATTCTTTACGAATGTCTCACAGGAAACCACCCATTCCACGACTTCGATGAAATGGCCTCGGCTTATCGGCAAATGCACGACCCTTTGCCGGAGGCAACAGAACGCATTTGGGAGGTCGACGGCCTTCGCGAGTGGCTCGAGCGTGCCCTCAACAAAAATCAAGGTGAGCGCTACAAAGACGCTCGCGAAATGTTGGCCGCAGCCTCATCGATAGATAGTGATGCGTTGAGTCGAGCCGCACAAGAATTGGGCGACTCTGGTTTTGACGGCTCACTGGTGCGAGCGGACTACGATGTTGTATTGACCCCCCCCGAAACGCGGGTTGTGCTGAAGGTAAATCGCAACTCCCTCGCGTCGCTCACCCGTCCCTCTGTTTGGGTGCTCTCCGATGATCCTGCGATACGCAACCCCCTGGTGACGGTAGCCTTGGCCGAATTGCAGGAACGTGTAGACCTTCAAGTCATTACAGCCGAACGTTGTGCTGAGCTACGCGTACTGCTCCAAGAAGGTAAAATACTCCCTCCATGGGTTGTTGTTTTTGGCGATCTACATGTGATGCTTGGAGAAGAATTGCTAACTCAACTCTCCGAGAGTGCGGAGGTTTCAAGAATTTTGATCTCTACGCATGCCAACGCCGAAATGTTGCAAGAAAGCATCAACGCATGTGGCCTGGACCAGCAGGTTTGTCTCCCTGCTGAGCCCGACGAAGTGGCAACTGCCATAGACGAGATGCTGGCGCGCTCACACCGCCAACGAGGACAATACGATCAACTTCGCCGCTCATTGCTCACCAAACGCGAAGAAAGAGGCAAGCTAAACCTCAGATTGGCAGAAAAAGAAGTCACCCAACGAGCCTCGTCTACGCGAAGCACCAGCGCAGCCGATTGTTAAGAAGAAACGAGTCAAAGATGAGCACTATTGAAACTGGCAAGAATATAAGCCCGGTCGGGTTAAGTAATGAAGTGCAGACTGCGATTTGGGATGTGCGTAGCTGGGATGAACGTCGTGGAGATATTGGCTTCATTCCGGGTTCTCGTTGGGTCGGCTCGGAGGTCGATTTGGCGGCACTCCTACCTCTTCTTTCTACAATTGATCCATCACAAGCGATTGTGTTGGTATGTCTGAGTGGCAGGAGAAGCGCTGAGATGCGCGACACATTGGAAGCTGCCTGCGGACGGACTTTTCATAATCTTGAAGGAGGTATGTTGTCGTGGCGTGCCGAAGAGTTACCGACATCTGGAATCGCTCTCCTAGAACAAACTGATATTCCAAAAATTGAATCCTTAGAGGACTTTCCCAAATTAGTGCGCTCCTGCTTTGTTGCCGAATGGGCAATGGTGGTGGAAGATACTGATAATTTTGATCCTGTTGAAGCCGTACAAGAGATCATTGGCGATGTGATCAATACGCAAGATGTCTCATTAGAAGCTGTGTTCGATGCTATCGATAGATTAGCAGAATTGGCACGACGTTTTGGACATCCTCTAGATCATATCGCTTTCAATATCGATAGAATGAATGCTGCCGCAAAGGCGTGTCTCAATGCTTAATACAGTCAACTCAAGTCAATCTGGCCTCGCCCCTGTCGATTCCAAAGGATCATTGCGCTTTTCGTTGCGCTTTTTGGTCGGTCCAGCCGAAGGCAGAGAGCTACATTTACGGGCAAACGAAACGATCACCATTGGGCGTTCGGTTGATGCCGATTTAGTGTTATTTGAGGAGTTAGTTTCCAGAAATCAAGCGCGTCTCATTGGCGGAGCCACATTGCGCCTCGAGGATCTAGGTTCAAAGAACGGAACCCTTGTAAACGGTAAGCGCATAAAAAATGTAGTTCTCCGTGAAGGTGATACCGTAATGTTTGGTTCCTCGGCGGCGGTAGTAGAGGTTACGGCCGTTGTGCCCATGCAGACCTTGGAGTCGAGCGATGGGGACGAAGAGGATAAAGAGGACGACTCGGCATTTATTTCCCAGTTTTCAAGCATGAACGCTGCCACCATGACGGGCTTGATTGAAGAACTTTCCCTGGCAGAGCTGTTGCAACTTTTTGCGATCTCAAAGAAAAGTTGTTTAATTTCCGTTGCAAACGGGACTCAGGTTGGAAGCATATTTGTGCGTGACGGCGTTGTTGAATCTGCTCTCATCAACGACAAGGGGGAAAATGCTCCTTTGAAAAATTTCATTCGCCTCATGGCCTGGACAAAAGGAAGTTTCAGCGTTCACCCCTTGGGTGATTGGAGTTTCGCAAAAAAACTCGACATGGGAATTTCGTCGTTGCTCATGGAGGCAATGCGTCAACAAGATGAGTTAGCTGTGATTCTTGGTAAGCTTGCCCCCGAAGTAATTTTGGAAGAAGGCCCCGGGGATCTTTTGCCAGCAAGTCTCAGCCCACAACTTATGGAGTCACTTGCGCTAGCACGCACGCACCGTAAAGTTCAGGCTTGTTTGGATGCAAGCGATGACACCGATCTCGATACGGCCAATTGTCTGCATGTTCTTTTAAAGAAGGGTTACTTGCGCACCATCTAACACCTAGAGATACAGGGATTGGTATCGTAAGCATCCTACCCCAGTGGAGGCTCAATGCCCGGCGTGTTTCGAAGGCATGAGGCACTAGAGCGTCTCTCAGTTTGAAGGTAATACTCGGCACTTTCGCCCACCTACAGATTGTAGAGGTGGTCCAAAGTGCCGCACTAGTACCTCGTGCCGGAAGTCCGTGCCGGGTTTCACCAGACCCAACTGAAGTGGGGGCCTGATGAAACCCGCAATAGCCTCCCTATTTGCCCTCGGTACTACTTTTTGTCTCATGGGTA
>Ga0256845_1003340_pt1 | contig 10938 bp, 10 predicted proteins | sample RiftiametaG_FD_189101 | JGI IMG/M metagenome (GOLD analysis project Ga0256845, IMG submission 189101) | Tube worm associated microbial communities from hydrothermal vent at the East Pacific Rise, Pacific Ocean - Riftia | ecosystem: Host-associated > Annelida > Integument > Unclassified ... | reverse complement strand
GTTCAGCACTTACAATTAGATACCACAGGCTCGAAGCATTTGATGCCTGGAACATGGCCGCAATCGCCGCTTGAAAGCGCTTCGCCTGTGAACTCTCACGTAAGTAGCTAATTAACGTGACAACACCCCCCCCGAGCGTTGCGTTAACATCTGGCAAATCCAGATTAGTTGCAACAGGCCGCTTTAGACGCTTCTGTTTTGCTCCCGCTGGATCATACCGAATAAATCGCGTGGATCGTCGGGGTCGGCAATCATGTCCAGATGTTGCCACTTATCGGTGATAGCAATTTTGTCGCGCAACCAGCGCAGGGCCGAAAAGTCCTCGATGGCGAAGCCTACGCCGTCAAAAAGGGTGATCTGACGCCCCTCTGTACGCCCTTTGGTGGCACCGGTCATCACTTGCCACAGCTCTTTTACAGGATAGTCACTCTCCAATTGCTGAATTTCGCCTTCAATGCGGGTTTGTGGCGGGTATTCAACAAAAATTTCCGAGCGCAGTAGAATATCTTTGTGGATCTCGGTTTTGCCGGGGCAATCACCTCCAATGGCGTTGATATGTACACCTGCGCCGACCATGTTATCGGTCAGGATTGTGGCGCAGAGTTTGTCTGCGGTACAGGTGGTGATCACTTCGGCCCCCAGAACGGCCTCTTCGGGGGTTTTGCAAACCGTGATGTTCAGGCCCGCGGCTTCAAGGTTCGTTACGCATTTCGCGGTTGCAGCCGGATCAACATCATAAAGCCGCAGGTTTTCAATGCCGCAGATGGATTTTAACGCCAGCGCCTGAAATTCCGACTGGGCACCGTTGCCGATCATCGCCAATGTCCTGGCCCTTTTGTGGGCAAGGTATTTGGTCGCAACAGCCGACGTTGCCGCTGTGCGTAATGCCGTCAGAATCGTCATTTCCGTCAATAACACCGGATAACCGGTATCGACCGAGGCCAGCAGGCCAAAGGCCGTAACGGTTTGTAGGCCTGCTTTCATGTTTTTCGGGTGACCATTGACGTATTTGAACCCGTAATCAATGCCATCAGAGGTTGGCATCAGCTCGATTACCCCTTCATCAGAATGGGAGGCAACGCGCGGTGTTTTATCAAAAGACGGCCAGCGGCGGAAATCTTCTTCGATATATTCGGCTATCTCGATCATGCAGGTCTCAACACCGATCTCGAGGATCAGGCGCATCATGTTTTCCACGCTCACGAATGGCACCAACGACAGGTTGGCATTTGGGTTCGTCATGTCATATCTCTTTGTGATTGCTAGTATATTTCTTCGTAAGCTGCACAGCGTTCAGCTGTGTCCTTGCCCTCAAGGTAAGTCAGCTCGCCCCGTTTATGGGCCGTATAGACGGCGGCAAAATCATCGGGGAACCAGCCGCAAACGGTTTCATTGCTTTCAAACCGTTGCAAGGCCAGTTCAAGCGATTCCGGCAGGCGGACATAACCGCGTTTTTCCAGCTCCTCGGTTGAAAGCGAGGCCAGATCTTCTTCGGTGACAGCAGGGGCAGGCAGGGCGTCTTCGATCCCCTGCGCACCGGCATGCAGGATTGCCGCCAATGCCAGATATGGCGAGGCCGCTGCATCGGCTGCGCGGTATTCAAAATTATACTGGCGCGCAATGCTGGACGGATCCGTGGCTGTAACCGGACAAATACGCACCGATGCTTCGCGGTCCCGAAACCCAAGGTTGTTGAACGCCGCAGACCAGCGGTGCGGGGTCAGGCGCAAGTAAGACACGTCAGAGGGGGCCGTTAAGGCGATGATACTGTCCAGGTATTTTAGCACCCCCGCGACAAACGAGGCGGTAAGCGCCGACATTCCAGCCACGCCGTTTTCGTCGTAAGTGACCGGCTTGCCGCACTCGTCCAGAAAACTGATGTGGATATGCACGCCATTGCCAACCCCTTCGGGATCGCGAATCGGGGTGAAGGTAACGTCTTCGCCCAACCGTTTTGCCGTCATGCGCGTGACCTCGCGCAGGATCACGGCACTGTCCGCCGAGCGCACACCGTGGTCGGGGCCATTGGTAACTTCGTATTGGTTGGCACCATATTCTTTCATAAAGGTATCAGGCTCTAACCCGCCCTTTTCCAGTGCGGCCATCAGCGCCTCTCCAAATTCGCGGCGCTCGGAAAAGCCGTTCAACGAATAGGCCTCGCCGGGTTGCTCGCCGCCGGTTTTGAATTGGAACTCATGCTCGAACGCTGAGACAAGGCTAACACCGCCCGCAGTTTTAAGCCGCTTAAGCGCGCTTTTCAAAATAGAGCGCGTGCAGAAATCCCAAGGCTTGCCGTCAAGATCAGTGATATCGCCCAGCATAAAGCGTTCAACGGGGCCGCCGTCTTCAAAATCCAGTTTCACATTGGTGTCGGGATCGGGGATCAACAGCAGATCGCCAAGCGCACCAAACGGGCTGTCGGCGATGGCATCAAAACAGGTGATCATCACATTGGTCGGCGTCCAGCCAACGCCCTTTTTCAGACGCTTTTCCAAATCGGATACCGAAAATGCTTTGCCTCGGGTCTTACCGGCAACATCCGAAGTGGCGGCAAATATAAGCGGGTTTTTAATCATCATTGTTCTCTCTAAAATCCAGCCGCACGGAATCCCATTCCTTGATGCGGGTTTTGGTTTGATCCCAGTTTTCTTCGGCTATTCGGGCCAGAAGTGCCTCAAGCAGCGCCAGCGCTCCGGTATAGCTATCCCACAGGGTTCCACTGTCGATCGGCACGGCCAGCACCTCGCTAGCCTGTCCGGAAATTGGCGAAAGCCATTGATCCGTCATCAAGACCACCTGCACATTTCTGGCCTCGGTGGTTTTTTTGGCAAGAGTTGAAAGGCTGGCCTGATAGCGGCGGAAATCAACAATGAACAACACATCGCGCGAGCGCATGCGCAACAGATACTCCGGCCAGACCTCGGGGTCTGGCGGCACATGAAACACCTTTGAACGGATCTGGCGCAAATGGCGCGACAGATGCAGGGCCAGTGTGTCGCTCATCCGGCCTCCAATTATGTAAATATTGCGCTTTTCATCCGCCAGCAATTCGCAAACGCGTTCAAATTGCACTTCCGAAACGGCTTTGGTCGCATCCTTTAGTACAGCGCCGGCGCGATCAAGGAAGCTTTCCAGAAATGCCCCATGGATCGGGGCGCTTGCCTCTTGCAGCTCCACCGGAGAGCGCTGTCCCTCTTTTAGCTCGGTGATAAGCTGGCGCTGAAATTCCTGAAATCCGTGAAATCCAAGCTTGGTCACAAAGCGCGAAATGCTGGGGGGAGAGGTGTTTGCGGCTTTGGCAAGCTCTTGTATCGGTTCGAGCCCGGCAAAAGGGTAGTCAAGCAAAAGTGCCGTGCATAGTTTGCGCTCGGTCGAGGTCAACTCATCTGACAATTGCTCTATGCGTTCACGAACCTGCATTTGAATCCCCTTTAAATCAGGTAGATCACTGTGAAAATATAATGTCAAATTAATAATACTAATTGACAATGAAATTAATGTGTCAATAGATTGAGGCAACTGAAAGATAGGATTCTAGATGCTAACTTCACCTCGCATACACTTGATCGCGTCGATCTCTGCCATCCTGTTGGTCGTTATTGTGGCGTCTGTTTCGGCGATGATGATCGGCACGGCAAGCGAGCGGGTTTTGACTGTGTTCTTCATATCATTGATCGCGGTGGTCGGTATGGGCGTGTATAGCGGCAATTCCGGCATCCTTAGCTTTGGCCACCTGTCTTTCATGGCGATCGGGGCCTATGCGGCCTCGTTGCTGACATTGCCTGCGCAGTTGAAAATAGCGACATTACCGAAACTGCCTGAATGGCTGGCGACAACCGAAATGGGGCTGTTGCCTGCAACCATCATAGCGGTGCTGCTGACCAGCGTGGTGGCGCTGTTTGTTGGTAAAGCCATCGGCAAGCTGGAAGGCTCGGCCACGGTCATTACCACATTGGGGTTGTTGATCATCGTTCACGGCATCGCCATTGGTTGGCGCGATGTGACGCGCGGTTCGCAGACATTTTTTGGTATCCCGCGCGAATCCACCCTGTGGGTGGCGGCGGCGGGGGTTGTTATTGCCTTGGTTGCTGCGCGTATTTACCGGGATTCTATTTCAGGCCTACGCCTGCGCGCCGGGCGTGAAAACGCCATTGCGGCCAGTGCTGTTGGGGTGCGCATCCAGCACGAGAGGCTGGTTTCTTTTGTGCTAAGCGCTGCTCTGATGGCGCTTTCGGGGGCGTTGATTGCACATTTTCTAGGGGCCATTAGCCCGAAAAAATTCTATTTCACTGATACATTCCTGTTACTGGCGATGCTAATTGTCGGCGGTATGACCACCGTAACCGGCGCCATAACGGGGGCTGTAGCAATCACAATTGTGACCGAGGTTCTGCGGCGGTTCGAAGGTGGGTTTTCTTTGGGTGGTCTGGAAATGCCCGCCGTATTCGGCACAACACAAATCGGTATCGGTTTGATCATCCTGTTTGCCATGTTCCGCAAACCTGATGGTCTTGCGGGCCTGAAGGAATGGGAGGAGCGCGTGTTTCCTGTCCGGCACAAACCCGCGCCTGCATCTGACAAAAAAGAAACGGTGCAAAAGGCCGAGCCCTTGGTGGCGCGCGGTATGACCATGCGCTTTGGTGGGCTTGTTGCCGTGAACAATGTGGATCTCACCTTGAATTCGGGTGAGATCATGGGGCTGATCGGGCCGAATGGATCGGGTAAAACCACATTGATGAACATGCTTTCGGGCGTATTGGCGCCCAGTGAAGGTGAGTTCCACCGTGGCGATGAAGAGCTGGCTGGACTGGTTTCGCACCAAATTGCAGATCGCGGCATCGCGCGGACATTCCAGAATATCCGACTATTTTCAAACCTGACAGTGTATCAAAATGTACTGGTAGCAGGCCTTTCCACCAAAGGCGGCAAGGGTGCAGAGGCGCGCGCTATGGCGGCGATCAAGCGTATGGGTGTGAGCGAATTCTTCGGTGACGATGCAGGCACGCTTTCTTATGGCGACCAGCGGCGGGTCGAGATTGCCCGTGCCTTGGCTTGCGAGCCCTCACTGTTATTTCTAGACGAGCCAGCCGCCGGTATGAACCGCGAAGAAACCGACAGCCTAATGGAGACTTTGCGCGGCCTGACCCGTGATTTGGGTATTGGTATTTTGCTGGTGGATCATGATTTGAAACTGATCAACCAGTTATGTGACCGCATTGCCGTTCTGAATGAGGGTCACATGATCGCACAGGGCACACCAGAAGAAATTCGTCAAAACCCTGCCGTGATCGAAGCCTATCTCGGCCCAAACAAACAAGACTAATAAAACCCAACCGGAGGAAGACCAATGAAGAAGACTCTACTTGCATCAACCATAATGACAGCTGCGGCATTTGCTATGCCCGCAGCTGCCGAAACCCTGACGATCGGCCTTGCCACGGCCCAGACCGGCGGTCTTGCTGGCTATGATGGTCCGGTGATCGAAGGTCTGCACATCGCGGTTGACGAGATCAACGCAGCCGGCGGCATTGATGGCCACATCATGATCGAGCTGATCGAAAAAGACGTGCGCTCTGACGCGGCCCAAACTGCGATTGCGGTGCAGGAATTGGCAGATGCAGGCGTATCTGTCATCGTTCTGCCTTGTGACGCTGATCCGGCACTCGCGGCAATCGGCACCATTGCTTCGGCCCAAATCCCTGCGATCTCCACCTGTGCTTCTTCACCGACATTGCCAATGATTGGCGGCGATTTCATGTTTGCCAACTTCCCTGGCGACAATGTGCAAGCCACTGTTTCGGCCAGTTGGGCGCATGAGCAAGGCTTTGAAAACGGCTATATCATCTACTCGCCCGACAGCCAGTACACCACTATGCCGCTATATTTTGCCGATGTGTTCAAGGCACTCGGCGGCACCATGTTGGGCCAGGACACCCATTCTATCGGCCAGCAAGATTTTTCCGCCATTGCCACGCGCATTGCGGCCCTTGACCCGCAACCGGATGTTATCATGACCGCATCCTACGAGCCTGATTTTCCGTCCATGCTGAAGGCCCTGCGCGCTGCCGGAGTAACAGCGCAGATGATCGGTTCAGACGGCATCGACAGCCCGACAACCTTCTCGCTGGGTGATGTGGGCGAAGGCGTGGTGTTCACCACGGCAGGCTATGCCACTGAAGGCAGCCCGTTGGCCGCATTCAACGCCAAATATGAAGCGGCTACCGGAAATGCGTCGGAAACAGTGTTTAATGCAGTTGGCTATGACTTGGTCACGGTTGTTGCCGCTGCGGTAACTGCTGCGGGTGGATCTACCGATCCGGTTTCCATTCGGGATGCAATGGCAAACCTTGAAAACGTGCGCGGGGCCACAAGCCTGATCACGTATAAAGGCACCAATGGGATGCCCGTTCGAGAGGTTACTCTGATCCGGGTCAAAGACGGCGCGCGCGAATTGGTTGGCCAACCCAGCCCGGACGCGGCACTGATCCCAGCCCCACGTATGCAATAAGGTAGCACCCCCATGACATCGCTTCTTTCGGTACAATCACTAAAAGTACAATACGGCCCGATCCAAGCTGTGCGCGGGGTTGATTTTGAAATCAAGGAAGGCGAAATCGTCGCCTTCCTTGGCGCCAACGGGGCGGGTAAATCCTCGACCTTGAATGCGCTGGTCGGTTTGGTTCCTGTGGCCAGCGGCAAGGTGTTTTTCAAAGGCGAAGACATAACCGATTGGGCCCCGGAATCTCTGGCGCCTGCCGGTATGACGCTCTCACCCGAAGGACGCCGGATTTTTGGGGCGTTAAGTGTTGCTGAAAACCTGCGCATGGGCGCTTACGCGATCAAGGATAAAGAGGTCATTCAGGCCGCATGGGACCGGGTTTATTCTCTGTTTCCTATCCTGCATGAACGCCGCGATCAGTTCGCCGGAACCCTGTCGGGTGGCCAGCAACAGATGTTGGCGGTTGGCCGCGCTTTGATGAGCAACCCGAGCCTTTTGCTGCTGGACGAGCCATCACTGGGCCTTGCCCCGAAAATCGTTGGCCAGATTTTTGACCTGATTTCACTGTTGCGAGACCAAGGTGTTACGCTGGCGCTGGTTGAGCAAAACGTCTCGATGGCATTGGAAATCGCCGATCGGGGCTATGTTTTCGCCAGCGGAGAAATTGTCGCCTCGGGGTCTGCAGCGGAACTCGTCGAATCTGAAACTCTACAATCTGCATATTTAGGGGGCTGATAAATGGATCTGCTGCTACAACAAACTGTTAACGCTTTTGCCCTCGGCGGAACTTATGCGCTGTTAGCCCTTGGATTGGCTGTGGTATTTTCCATTATGGGCCTGATCAATTTCGCCCATGGCGAGCTGATGACCATTTCGGGCTACACCTTGATGTATTGTGGTATTGCCGGGATATCCTTTGTTCTGGCGGTTCCAATAGCCATTGCCATGGCGATGATTGCGGCGGTACTGATGGAGCGCATCGCGTTTCGGCCCGTGCGAAACAGCTCTGGCGCAACGATGTTGGTAACGTCCTTTGCGATTTCCATGATCTTGCAGGTCCTGTTCCAAAACTTCATCTCCACCCGCTCGCAGCCGGTTATCCTGCCACAAATACTGTCGGATTCCGTGACCATCGGCGGCTTGGTCATTGGTGTGAATAAAATCGCGGCGATTGTTGCCACCATCGTCATGCTGATCTTTCTGGATATCTTTATGAAGCGCCAGAAAACCGGCATTGCCATGCGCGCCGCTGCCGAAGATTTCGGCGTTGCACGCCTTATGGGCATCCGCGCAAACACCGTTATTGCGGGGGCTTTCGCGCTGTCGGGCCTGTTGGCCGGGGTTGCGGCGGTGCTATGGGTTTCGCAGCGCTCGTCGGTTGCCCCGCATATGGGGTTTCTACCGGTGGTCAAAGCCTTTATCGCCGCAATCCTTGGCGGACTTGGCAGCCTGCGTGGCGCCGTGGCCGGGGGGTTCCTGCTGGGCTTTATCGAGATTTACCTCGCCGCGTTCCTGCCGCCCGAATTGCAGGAGTTCCGCGAACCCATTGGCCTGAGCCTTGTGGTTGTTGTCTTGTTATTCCGTCCCAACGGCTTGATCCCTTCGGCATCTCTCAAGGCAGAAAAGGTATGACTGTATCATCCGGCATTAAGGCTCAAAGCCTGTTGGCCAAGGGCGATCCAAACCCTGTCGAAATTATCAACGGCCATAGCGATCATCCGTTACTGTTGATCTGTGAACATGCCGGACAGGGGATCCCGAAACGGTTAGGGGATTTGGGCATTAGCCGCAGCGCGTTGGACGACCACATCGGTTGGGATATCGGGGCCGAGGCCGTCACACGCGCCATGGCGCAGGCTGTGGGTGCGCCTGCGGTAATCCAGCGCTACAGCCGCTTGGTGATTGACTGTAACCGGCCCAATGATGCGTCCGACGCAATGCCGCAAATGAGTGACGGCGTTGAAATACCGGGTAACTTGAATCTGGATGCAGCCGCACGGGCGGCCCGGGTTGACGAGATTTTCAACCCCTTCCAGAATGAAGTTGCCCACTTCTACGAGAAATTCGAACGCCGAATTGTCTTGTCCATTCACAGTTTCACACCCTTGATGGGGGGGGTCAGCAGGCCGTGGGAAATTGGTTTTCTGTTTAGAAAAGATACACAAACCTCGACCCATCTGCACCGATCTCTCAAAGAGACTAATCCCGAACTGACAATCGGGATGAATGACCCCTACCAGATTGATGAGGCGTCTGACTGGTTTGTTCTCCATCATGGCGAGGCACGAGGTATTCCCCACAGCCTGATTGAAATCCGCAACGATCAGATTCGAAGCGCTGAAGGACAGGCTCACTGGGCAAGTATCCTTGTGAACGCGGTTAATCGTTACCTAGAGGAGGCCTGATATGACCCTGACACGAGACCTACCATTGGTTACAGACCGATCCGCGCTGTTGTTTATCGATGTTCAAAATTTTTCAACCCATCGTGACGGTGCCGAATTTGACGGGCTGACGGATGCAGAGTTTGATGCAAAACATGGTTGGTTGTTTAAGCAGCTCAAAACCGTGATTCCCAACATGCAACGCCTGCAAGCGGCGTGCCGCAAGGCAAATGTCGAGGTGATGTACACCACCATCGAAAGCCTGACACTGGACGGGCGCGACCGCAGCCTGGATTATAAAATCACTGGATTTAACGTTCCAAAGGGGTCGTGGGATGGCAAGGTGATTGACCAGATCGCACCGGTTGGTGACGAGATCGTCATCCCCAAATCATCATCCTCGGTATTTGTATCGACCCATATTGATTATGTGCTGCGTAACCTTGGGGTCAGACAATTGGTGCTATGCGGATTGCTGACAGATCAATGTGTTGAAAGCGCCATTCGCGATGCCTGTGATCTGGGGTATTTGGTAACACAGGTGACCGACGCTTGCGCCACGGAAACGCAGGCGCGTCAGGATAATTCGATTTCAACAATCAAGGGATATTGCAGGCAAGTCACCACGGAACAATTGATTGCTGAGTTGGGCGGATAAAAGGGTTCTGTCGCAAAGTTTCCGTGTTATTTCCTTATTGGTTGTTTTCTGCGATACGCTTGTCAAAAAAAGCTATCGGCAGGGTGTTGTCACGTTAACCGTGTTCATTTGCTCTGCCTGACTTTTCCCAATATGGATTTTGGATGAGCACGCCACCAATCAGCTACAAGCGCCACCGTTTTCCACCTGAAATCATCGCCCATGCGGTCTGGTTGTATTGCCGGTTCAATATGAGCCTTCGTGAAGTGGAAGAATTGCTTCTAGAGCGCGAGATCGACGTATCCTACGAAACGATCCGTCGATGGGTTGCGAAATTCGGGCCCGTTATTGCGCGTGGATTACGTCGCCGACAACCTCAACCTGGCGATATCTGGCATCTGGATGAAGTCGTAGTAACGATTAATGGTCGCAAATTCTGGCTGTGGCGTGCGGTTGATCAGAATGGGATCGTCCTGGACGAAATTCTTCAGAGCCGGCGCAATACGGCAGCAGCAAAACGCCTGCTTATTCGATTAATAAAGAAGCACGGGCGGACCCCGAAACGTTTCATAACCGATAAACTAAGATCCTACGGCGCGGCAAAGCGCATAATATCACCTGGGGTTGAACATCGGTCTCACAAAGGTCTGAACAACCGCGCCGAAAATAGCCACCTGCCATTTCGAAAGCGAGAAAGGGCAATGCAAGGCTATCGATCACCGGGAGCTTTGCAGCGATTTGTATCAATTCATTCCGCCATTCGAAATTGCTTTTCGGTTCCAGCCCGCCGTCGTTCCGCATTAACAATTCGATACCACCGGTTGGAAGCATTTGAAGTTTGGAATGCCGTGGTTAGCATCGGTTGAGTATCAGTGCATGGGCTTTTTCAGAGCAAGCCAGTTAATGTGACAACACCCTTAGTGGTAATAAAGCCATTAGCCACCCTAGCGCAGATTCGTTATATTGGGAACTATAAATTTCGTTATATCAGGAACCCAAAAAAGACAGATTCTCTTTCGTTACTTTCGGAACCCTGTGGATAGTTTGTAGTTATTAGATCAAAGACTTAAGGGTGATTTTTGCATCGGTAACACTACTCCGTAGGTAACACTATTAACACTAGAGATTTTGAGGATACTTCTCCATATTCACACAAGCGACCGTCAAGAGTCTGGCGTTGTGAATATGGAATCCGCCAAAAGGCGGATACTCGTTCGCCTATAAGACCGCTACCGCGGTCAGGTCGAAAAAGAAGGAAGCAAGTACAACAATAAGCAGGAGATCTCCCCCTGATCTGTTTCCTAACGTCATTCGCTGATTGATCCCTGATCCATGAAAGAACGCCCATCAAGGACGCTTCGCGCCAGCAAGCTGGTAAATCCTTGACGGACAACCTGTCACGGCTCTTTACGGGATCA
>Ga0256845_1003339_pt1 | contig 10945 bp, 11 predicted proteins | sample RiftiametaG_FD_189101 | JGI IMG/M metagenome (GOLD analysis project Ga0256845, IMG submission 189101) | Tube worm associated microbial communities from hydrothermal vent at the East Pacific Rise, Pacific Ocean - Riftia | ecosystem: Host-associated > Annelida > Integument > Unclassified ... | reverse complement strand
TGAAAGTGTGAATTAAATTGAAGAGCCGTATGAGGGAAATCTTCAAGTACGGTTCTGTGAGGGGCATTATGTTTCCTTACGTTTATAAATCTTAAAATTAAGGAGACATCAATGTCTACTCTACAAATCAAAGCTGTTAGGTCGATGCTACTTATTACTACTTTTATTATTTCATCCCTTTTTAATGTAGCATTTGCTCTAAATGAAAGTGGTAATCAGCTTGATATAGCGTCGAAAGATATTTACCTTGTAAGACATGCTGAAAAGAATAAAAGTGATCATGATAATCCTGAATTAACTGAAAATGGTAAGTTCCGTGCGAAGAATATAGCTAACATGCTAAAAAATAAGAATATTTCTGAAATATATTCAACCCGTTATAATAGGACTATGCAAACTGCACAACCTCTTGCAAAATTATTAGGTATTGACGTTTTATTTTATGATCCTCTCGCACTCGAGCATTTCGCACAAACAATACTGTCTAAACCGGGTAATATTTTAATTGTTGGGCATAGCAATACGACACCTTACCTAGTAAGTAAACTTGGTGGTGATTCTGGAGAACCAATAAATGAGTCCGAATATGATCGTGTTTATCAATTGACCGTATTAAATAATAAAGTTTTTACAAAATTGCTTCATTCAAAAAACGCACAAGAATAGTTAAACTGATCTGTCAACACTATTCGGCTCCTCAATTTCATTTGTATTTTATATGAAATTGAGTGTCCTGTTTAGTGTAGCCAGATCAAACATCATTTTTATCACCTATTATCTATATGTATAGCCATGAAAAATATTGATTTATGTCAAGAGAATGTAAATCAATTGCAAATCTAGTTGCAAATCATTCTCGTTTAGACTAAGCTCCTTATTAACTCAGATAAACCTGAAAAGTAAGTTCATAAATGAGAGTCAACATGAATTACAACTTAGCTGAACTGGCTACCAAACAAAGAGCGAAAGTCGTTAGTTTGGGCGGTTCACGCAATGTGTTCCGAAAAAAACTATTATCGATGGGTTTAACTCCAGGTATAGAAGTTAATATCCTGAGAAAAGCTCCTTTAGGCGGTCCAATTGAGTTAAGTTTGAGAGGTTTTTCACTTAGTCTGCGTCAGAAAGAAGCTCAAAATATACTTGTTCAACCGATATAGAGAACGCTATATTTAATTGTTAATTTCAGCCAAATTAAGTTATTTATTTTAATACATCCTTTAACCATGTTTACCTTCATCTCAAATTACAGAAGTCTTAATTAAATGCCCCATAATCCAATAATAGCGTTATGTGGTAACCCTAATTCGGGTAAAACCACACTATTTAACCTTCTAACTGGCGCAAAACAAGATGTTGGAAATTGGCCTGGTGTTACCGTTGAGAAAAAGTCTGGATTTGTAAAGTTTACAAAAGGCATTCTAAAAGATAACAAAAATAGCCATGGTTTAGATGATTTAACAGGCATTGAAGTGGTTGATTTGCCTGGTACTTATTCACTTGATGCTATCGATGAGTCGATTGCATTAGATGAAAAAATAGCAAGAAATTATATTATGTCTGGTGAAGCAGATTTAATTATTAATATTATTGACGGCTCAAATATTGAACGTAACCTATATTTAACTACTCAGTTATTGGAGATCGGAAAACCATTAGTTATCGTTATCAACAAAATGGATGTTGTTAAGAGTAATCAATTATTAATCAATTTGGAAAAGTTGTCTGAACTAACAGGCTGTCCTATTTTTCCTATTGTTGCTAGCCAATCAAAATCAAGAGTCGAACTTATTCAATTTATTCTAGAGCAACTGAACGGAGAAGCTAGTTCAAAGAAATATTTGAAGCGAACAGCTTTAAAATTTGATGCCGATCTAGATACTGAATACCAATCTATTTTAAACATTTTATCTGCTACAAACGCCAAGAAATTAAAATCTCCAGCTCTTTCTCAAAAACCGGCAAGTCAAAATGGGGATCAAAGCAGTAATGATTGGCTTGCGATTAAACTTTTAGAAGATCACCTATACCCAATTGATGATTCGATTAAATTAAAAATCAATGAAATACAAAAAAGAGTGGCTGAAAAATATGGTGATGAAATTGATATTCAAATTGCAGATGCTCGCTATAAAAATATTCTTTTGTGGATAGAGCAAAGTATTAAAAAGAAAGGTAGTGTTTCTCGAACATTATCTTCAAAGATTGATCAAATTGTTTTAAATAAATATTTAGGGATCCCCTTTTTTCTATTAGTAACCTATTTAATGTTTATGTTTACGATTGTGTTTGGCGGAGCCTTAATTGATGTTTTTGATTTAACCACTCAAGCACTTTTAGTGGATGGTGGAAGTGTATGGCTTTCCAGCATAAATATTCCTGAATGGGGTATTACCATTTTGGCAAAAGGTGTTGGTGGTGGAATTCAAGTTGTTTCAACTTTTATTCCCATAATTGGTAGTTTATATTTGTTTTTATCCGTTCTAGAAGATTCAGGGTATTTAGCCAGAGGTGCTTTTGTAATGGATAGATTTATGCAGACTATCGGATTGCCTGGCAAATCATTTATTCCACTGATGGTTGGTTTAGGTTGTACCGTTCCCGCAATTTATGCAACTCGCTCTTTAGAGTATGAAAAAGATAGAATTATGACTGTGATGATGAGTCCTTTTATTTCTTGTGGAGCAAGGTTACCTGTTTACATTTTATTTGCAGCAATATTTTTTCCAGACAATGCTCAAAATTTAATTTTTGCTCTTTATTTAATCGGTATAGCGATTGCAATATTGACTGGTTTTTTACTTAAAAAAACGATTTTGGCGGGTGAAAACACACCTTTTGTTATGGAGTTACCTCCGTACCATATTCCACGACTTAGAAATGTTCTAACCAAAACTTGGGAAAAATTGATGTCCTTTGTTTTGGGAGCAGGTAAAATGATTGTTGTTGTTGTTGTAATTTTAAGCTTTCTAAATTCTTTAGGAACAGACTTTAGTTTTGGGAATGAAAATAAAGAAAAATCGGTATTGACTAACATTGGCAAGTCAATCACTCCAGCATTTAAACCTCTAGGTATAAAAGAAGAAAATTGGCCTGCAACCGTTGGGCTTTTCACCGGGCTTTTTGCAAAAGAAGTCGTTGTTGCGACAATCAATTCTCTTTATATGTCTCAGGTAGATGTTGTAGACACTAAGCCAGTCTTTGATTTGCAAAAAGAACTCGCGGCTGCAGTTCAGACTGTTCCTGATAATTTTTCTAAAATAGCTAATGCTTGGATAGATCCATTAGGCATAAACGTTGATGTAAGCGATAGGCAAGCGATTGCAGATGAACAAAAAATTAACATCGGATTATTTGATGTGATTAAGAATTCATTTGATGGTACATTAGGTGCCTTCAGTTACCTTTTGTTTATATTATTATATGCCCCGTGTGTTTCGGCAGTGGGTGCAATTTTCAAAGAAACTGGAGCGCGATGGACTATTTTTTCTGTTTTGTGGACAACTTTTTTAGCTTATAGTATATCAACTATAGTTTATCAATTTGGTCAGTTTTCCAATGCGCCATATTCTGCAAGTGCTTGGATTATTTCCTTTTTAGCATTACATATCATTAATATTTTTTACCTTAAATATCGTGGGAAAAAATTAAATTCTAGTGTAGATAGAGGGGCGGTTGTTACTTGTTGATCGAAATTAAAAGATTGTTGATAGAAAGAGAACAAGTTTCGCTTATGGATCTTTCTCGACATTTTCATGTGAGCGAAATATTGATGCTGGGTTTACTCGAACAATGGGATAAGAAAGGTAGAATTCAAAAGATTGATACTGATGGAATGTGTGGAAGTGGATGTGGTTCTTGTGATGAAGCAGAGGAGTCAAAAATTTATTATCGTTGGAAATCAGTGCCTGAAAAGACTATTTTTATTAACAACGAAAAATAACTTTCAATATATAACGACTCAAAAAATTCCCAAGTAACGCCAGCATTTTCTATATCTTTCTTTTTGATCCGAATTACTAAAAAGTCAAAATTTAAGAGTATCTGCAGTGCTCATTATTTTTTCATCCTTACTTTTTGTATCTAGATCCTTGCACCGCGCAAATAAAAGATGAAAGCAATTTTTAACTGTGATTTTTGTAAAAAAAATAGGCATGATAGATATCTGTTTTGTATAATATTCAAATAATAAGGAAAATAATGCTAACCGGAAAACTGAAAAAAATGCGCGTAGAGTTAACCAACTCAGAAGAACCAAACTCGGTTTCTAGCGCTAATGTTAATTATTATCTTCCGCTAGGAGATCAAGAAGTATTCCTTAATCCCTATATCGGTAAAACCTTTCAACTTGAATTTAATGGACAAATAAATTGTAGTTATTGTGGGAAAAAGATAAACAAAAGCTTTTCTCAAGGTTATTGTTTTCCCTGTATGAGGAAATTAGCTCAATGTGATATGTGTATTATGAAACCTGAAACATGCCACTATCATTTAGGTACATGTAGAGAACCTGATTGGGGTAAGAGTAACTGTTTCGTCCCGCACTATGTATATTTATCAAATACATCAGGTTTAAAAGTAGGAATTACTCGCCATACTCAAATACCCATACGTTGGATTGATCAGGGAGCGACTCAAGCAACCATTATTTATAAAGTTGCAACAAGACAGCAGTCTGGAATGGTGGAAATGGCATTTAAAGATTTAATTGCCGATAAAACTAACTGGCGAACAATGTTAAAGGAGAATCAACCCGATCGTGATTTACATTTAGAAGCGAGTAAACTTAAATCTCAACTAAGCAGTAGCATTGATAAAGTTATAGAAACCTATAATAAAGATCAAACAGAGCAAAATACATCAAATCAACCTGATATTGAAGCGTTAAATTCCGAAGTTGTCAGTATCAATTATCCTGTTTTAGAATTCCCAGCTAAGATTAAATCGCATAATTTTGACAAAAATCCATTAGTTGAAGGCACATTATTAGGTATCAAAGGACAGTATTTAATTTTTGATACTGGAGTGATCAATATAAGGAAATTTACCTCTTACCATGTTACATTTGTAGAGCAAGCTTATTTTAGCAACCAAAACCATAGAATCTAAGGTTTTACGTTTGACTCAACAAAAAATTATGTTTATAGTCGAGTCATAGTGCAATTGTAAGCTTGTAATGCACTTTGTAACAAAACAATTCCGGCGGGCTATTTTGTTGGAACTTGGAAAAAAAGAATAATTTCAAGCAGTTAGATAAGAGTAAGAGCACTTGCCATCTAAGAGCTTCGACTTATGAGTGACCGAATTAGTAAATTTTGATGGTTATTTGTAAGATAAATAGTTTTAATTCAACCCTAAAAAATAACAATTAGGAATCCACATGTTAAATCGCAATAAAATAAATCTAATTAAGGCGTCAGCGTTCTCGCTTTTTGCCTTATTTATGGTAGGGAATGCAGCTATTGCAGGACCTTTTGAATCATCAGTCACTATTGAAAAACAAATCAATAAAGGCACAGTTAAAGCTCAAGGTAGTGTTGATCGTTTTGCCGATCAAACGCTTGACTTAAATACAGACTATAAAGCGACACTACAATTGATTGATAGTCTTCGTATTTATAACAATCAATTAGAATTACTTATAAAGTCTCAAGAAAAAGAGATGGCATCTATTACTCGTGAAATGGCGACTATTGATGCCACAGAACGCGGTGCGATTCCATTAATGAATGAAATGATTGCATCAATCGATAAGTTCATTCAGCTTGATATTCCTTTTAAGCTAGAAGATCGTACAGAAAGGGTTAACAAATTAAAGAATTATATGATTCGTGCGGATATTCCAAACTCGGAAAAATATAGAAAGATTTTAGAAGCATACCAAGCAGAAATCGGATACGGTGAAAGTATCGATGCTTATCAAGGTGTTGTTAATATGAGAGGAGAAGAAGTAAGAGTTGACTTTTTACAAGTCGGTCGTGTTGCACTTGTTTATTTAACGCTTGATGGAAATAATGCTGGTTTTTATAATATAGCGACTGGAAATTACGAATCTTTGGATAGTGATTACATTCGTTCCATAGAACATGGTATTAAAATGGCAAATAAGCAAGCAACGATGAACCTTATCGAACTTCCAATCCCTGCAGCGAAGAGGGCTGAATAATGAGAATTAATAAAATAATAGCCAAAACTGGATTAGTTGCACTGATTGCACTGAGTTGTTCATTTGTAACATTGCAAGCTGAAGAAGCACCTAAAAAGGATACAGGGGCAATTGCTGTTCCGGCTGCAGATACCTTAGCTGAATTACTAAAACTGGTTAAAGCTGACAAAATTCGTCAATCTAGCTTAAATAAAAAGCGCGTGTCTGAATTTAGAAATGCACGTAATCGACAAAGAAGTCTTTTGAGTCAAGCGAAAGCGGAACAGAAACGTGAAGAGGATAGAACTAAGCGTCTTAAAGCTCAATATGATGTTAATGAAAAGAAATTGGCAGAATTAGAAGCTGCTAAGTTGCTTAAAGCTGGTTCATTAGGTGAAATGGTCGGAGTTGTTCGTCAAGTCGCTGGTGATTCTGCTGCACGCTTCCAACGTTCCGTCGTAACGGCTCAATTTCCTAATCGTCATCAATTTTTAGAAGAGTTAGCTCAGTCAAAAGTATTTCCTGAAATACCAGCGATTCGTAAACTTTGGGTAGAAATTCAAAATGAAATGACTGAGCAAGCAAATGTTGTGAAATTTACGACAGAAATTGTTAATAGAGAAGGAAGAAAGGAAAAGCGAACCATTGTGCGTATTGGTGGCTTTAACTTAGTATCAAATGAAGAATACTTAGTATTTAATTCTGACTCTCAAGACATTAATCAACTTTTAAGCCAGCCTAAAGGATCTTTTGTTGATACCATTGAACCTTATCAATCCGCTTCTACTGGTGTGGCAAGATTAGCGATTGACCCCTCAAGAGGAAGTATTTTGACGATTGAAGTTCAACGTGAATCATGGCCTGAGCGTGTCAAAAAGTACGCAGGCGTAGTTGGTATTGCTATCGGTGTTGTATTATTTTTTGGTCTATTAGTTGTTTTAGAAAGACTGATCGTTTTAACATCGTTAAAAACCAAAATGAATGCACAAGCTAAGTCTAGTACTCCAGGTAATAACCCATTAGGGCGTATCATGGCTGTTTACTTAGCAAACAAGGATAGCGATACAGAAAATCTAGAACTTAAATTAGATGAAGCTGTACTGAAAGAGACACCTAGAATAGAACGTGGTGTAACGATTATTAAAGTATTTGCGGCCGTTTCACCATTGATGGGTCTATTAGGAACAGTTACCGGTATGATTGACACGTTCCAAAGCATCACATTATATGGTGCTGGTGACCCTAAAGTAATGGCAGGCGGTATTTCATCTGCACTTATTACTACGGTACTAGGTATTGTCGCTGCATTGCCACTTATTCTGCTTCATGCAGTTGTTTCAGGTATGGCTAAAGGCCTTAACCATATGTTGGAAGAGCAAAGTACTGGTCTTATTGCACAGCATGAAGAAGAAGCTGGAGCATAGACTATGCTATTTCTAGACGAACTATTTGATACAGTCTCCAAATTTATCGATATTGGTGGTAATGTTTTATGGTTTATCGCTGCTGCGTTGGTTGTTATGTGGACACTAATTATAGAGAGAATGTGGTACTTTAGTCAGACATACCCACGAGAAGCGAGGTTAATGATCGCTCAGTGGGATGCTCGCGAAGACACTACTTCTTGGAAAGCTCATCGGATTAGAGAGGCATGGATCTCTCAAATGACTCAGAAGCTTAATTCCAAACTCTTAGTCATAAAAACAGTTGTGACTATTTGTCCTATGATTGGGTTATTGGGAACAGTAACTGGCATGGTAAGTGTCTTTGAGTTGATGGCGTTAGCCGGAACAGGAAGCGCTAGATTATTAGCCGCAGGTATTTCACAAGCAACTGTACCGACTATGGCAGGGATGGTTGCAGCACTTTCTGGGCTATTTGTTAGTGCTAGGTTGGAATACTCAGCTAACGTTCGAGCTCATGAACTTGCGGATCATATGCCTCACCACTAAATAATAAGAATCTAATTAGGGGGGATACACTTCTTTCCCCTGATTAAAATCTATAAATTTGAAAACTAAAATGATTAACCTGTGGGATATTGATTTCGTCAGGTTAAGCATGTTTTTGGATTGAACAAGATCTTATAACTAGGTCTTATTAACTAGATCTTAGGAATAAAAATTATGGCAAAAAGAAAAGCTAGACCAGCGCAGGATGAAGCGCAGATTGATATGACACCGATGTTAGACATCGTTTTCATTATGCTAATTTTCTTTATCGTAACGGCTTCGTTTGTCAAAGAATCAGGAATCACCGTTGATAAACCGACAGCTGAAACGTCGACTAAAAGACCCAAAGCAAATATATTTATTGGTATCGATAATCGTGGTGATATTTATATGCTTAAAAATAAAGTGGACAAAGATGCGGTTAAAGCACTATTAGAAGATATGTTATTAGAGAATCCAGAGAGCACTATCGTAGTTCAAGCGGATAGTCGTGCAGCAGCTGAATCTTTACTAAACGTTCTAGATGCAGCTAAAGCCGCTGGTGTTAAAAACATATCTGTCGCAGCGGAGCAATAATATGCAAAGAATATTAATAGGATTAGTGGTAGGAAGTGGTATTACGTTCAGTTTGTTTGTTCTGATGGCCTACCTTATTAAAGCAGATGTGAGGCCACCTATAGACCCAGGTCGAATTTCAATTCAGATCAGTATGGTTGAACCTGATGATGATATTAATTTACTACAACGTAAGTTACCTAAAAAACAAGAACCACCTAAAAAACCACCACCACCGAAAACGCGAAGAATTGCTAAAGTGGAAAAACCAAAGTTAAATAATTTGAATATCAATATGGAAAGAATTGATGTAGCCGTTGCTGGCAGTGGGATGTATTTGGGATCACCAGGTGGTGGAAATATGGGAGATGGTGAAGCTATTCCGATGGTTGTTATACAGCCTCGATACCCAAGACAAGCTTCGATGGAAGGTATCGAAGGTTGGGTGAAATTTAAATTCACTATTCAACCTGATGGCACACCAACCGATGTTGAGTTGTTGGATGCAAATCCAAGACGTGTATTTGAACGTGTTGCAAGACGGGCTATTTATAAGTGGAAATTTAAGCCTCAAATTATCGACGGTAAGGCTGTTGAGCAAAAAGGTATGATTTACACTATGGAATTTAAATTGGGCGAATAATCGAAATAAAAAAGCGCTTGATGCTATTTTGAGCGAAAAAATCGATTTTATAGGACTATAAAAGATGACACTAAAAAAATTATCAAAATCTTTGTTTTATGCTTCTGCCTTTGTATTTGCAACTAGTTCACTGGTTGTTTCATCTGCAGAAGAAAAAAAGAAGGCACCAAAAATAGAAATAATTGTGCCTATCACTAAATTAACAAAAAATTGTAAGCCACTGATTAATAAAAATTTGAAGCTTCCTAAAGTCCCTATTAGAGGTTTAAGTGAACGCTCAAGTAAGAGAATTAATCGAGCGTTAGAAAAAATGGCCGAAGAAAAATATGATGAAGCATTAGCCTTATTCATTAAACTCTTAGATTCATCTAAAGATCAAAATGTTAAAGCAATTACCGCTCGTTACATTGGTTATCTTTATGCACAACAGAGTAAAACTGATGGTGCTATGAAGTACTTCAGTATGGCTTTGGATTTGGGTAAAGGCTACTTGCAACATAAAGATATGCAAGATCTAACTCAAAATGTAGCTAGAATGTTATTTAGTGCAGATAAAAAAGCTGACGCATTAAACTTGTTAGAACGGTGGATGAAAAACTCTAAAGTTGACAATCATGAGGTTTATCTAATTTATGCCGCAATTTTAGAAGATACTGGAGCAAAGAAATTCGTTTGCCCTGCATATTGGGCAGCAAAAGTTGCGCCAAAACCTATTAAAAATGCATTTCAATTAATGCTTCAAGGTCACTTTAATCAGAAGGACTTTGATGGTGCGCAAGCACTTTTAATTCAATTGATTAAATATTTCCCTGAAGATAAAGGAAGTTGGCGAAACCTTTCTTCAATTTATATCCAACAAGACAAGACCTCGGATGCGCTTGCGGTTATGGAAATGTTTTATATTCAAGGTATGATGGAAAAAGCAAGCGACTATAAACAATTATCTGTCATTTTTGCTTGGAGTGAAATTCCCCTCCGAACAGCACAAATATTGAAAGAAGGAATAGACAAAAAAATCGTTGAGGATAACGAAAAGAATTGGAAGAATATTGGTGCTAACTTTCATATATCTCAAGAAATTGATAAAGCAGTTTTAGCTTATGGTCGTGCAGGTAAACAATCTGATGATGGCGAAAATGAGTTAAAACAAGGTGAACTTTTAGCGGATGATGAACAATTTAAAAAGGCGATAATTAAGCTTAATATTGCGATCAAAAAAGGTGTGAAAGATGAAGGTAAAGTTCATTATAGAAAAGGACTAGCTTATCTAGGGCTTAAGCAATATAACCGAGCGATAACTCATCTTGGAAAAGCAACAAAATACAAAAAGTGGCGCAAGCGTTCCGCTCAGTGGACTGGATATGCTAAAACCCAAAAGAAAAATGCAGCAAAACTTTAATACCATATAGTTTGCCATAAAAAAACTAGCTTTTTAGCTAGTTTTTTTATGGCTATAAGAAACCCTATTCATATCTTAAAGGTGAACGTCTGGGCATAGACACCTAGCTTTTAAATGGTGTCTTCTAATTTAACCGCATAGCGTAAATCTCGGGTGGCTTGCCCCCGAGCTGGATAGATAATTGGACTCCCCCACACCAAAGATGTGGGATAATATTTAAGTAACCACACCCAAATATTATAGAGAGAGTCCTT
>Ga0256845_1003338_pt1 | contig 10948 bp, 9 predicted proteins | sample RiftiametaG_FD_189101 | JGI IMG/M metagenome (GOLD analysis project Ga0256845, IMG submission 189101) | Tube worm associated microbial communities from hydrothermal vent at the East Pacific Rise, Pacific Ocean - Riftia | ecosystem: Host-associated > Annelida > Integument > Unclassified ... | reverse complement strand
GAGATAAAAGGCATTCAATGAAATATATGAGCGGTATGCTGGCCCGTTGATGGGATTTTTTATGCGCAAGATGTGGAACGACCGTGAAAAAGCGGAAGATTTTGTGCATGATTTTTTCGCGAAAATTATTCGTAAACCTGCATCGTTTGATCCGACACGTAGCTTTAAGACTTGGGCGTATTCTGTAGCGAACAATATGTGTAAAAATGAATACAAGAAACAAGAAGTTCGGAAAAATACAACATCAGGTTTGGATCGGTTTTATTCCTTAAAAGATGAGAATTCTAATGTCATGAATCAGGTTCAGGATGCACAGTTTAAAAATCGTTTTGACCAAGAGTTAAATGCGTTGAAAGAGAAGCATAGAGATGTTTTTTACCTCAAAAATATAAAAGGACTTTCCATCAAGGAAATTGCAGAAATTGTTGAAACGAGTGAAGGAACGGTGAAGTCACGTTTGTTCTATGCAACAAAATATTTGTCCGATAAATTAAAAGAATTTAACCCCGTTTTAAATCAATAAGAAATGGAAAAAGATACAGTAGAATACATTAAAAATAAGTCTTTCTTTGAATTGTCTCCAAAAGAGAAGGAAGGTATGAAGGACCTTTTTACTACAGAAGAAGAATTCAATGAAATTAAGGCATTGTTTATTCAAATGGATGGACTTTCTGCAGAATCATTCAAGCCTTCGGAGAACGTAAAAGAAAGTTTAGACGATGTTTTTGTTCATCAATACGCTGCAACTCAATCGAGATCTTTTTTGGCATTGATTGTTTCTAAAAATAAGCCAATTTACCGTCAGCCTTTGGTTCAACTTGCCGCAATGGCTTTGTTGCTTCTGTTGGTTGTACCGGTTTTTAATTCTCCTTTGGTGGAGGAAACAATCCAAGTCGCTGAATTAAAAAAAGGGGGGGGAATTGAAACGAATAATCGGAATGAAGTTAAAAGTGAAAATGTAGAAGAAATCAAAAGTAGGAATGAGTTGAATTTGGATGTAGAAAATTCCGAGATTCAACTGGATCAATTGGTTGAGAAAAAAACAGTTAAAATGAAGGTTCTCCAACCACAAATTTTACCAGGTCCTGTTGGGCCAATCCCTTCTCCTGTTTTAATTGAAGCTCCACTGAAGATGGGATTTAATCACCCGGATGGAATTTATCAAGAGGAAAAAGAGGTGGTTGCATTTACATCTGTTTCGGCACAAGAATCAAGTGATTTATTGGATTTACTTACAACGACGTTTTAATTTAGTGTAGATTACATATTGCATCAAATTTTATTGCAACTATTCACACTTTACATTACTTTTGAATCAAAGTAAATTAAAAATTGAATCAACATTCATTAAATGAAACTATTCGATATTCCAACTATTCAGGTAAATGGCCATGATGCTAATTCTTCTTCATTTTTCACACAATTAAAAGATTACTTTTCTTCTTTGAACTCGGACCAGTTAATGCAACAATTATTTCATTTGGCAATGTATATTTCCATTCTAGTTGTCATTGTTTTATTGCTTAGGTTCAGTTATAGATTAACATTGAAATGGATAAAGAAAAATGAAAATTTCATTTACAAGATAACTCGAAAATTTAAAATTTATAGATTAAAAGAAGAAGATAAAGAGAGTGCAATTGAAGTTTTCTTGTTCTTAATAAAATGGTTATATCGAATTCTTGTCGGTATTACAGCTTACGTAATGACACCTTTTATTTTGAGTATTTCTCCAGTAACAAAGGAATATAGCGATAAAATGTTCGGTTACATTATAGATCCTTTCAAAGAGTTTCTCAATGGTTTTATTGATTATTTCCCAACAATGATTAAAATTATTGTCATCTTATTCATTTTTAGTAAGGTCTCAAAATTGATTGCCTATTTTTTCAAAGAGATTGATAAAGGAAATATTAAACTAGCAGGTTTTCATAAAGATTGGGCGATAACGACCTCTAAAATTATCAAATTTGTTTTGTCTGCCTTTATTATTACGATTATTTTCCCATTATTACCTGGAGCAAACACCGATATTTTTAAAGGTGTGACTGTATTTCTAGGGTTGTTACTTTCTCTAGGTTCAACTTCCATTGTTTCCAATGCGATGAGTGGATTAATTATGACATATATGCGACCGTTTAAGATTGGTGATAGAATTGAAGTGAATGATGTTACAGGGATAGTGGTGATGAAAAATACGATAGTTACACGTGTTCGTACAACTAAAAATGTCATTGTTTCTATTCCTAATGCAAATATATTGTCTGGGCATAGCAAGAATTTTAGTACTGCAGCTGAACGATCTAATTTAATAATACATTCTTCATTAACGATTGGTTATGATGTTGATTGGAGAGTTGTTCATCGATTATTGGTTGAATCTGCAATAAATACGGATGGAATTATTCATGATGTTCCAGAAAAAAAACCATTCGTTTTACAAAAAAGTTTGGATGATTTCTATGTAACCTATGAAATTAATGCTTACATCTCTGATGTTAAAAATTATCAAGTGATTGAGTCTTCTTTGTATCAAAATATTTTAGATGAATTCAATAAAGAAAATATAGAAATACTTTCACCGCATTATAGAGGGAATAGAACAGCAGATAATTCTACGGCTCATGATATTCCTGTAGAAGGTAAAGCAGAATAATATTTTAACCCAATTAACTTTTTTAAGTTATCTGTAAGAACATACTAGGAGTAGAGATAGAAAGCAGTATGCTAACTCTTAATTGTTTGTATAGTTATTACTTCAAGTATTCAAAAGTATTCACCATCTCGTACTTTGGACTTCGGCTGATGAAATCTCTAAAAAAAGCTGTATGACTTGCACCCATTATGATAAATACTCTGTCGCTCTCGTTTAGTTGAATTCTGTTTAGGTTAGAGAACATTCTTAAGTTTCTTTGGTAATATTTAGTGGCTTCATCAGCTCCTTCAAATCCTTCTTCAGTTCCTGCAAAAGTTAACATGTCAGCATTTACATTTATCAAGAAATCTAAATACAAATCATGGTTAGTTAATTTTAATTGATCGAAAAGTGTTAAACTATCTCTATTTACATTAATCTCTGGGTAATACTTTAGAGGATCTTTGTAAAATGTATTGTATGATTTTGGGTCAATAGAGTTTTCTATTTCATTTCCGATTCTATAGTTGTAACCCATTTTATGGTCGATACCAAATATTTTTTTAGTACCACTTAGTCTTCCTAATTCGTAAGCAAGAAGTTCAATTTCACTAGGGTTCTCGAAAAATACATCTGGATTATCTAAGTAGTTATTATACTCGGTTTGAAGTTGATGATTGTCTTCAGGAACCATTTCTACTATAATTACAGTAGGTTTAAATGCGGATAGTTTTCTTGCTATTTCATGAACTTTCTTCTGGTTTTCTTTATTTTTTTCATCGAAATTAGCTGTATGGGCATCTGACGTAAATCCCATATGAAAAGTACCAAAGTTAAGTACTTGTATTTTTTCTTCTAGGACCACTTTTTCGTTAGAGATGTCAGTAGAGTTCTTTTCCTTACAAGAATAGAAAGTCATTGAAATAAAAATTAAAGCGAGGAGAATTATTTTATTCATTTTTTCACGTTGGTTAGTGCAGTTAATTAACTTCTCAAAATTAATATTTAAATTTAACTATTTCTGATTCCAATTTTCATTATTCAACTAAACCATGTTGAAATAACGCTATCTTTGCAGTATGCAGTCCAAACTCTTGTTAGTTATTCCTCCTTTTACCCAATTGAACACAGCTTATCCTGCGACTTCATACCTCAAAGGTTTTTTGGCGGAGAAGGAAGTGTCTGTTTCGCATACAGATTTAAGTATTGAGTTGTTTACAAAAGTTTTTACCAATGACTTTATGCGTTCTATTTTTCAGGAAGCTGTAGAATTAGAAAATTTTCATTTCCCTGAAATTCATGCAAAGAAGAAGCACTATATTTCAAGGGTTGATACTGTGATTGCTTTTTTACAAAAGCAAAGTGTTGAAATAGCAAAAGAAATAATTGAAGTTGGTTTCTTGCCGCAAGGACATCGCTTGTCAAAAGTAAATACTGAAATAAAATGGGCAGAAGGAGATCTTGGTACAATTGATAAAGCAAAACATTTTGCAACCTTGTACGTTGAAGAATTAGGTGATTTTATTCAGGCAAATGTAGATGAGTTTTTCTCATTTACTAAATATGCAGAGCAAATAGCCACATCAGCAAGTAGTTTTGATCAAATTGAAGAGTTTTTGAATTATCAACCAACAATCATTGAAGATGAAATGCTCAATATTTTGGAAGAAAAAATTAATCAACATTCTCCACAATTGATTTGTTTTACAATTCCTTTTCCCGGTAATTTATTTGCAGCTTTGCGTAGTTCTCAATTTATAAAACAATTTTTCCCAAATATTCAAGTCGCTTTTGGTGGTGGATACTGTAACACTGAGTTGCGTTCGTTGAATGACCCTCGTATTTTTCAATTTATCGATTTTATTTCATTGGATGATGGAGAAGGTCCTTTACTGAAAATTGCAGGTTATTTGGATGGGAAAAATGACGTAAATGAATTGGAGAGAACATTTATTCTTGAAAACAGGCAAGTTGTCTACAAAAATAAACTTCCCAATACCATTTTCCATCATAGAAACTTACCTGCACCGGATTATTCTGGCTTACCATTCGATAAATACTTGTCTTTTTTAGATGTTGTAAATCCTATGCACCGCATGTGGACAGATGATCGATGGAATAAATTGACCATTTCTCATGGCTGTTATTGGAAACAATGTACATTTTGTGATGTTAACTTAGATTACATCAGTAATTATCAAAATACAACGGCAGAAGATTTAGTAAATAAAATTGAAAAAATTATTAAGGATACGGGAATAACAGGTTTTCACTTTGTTGACGAAGCTGCTCCTCCCAAAATATTACGCGCTTTATCTGAAGAGTTACTCCAAAGAAAGCTTTCAATTACTTGGTGGACAAATATTCGTTTTGAAAAAACCTTTGACCTGGAATTGTGTAGAGTAATGGCTGAATCAGGTTGTGTTGCTGTAACAGGAGGTTTAGAGGTTGCTTCTGATCGCTTATTGACCAAAATGAGAAAAGGAGTTGACGTTGCTCAAGTCGCACGAGTTACACACAATTTTTCCAAACAGAATATTATGGTGCACGCTTATCTTATGTTCGGTTTTCCTACCCAAACTGAACAAGAAACCATTGATTCTTTGGAGGTTGTTCGGCAACTATTCAAGGAGAATTGTATTCAATCTGCTTATTGGCATCAATTTACGACAACGATTCATAGTCCAATTGGTCAAAACCCTCAAGATTTTAATATAAAAATCACAGGACCCGTTTTTCAAGGGTTTGCTAAGAATGACTTATTCCACGAAGATATTTCAGGAACGAATCATCCTAAATATTCAAAAGGATTAAACCTCGCTTTAGACAGTTATTTGAATAAATTGGGGTTTGAAAAAAGTATGCAAAGCTGGTTTGATTTCCCTGTTGTAACAGCAAGCCATGCAGAGGATTTAATTGAAAAATCGTTGACTAAAAAGAATTAAATTGTCGAGGTGATTTTATATTTTTCGATTAAGTTTGAAATAATCTCTTTTTCACTTAATTTTTCACTGGATTCTTTGTTAGAGGAAATCATCCAATTGTATTTATTTTGAACTTCTACCGCAAAAAGAGTAGATTCCCAGTCAATAGAATTGTCCGTACTTATCTCTTGTATAATGGATATAAATTGTTTAATGTATTTTTCTTCTGTTACTTTCTTGGTGAACAATTGAAGCGTCCAAGTTGAAACATTTTTAATTACGATTCCTTTTTTTGATTTTTCTCCGACTATCCAGTCAATTGAATTTCCAATCTTCTTTACTGGAATTCTGTAAGAAAAATCTTTTTTGTTGATTGCGATCAATAATGTATCGTCTTTGATGGAATGTTTTATCATGCTGTAATGTTATTTCAATTTTGAAAGCACAAATTTAAGTAATAAATGCGGTTTTGAGTAAATAAATCCATACAGAATATGGAAAAGATAGACTGAATACACAGAAAAAGACTCAATATACCCAATGAATTCTACTTGTTATTTTGATCGAACAAAATGTTTTTTCATTTTTAGAATCGGTTGCTCAAGAAGGAAGTAGGATAAAATAGCAATTCCAACTGTTAATAATATATTTTGAGGGAATTGCTGGATCCATAATTCCCCACTTGGGCCTGTAGTTAGAAATAATCCTTGATAAACATAAATACCATATGATATTTTACCAATAAAGTTAAGAATAGGTTTATTTAAAACGGTTGTTGTACGACTTTCTTGATTAAAGAATATCCATGAAAGAAATAATCCAATACCAATTGATTGAAAGATAAATGCAAATTTTAGTAGAAAAGCAAAGCCGTATAGAGGAAATATAAAGAGTAAAATAGAATAGATAAATATTTTCTTATTCTCGTGAAAGAAATTTTTCCACTTTTCTAAATTACTTTGCAACAGAATGGAAAAATAACTACCGATTAGAATAGGGGCTACGGCTGGAATAAAAAAGCGCATCATATAATAATTGTCATTCATCTTAAAGTAATCGAGTACGTAATACGAAACAAAACAAAGAATAATCATTAGTGTAATTATTCGGAGTAGCATTTTCTTCTTTTGAATAAAATGAATTAAAATTGGCCAAATAATGTAAAACTGTTCTTCTAGTGCTAATGACCAGGTGTGACCAAGTTCGCTTGTGTAATATGTTTTAGGAACAAAGTTGTATAAATAAAAAATGGAATATAGAAAACCAATTTTAGTTGATGCAATTTGATGGGCATTCATCAAAAAGAGTATAGCTACATAAAAAATAACCAATGGTGGTAACAAACGTAAAAATCGTCGGATGTAAAAATTTTTGAAATCGATAGAATTATACTTTCCTTTTTCAGCAATAAGAATTTTAGTGATTAAAAAACCACTGAGCGTAAAGAATATTTGAACACCTGTTGTTCCCGAGATGATTGGCCATATACGTTCTTGTATGTAGTCGTACTGAGGTAAAAGTGCATAGAGGCCAAGGTGAGAAGAGAGAACGAGTATAATCGAAACTGCTCTTAGGGAATCATATCCTTTGATGTATTTCATTAAAGAATTCCTTTGCTTGATAAATATTCATTCAATGTATTCTCATCAGCGTATAAAACTTCTCTCGCTTTACTGCCTCTGAAAGAACCAATTATTCCGTGTCCTTCTAACTGATCGACTATTCTTCCAGCTCGGTTATAACCTAACTTTAGCTTACGTTGCAGTAAACTTGCAGAACCTTGTTGGTGCATTATAACGATACGAGCTGCATCAGCAAATAATTTATCTAAATCTTCATCATCCATGTTGCCATTTCCTTCAGCTGATTCGTCAACATATTCGGGTAAAATTAATGCGCTAGGGTAGCCACGTTGACCTCCAATGAATTCACAAATAGCATCAACTTCAGGCGTATCAACAAACCCACATTGTAAACGAATAACATCTTGTCCTGTGCTAATTAACATATCACCACGACCAATCAACTGATCTGCACCCGAAGTATCTAAAATTGTTCTAGAATCAATCTTTGAGAGTACTCTAAATGCCATTCTAGCAGGGAAATTAGCCTTGATCATACCTGTAATTACATTCACAGAAGGACGTTGAGTGGCAACAATTAAATGTATTCCAATTGCTCTTGCTAACTGAGCGATACGTGCAATTGGTTGTTCAACTTCTTTTCCTGCCGTCATAATTAAATCGGCAAACTCATCAATTAAAACAACAATGTATGGTAAGAAACGGTGCCCATTCTCTGGATTTAATTTTCGATCAACAAATTTATGATTGTATTCAATGATATTTCGAACATGTGCTGCTTTCAGTAATTCATAACGCTGATCCATCTCTATACAAAGAGAATTCAAAGTGTTTACAACTTTACTTACATCAGTGATAATAGCATCTTCTGCATCTGGAAGCTTCGCTAAAAAGTGACGTTCAATATGATTATACAATGTCAATTCCACTTTTTTAGGATCGACTAAAACAAATTTAACTTGAGAAGGATGTTTCTTGTAAAGTAGAGAGACTAAAATTGCATTTAAACCAACTGATTTACCTTGACCTGTTGCACCTGCAACCAATAAGTGAGGCATTTTTGCTAAATCAAAGGTGAACGTTTCGTTGGTTATCGTTTTTCCCATTACAATCGGTAATTCTGCGTCAGATTCTTGAAATTTCTTAGAAGCAATCAATGAACGCATACTCACCATTTCAGGCTTACTGTTAGGAACTTCAATACCAATGGTTCCTTTTCCTGGAATTGGAGCAATAATACGAATACCCAATGCTGCTAAACTTAAGGCAATGTCATCTTCAAGGTTTTTAATTTTAGAAATACGAACTCCAGGTGCAGGTATAATTTCGTACAAAGTAACCGTTGGACCAACAGTAGCTTTAATTTTTGATATTTCAATTTTGTAATTCTGAAGTGTTGTTACAATTTTATTCTTGTTTTCTTCCAGTTCTTCTTTTGTTACAGAACCTTTTGAAACACCGTAATCTTTCAATAAATCGATGGAAGGAAGTTTGTAACTGGACAAATCAAGAGTTGGATCGTATTCACCGTATTCTTTTCTTTTACTGTCTACTTCTTTTTCAGAAAGTGTTTTGTCATCTTCTGTTTCTGTCGCTACTTCTATTTCAAACTCTTCATCACTTGATTCTAATTCGGAAGGTTCTGGTGTAGTAATTTCTAATTCTTCGGATAAAGAGATTTCTTCAGCTTCATCTGTAGATTCTTTTACTTCAATAGCTTCTTTAATGTGAACTTCTTCCTCTGTTAACTGAATCGGTGTAGAAACTTCTTCTTCTTCCTTTTCTTCTTCAAAAACAATCGTTTTGGCAATCAAATCTTCCGTTTTAAGGTCAAGGTTCAATTCATTGTCATCATTTTCTATCGTTTCTACTTCTTCATCGATAGAATTATTCTCAACAGGGTTGTCTTTATTAGAACTAAATATTTTAAACAATTTCCCAAAATTGAAATTGAGAAAAACGGCAGAGAATAAATATCCTAAACCAAGTATTACGATAAACGCTCCAATTTTCCCAACAGTTAAATTTAACCATTGATTGGTTTGATAGCCAAAAGATCCGCCAAGAAAGTGAATAGATTGTGAGAAAAACCCGAAGAATAAGCTAAACCAAATCAAACCGAGAAAACTACGTTGAAATGTTTTTGCAACAGGGAGAATTGAAATATTGAATAACAATTTAAAACCAAGAATTAAAGAGAAAAATGGGATAAAAAATGAAGACATTCCAAACCAACGGTAGATCAATAGGTGAGAGGACCATGCTCCAAATTTCCCCAACCAGTTTGCAACAGGTTCTTCTGAACCGTCAAAAAGGAATTCAAATAAACCTTTGTCTAAAACGCGACTTTGGTCCATTTTCCATGTGAATAAATAGGAGAAATTTGCAATAAATAAAAAAAATGCAAGAATGATTAGCCCAATCCCGATACTCGATTTAAGTTTTTTCTTGTTTAAACGATCTTTCAAATTGTTGAAAGAAATAGAAGATTGCTTCTTTGTCGCTTTACTCTTCTTTGTTTTCGTTTTTGAAGTTTTCTCTCCTTTTACTGTAAATTTATTTTCTGTTCCCATTCAAAATCTATATTTAACGAAGATAAGAAGAAGTCGACCTGTTTTGAATAAAAAATAAATGAAGTATAAACAACAGAATGTTAGCTTACTCCGGAGAGATCATTTGATGATTGTCAGGAGAGGTCATGATTTCAACAAAATCACTGAAAGAAATCCGTTTAAATTCTGCTGGAATACCGAATAAATCATGCGCTGGAACGTATTCATTGAAGCGAACCATTTCATAATCCAGTACTCCATCAATAGTCACAATACTATATCTAACAAGTAATCCCGATATTTCATCGAAAATAGCATTGTATCTACTTGAGATGTTTTTAAAGTATAAGAACTCAATGGGTTCTTTAAATGAAGGATGATTAACCATTACTCTATTGGCTTTTTTACCCAATATCTTTTTCTTAAACCATTTCTTTTTAAACGTATATTCTGAAGGTACGGTGTCTCTTGTTTGATCGTTTAAATTGTTTTGAATGGCAAATTTCCCGCGTGGTGTATCTAAAAGGATGTATGATTTATTCAACCCCATGTGGTGAATTTCGACCTGCTTCCCTAATTGATCAGTATAATTCTCTGTACGTGTAATTGTGTCGTTAGTATATATAATCATAGGGTGATTCGGAAGAAAATCAATCAAGGTTGAATCATGTGCTTCAATTTGAAATTCAATCATTCCTACAAATGAAGTGGTTTTCTGAGCAAAAGAAACAAAACATAGAAATAAAAAAGAAAATAGAATCTGTTTTTTTAGGTGAATCATGGTGGTAGAACGTATTTAATTTAATTTGTTACAAAAAGTAAAAGGATTCTAAGATTTTTTTACTTGAATATTGTTCCTACGGTTAAGGCTTATCTCAAGTGCTATAAAGGCTGCACAGAATGACCAGATAGGAACAGCTGCCTTGTCTGTGTCCAAATAGTTATTTAAAACTCCGTGAACAAAATAGGTTACAAGAGCTAAAATCATCGCCAACATCAATGTTCGTATTTCAGTTTCGTCTTTTGGCCAACGAATGTATAAGGTAATGCTTTTGTAGAAAATTGCAGCAACTATAAGTAGTATTGAGATCATTCCAAAAAGCCCCATTTCAGCGAGAGGACCAAGGTATTCACTGTGGGCGTTTCCACCGTTTCCGAAGTTCGTTGAAATAATGGTTAAATTCTCTGGCCGTTGAAAGCGAGCATATTCAAAAGCGTATGTTCCCGGTCCGTAACCGACCAACGGTTTGTCTT
>Ga0256845_1003337_pt1 | contig 10951 bp, 11 predicted proteins | sample RiftiametaG_FD_189101 | JGI IMG/M metagenome (GOLD analysis project Ga0256845, IMG submission 189101) | Tube worm associated microbial communities from hydrothermal vent at the East Pacific Rise, Pacific Ocean - Riftia | ecosystem: Host-associated > Annelida > Integument > Unclassified ... | reverse complement strand
CTCACAATTGTGTCCAATCTGTACTAAATTATCTATCTTTGTATTTTTGCCTATTCTAGTTGTACCAAAAACAGCACGATCTACTGTACTATTGGCTCCAATCTCTACATCATCTTCTAAAACTACCTTACCAGTATGGTATATTTTTACATGCTCACCTAAATCAGTATGTGCATAACCATAACCGTCACTACCTATGATAGCTCCTGCTTGGATAAAACAGTTTTCACCTATGACAGTATCGTCATAGACTACTACATTTGGATAAATTCTTGCATTTTTACCGATAGTTACATTAGTACCAATCACAGCACCAGCCATAACATAAGCACCCTCTTCTATACAACTACCATCACCAATGACTGCACTTTTATCTACAATTGCTTTGTCATGTATACTATTTTTATCATTATTTAGAAAAGGTTTTTTAGCAAAATAACCACTCATACGTGCCATATCAAGATATGGATTTGTACTAATAACAGCGTTACATGTAGACGGTAAAAGTTCTACATATTCATCTTTAAGTATAACTGCTCCAGCTTTTGTATTTTTAAGTTCATCTAAAAGTTTCAGATCATTTAAAAAAGCTATTTGTGATTTATCGGCATCTTTTAGAGTCCCAAAAGATGAGACTCCAAAATCTTTGCCAGTATATGTTATATTTAATTCTTTTAGTATATCAACTAAATTCATTAAACGTCCAATGCAACAGAACCACCACGCACCATTTCTGTTGGGTTATATTTTTTGATAGCTTTTAGAAAGTTATCTATTCTTTTTGCATCATCAGCGACCATAACAACAACAAAGTTTTCTCCACTACTTGCTATAGTTCCATTATATGCTTTAAGCATAGCATCAAGTCCATTAAAATCTTCATTTAGAGGGATTTTAACTAATGCCATCTCTTTTTCTACAAACTCTTCTGATTCTATAACTTTATAAGTTGGTATAAGTTTATGAAGTTGTTTTACAATTTGCTCTAAAACTCTTTTGTTTCCACTTGTTACAATCGTTAGTCTTGAAAACTCTGTATTTGGAACTGGTGCAACTGTTAAACTATCTATGTTGTAACCACGACCAGCAAAAAGTCCTGATATACGTGATAGCACAGCTTCTTCATTGATAACGATTACAGAAAGTACTCTTCTTACATTTTCCATCATCTACTCCTTGTACTCTAGCATCATATTGTATAGCGTTCCACCAGCTGGTACCATTGGTAAAACATTTTCAAATCTATCTACTTCAACATCTATAAAAGCTACTTTATTGCTGTCTATTGCGTCTTTTAATGCTTTATCAAACTCATCTTTGGTTTTTACTCTATACCCAACTCCACCAAAACTCTCTGAAAGTTTTACAAAATCTGGTTGAGTCTGAATATCTGTTGATGAGTATCTTTTATCATAGAAAAATGTCTGCCATTGACGAACCATACCTAAAAATTTGTTATTTAAAATTATATTTACTACTGGTATATTCATCTCAACTGCGGTCATAAGCTCTTGAACATTCATTAAAATTGAACCATCACCAGTAAAGTTAATAGATACTTTTTCAGGATTTGCTCTTTTAACACCAATCGCAGCAGGTAGTCCAAAGCCCATAGTGCCTAGACCTCCACTTGTTATAAATTGACGTGGAAAACTAAAAGGATAAAACTGTGCTGTCCACATCTGGTGCTGTCCAACATCAGTCGTAATAAAAGCATCTCCTCCTAATATATCTCCAACTCTCTCTATGACCCACTGAGGCTTCAGTACTTCATCAGAATCTTCATATCCTAATGGGTGTATTTCATTGTATCTGTTAAGTAAATCTCTCCAGCTTTTATATTTTGATGAATCAACTTTTTCTTTTGCCAAAGGAATCATACCCTCAACAACATTTTTCAAATCTCCAACTATAGGAAAATCAACATCAACAATCTTTCCTATACTGCTTGGGTCAATATCTATATGAATTATTCTTGCATGTTTAGCAAATTCACTTAGTTTTCCCGTAACTCTATCATCAAATCTAGGTCCAAAAGCTATCATAAGATCTGCTTCACTCATTGCCATATTTGCACTATAACAACCATGCATTCCTAGCATTCCTAAAAGAAGTGGGTTCTCATCACCCATAACTCCTCTTGCCATCAATGTTTCAACGGCAGGAATTCCTGTTATTTTTGCAAATTCACGAACTGCTTCACTTGCATTTGAGTTAATCGCACCACCACCAATGTAAAGCACTGGTCTTTTTGCATTAGCTATAGCTTCTACCGCTTTTTTAATCTGACGAACATTACCTTTATAAGTAGGTTTATATGTTTGCATTTTAATCGTATCAGGGTAATCAAACTTTGCTATTTGAGCAGTAACATCTTTTGGAATGTCAACATGAACGGGTCCAGGACGACCACTACGAGCAATATAAAATGCCTCTTTAAGTATACGAGACAGATCTTTTGCATCTTTAACAAGATAGTTATGCTTTACACAAGGACGTGAAATACCAACTGCATCAATCTCTTGAAATGCATCAGTTCCAATCACACTAATAGGTACCTGACCACTTATAACAACCATAGGAACAGAATCCATATAAGCTGTTGCAAGTCCAGTTACTGCATTTGTAAATCCAGGTCCACTTGTCACAAAAGCTACACCAACATCACCACTACTTCTTGCATATCCGTCTGCTGCATGAATTGCAGCTTGTTCGTGCCTAGTCAATATATGTTGAAAATGATTTTGTTTATATATTTCATCGTAAACATTCATAATAGCACCACCAGGATAGCCAAAGACTACACTTACGTTCTCCTTTGCTAGTGCTTCAACAACCATTTGAGAACCGTTTAATTCCATGACTTCTCCTCTACTATATTTATTTACTTTTAAAAAAGTCTTTAATTATATCAAAATAACATTAATATTACATTTTTTAGACTTTACTCTTTTATTCTTCGAATAAGTAATCCCAAGAGTATGAAACATAAGGCAATCCAAGCATTCGCATTTGGTAATTCTGATAAAAATACCCATGCCCAAAAAATAGCAAATAAGGGAATAATATAAGCAACTTGTGACATAAACTGCACACCAACTCTTTGTACTAATTTAACTCTAACTAAAGAGGCAATTGCCGTTGGAAAAATTGCTAAATAAACTATAGTTAATGCAGATACCCCACCAAAATCTATCTGTGAAATCTCACTAAAAGAGATAAAAGGCAACATAACAAATGTTGCTGTTAAAAACATAGAAGTTGAACATACAACTACGTTGATATTTCTAAGTTTACGTATGAGTAATCCAGCACTTATGTAACACACCGTAGCCAATAAAACTGCCAACTGTCCATAAATAGCATCAACTCTTTGATTTGCTATGTCACTACCAACAAGTATAAACACTCCTAAAAAGCCAAAAGCTACACTTATGAGTTTAAAAAGTGAAAATTTTTCATCGTCTGTGGTATAGTGAGAAAGTAACAAAGCAATAAAAGGACCACACGAGAGCATAATTGCAGCAGTCGAGCTATCAATATACTGCTGTCCCCAACTAATGAGAAAAAAGGGAACTGCGTTATTGAGTATGCCTGCTAGTATGAGAATTTGCCAAGATTTTTTGTCTTTTGGAAATGAATATTGTTTGTAAACAATAACTACAAGTAAAAAAATAGCAGCAAAACTTATCCTTCCAAAAGCTACTAAAAAAGGAGGTAAATTCTCTATAGCTATCTCTATGGCTAAAAATGAACTACCCCAAATTGCTGAAAGTATTAGTAGCTGTATATAATCACCAAATTTTGGTATTTCAACTTTAGCTATAGTGATACACCTGCTATTTTAAGTGCAGACTCTATATACATCTTTCTCATTTTTTCAAATAGAGGACCAGGTTTTCCAGAACCTATTTTTTTGCCATCTATTTCTACTATTGGTAAAACAAATGTTGTTGCACTTGACAAAAATGCCTCATCAGCATCATATGCTTCTTCAACTGTAAAAAGTCTCTCAACAATCTCTATATTGTGTTCATTTGCAAGTTCAATTAAAAGTTTTCTTCTAATTCCAGGTAAAATAGAGTTAGAAAGTGGTCTAGTTATGATTTTCCCATCTTTTACAATGTAAGCCGATGATGAAGTTCCTTCTGTTACAAAACCATCTTCTACCATCCAACCTTCATATGCACCTGCTCTGTGAGCCTCCTCTTTTGCCATACATTGTCCAAGTAGTGCAATAGACTTTACGTCTCGTCTTTTCCATCTTATATCTTTAACTGTAACAACTTTCAATCCTGTTTGAGCTTGTGGGTTGTTTATAATACTTTTACTAAATGCAAAAGCCATCACAGTAGTAGGTGTATTTTCTGGGTAAAAAAACTCACGAGGGGCAACACCACGAGTCACCTGCATGTAGACTCCACCCTCTTTTATGTCATTTCTCTTTATAAGCTCATCAATCATAGTTAAAAACTTATTTTTTTCAATAGGCCAAGCAAGTTCTATCTCACTTAAACTTCTCTCAAGCCTCTCCAAAAATGGTTCTCTATCAAGAATGGTAGAGTTAACAACAGGTACAACTTCATAAACACCATCACCAAAAAGAAATCCTCTATCAAAAACTGATACCTTAGCTTCACTCTCATCCATATATTCGCCATTTAAAAAAACTATTTTACTCAATTTGTAATCTCCTAAATAAATTTATAATTCTTAGACTAAGTCTATTGTGTATTTTACATACAACTAACTTTTTTTTTGCTAAAATAGAAAAAAAATAAAAGGACAAAAATGTTACTAGGTGTAAATATAGATCATATAGCAGTTTTAAGAGAGGCTAGAAAGATAAATGACCCAGATCCACTTGATGCAGTAAGTCTAGTAAAAAGAGCTGGAGCTGACCAGATAACAATACACTTAAGAGAAGATAGACGACATATAAATGACATGGATGCTCTTCGCATCATAGAAAACTCACAGCTTCCAATAAACATGGAGTGTGCTATAGATCCTGAAATCATAGACACTGTTATAAAGATGAATCCTCATCGAGTTACACTAGTTCCTGAAAAAAGAGAAGAAGTTACAACAGAAGGTGGACTTGATTTAATAAAAAACTTTCAAGCCATAGATAAGATTTCAAAAAGACTAAAAGAGGCAAATATAGAACTCTCTGTTTTTATAGACCCAAATATGTTTCAACTCAAAATGGCTAAAAGTTTAAATGCCCAGTGGATAGAACTACACACAGGCTCTTATGCAAACATATATGCTATGCTTTTTTCAAACCTAAAAAATACAAACCATTCAATCAAAGAGTTAGACTTACCAAGAGATGAGCTACATGTAAAACTTGAAAATTCTATAACAGAACTAAAAGAGTCATCAAAACTAGCACACGATATAGGTTTAAAAGTAGCTGCTGGTCACGGTCTAAACTACCAAAACGTAAAAACCATAGCAAATATACCAAATATAATTGAGTTAAATATAGGTCAAAGTATCATCGCTCGTAGTATATTTACTGGTTTTGAGAGTGCTGTAAAAGATATGATTGATGAAATTAGCGATTAGTATTGGTGATATCAATGGCATAGGTCTAGAGATAGCCTTACGCTCTCACGAAACTATAAAAGAGTTATGTGAACCTATCTACTGCATCAACAAAACCATGCTTTATTGGGGAGCAGCTACACTTGGACTTGATGTTCCTAAAAACTTTAAATATAAAAAGTGTGGCGAGGTTTTTGAGATAGAAGCAGGAGTAAGTACAAAAGAGGCAGGGAAATTGTCTTTCACTAGTTTTTCTACCGCTATAAAACTCGCTAAAAAATCTAAAGTAGATGGCATAGTCACATTGCCAATCAACAAAGAATCATGGGAAAAAGCTGACGTACCTTTTATAGGTCATACAGATGCACTAAGTAACAAAGCCATTATGATGCTAGGGTGTGAAAAGATGTTTACTATACTCTATACTCACCATATACCCTTAAAAGATGTTAGTCAAACTTTGACTTCGAAAAAACTAAAAAAGTTTCTTTTAACAGTACAAAACTCTTTACATGTAGACAAAATTGGAGTTTTAGGACTAAATCCACATGCTGGTGATGGCGGTGTGATAGGAGATGAAGATTTCAAAATAGAAAAAGCAATCAAAAAAGTAAATAAGAAACTTGGGAGGAAAGTTTTTTACGGTCCCTTAGTCCCCGATACAGCCTTTACATGTAGAGGCAGAAAAGAGTTCAAATACTTTGTCTGCATGTACCACGATCAAGGACTTATACCACTAAAAGCACTCTATTTTGACGAAAGTATCAACGTAAGTTTGAATGCTGGAATAATTAGAACTTCTGTTGACCATGGCACAGCATTTGATATAGCGTATAAAGATAAAAACCCATCTTGCGTAAGTTATATAAATGCTATAAAAGAAGCTATTACATTAAGTAAATCTAAAAATTATTAATAGCTTCTAAGCTTAATAATTCTTTTGATTTTATGATAGCACTATCTTTATCTAAAAATAAATTTTCCTCGCCAATCAACTCTCCTATACCCATTTTTATAAGGCGACCTTTCATTTTATCTGAGTGTAAAATCATAATCGTCTTACACTTTTGTAATTTTAGATTTTCAATTATATCTTCCATTGCAAATATAGCTGAAAGATCCATAAATGGAACAGACTTACAATTAAAAATCATGACTTTTGTATTTAACTTATCTGCTGAACGATTTATGATTGTGTTTACTGAACCAAAGAAAAAAGGGCCATCAATAGAAACCATTCGAATCTTATGGTCTGTACAGCAAGTTATCTGTGTATCAGTATCAGCTGTATGCTCTTCATGTATATCTAAAAAATCTATCTCAATTTTTCTAGTTATTCTATGAATCAAAAGTAAAGCAGAAAGAGTTATGCCAACTCCAACAGCAGTAATAAGATCTATAAAAACTGTTAAAAATAGAACAGTTATCATAACATATAGATCATATTTAGGTGCTGTTTTAATTTTTTTGAGTAATCTATAATCCAAAATATCGATCCCAACTTTTATAAGTATTCCAGATAAGACTGCTAAAGGAATTTTCTCTACAATGCTACTTGCGCCAACTATTGTGGCCATCAAGAACAGTGAATGAATTACACCTGAAAGTCTAGTTGTTCCACCATTTTTGATGTTAACAACAGTTCTCATGGTTGCACCAGCTCCAGGAATTCCTCCTATGAGACCAGCGACTGCATTTCCTATACCTTGACCTATAAGTTCTTTATTTGGATTGTGTTTTGTTTTACTCATTGAATCTGCAACCAATGATGTCAAAAGAGAGTCAATAGTTCCTAGAATTGCAAGTGTAAAAGCATAAGGGATTATGACATCAAGATGTGTAAAATTAAAACTTGGCATATAAAGTGTAGGGAGCGTTGAAGGGATGTTACCAATAGTTTTTACATCAAAATCAGCATATATACTAATCAAAGTTGCAACTATAAGTGCTATGAGTGTTGGAGGAAAGATTTTTGCTATCTTTTTTGGAGTAAAAAAGAGGATTACTAAAGCTATGGCTCCAAGTAAAAAACTTTCATAATGAAACTGTGAAAAACTATTCATAAGGCTTGCAATAATATGCAAAATTGTACCAGACTCATCTGCTCCTATGATTGGGTTTATTTGTAAAATAATGATAATAATTCCAATACCGCTCATAAAACCAGATATAACTGGATAAGGAATAAAGTGTATAAATTTTCCAACTTTTACGAAAGCTAAGAGAATTTGAAAGATACCAGTTAGAAAAAAGATAAAAACTATGGTGTTAATATCTCCAGCAAAAAGTGCTATTGTTGAAGTTGCAACAACCGTCATAGGTCCTGTTGGTCCAGAAATTTGCGTTTTTGTTCCACCAAAAATAGCAGCAAAAAAACCAAGAGCAATAGCACCATAAAGCCCCGCAATAGCACCAGCTCCACTAGCCACACCAAAAGCAAGAGCAAGTGGAAGTGCTATAACACCTGCAGTAATGCCACCAAAAAAATCGCCTTTTATATTTTGTAAACTCATTTAAACCTTCTTATAATAAAAAGTTATTATTCTACCTTTTAACTTAAAAGGTCATTAAATAATACTACTATTGTTAATCTTTTCTTAAGTTCAAAAGTGACATAATACTAAATCAAGATTAATATTATAAAATAAGGATAAATTGATGAAATTAATACTAACTTCATTCTTGCTTCTTACTACAGTCTTAAATGCACATTTTCAGGTAATACTACCGCAAAATGATACAGTTTCAACAACAAAAACACAAAAGAAATCACTATCTTTCATGCACCCTTTTGAACAGACCTACATGAATATGAAAAAACCAAATAGCTTTGGCTACTATTTGGATGGAAAAAAAACAGACTTAACAGATAAGTTAGTAGGTAAAAAAATCAACAACTTTCAAACTTGGAGTTATAAGACAAAGTTTAAAGACATGGGTGATTATATCTTTTTTGTTGACCCTGTTCCTTATTTTGAGCCAAGTGAAGGCAAGTTCATACGACACATTACAAAAACTATTATTGATGTTCATAATGCAGGAGAAGGTTGGGATGCTAAAGTTGGTTTAAAAGCAGAGATAGTTCCTTTAGCTCGTCCGTATAGCCTCTATCAAGGAAATATTTTTAGTGGAATTGTTTACTATAAGGGGAAGCCTGTTCCTTATGCTAAAATTGAAGTAGAATTTTACAACAAAATAAAAAAAGTGACTCCTATAGAAAATCACATAACACAAGTTATAAAAGCTGATAAAAATGGTGTCTTTCACTACGCTATGCCTTTTAAAGGATGGTGGGGGTTTGCAGCTCTTATTGAAGATGATGTTAAAATAAAATTTAAAGAAAAAGAGTATCCAGTAGAGCTTGGTGCTGTAATTTGGGTTAAAGCGTACTAAAATGCATATTAGTGAAGGTGTGTTAAACCCCCAAATCCTTATTGGTGGAGCTATTGTAAGCACTTTGATCGCAACTTATGCTCTTAGAAAGCTCAAAAATAAAGAGATTCCTTTAGTAGCAGTATTTTCTGCCCTCTTCTTTTTAGCCTCTTTTATACACATACCAGTTGGGCCAGCTTCAGTTCACCTTATACTAAACGGTATCATAGGTGCCATATTGGGTATAAGAGCTTTTATTGCTATTGGTATTGCTCTTCTACTTCAAGGTCTACTTTTTGGTTATGGCGGCGTTAGTACACTTGGTATCAACACTTTTAATCTTGCGTTTCCTGCACTCATAGGTTTTGTTATATTTTCTCTACATGTAGAAAACCCAATGCTTAAAAAAATAAAATTCTTTTTAGTAGGTTTCTTACCTATAACAGTTTCAGCTTTAATGCTCTCACTAACACTTGCATTTAATGGAGAAGCACTTATTCCCGCAGCAAAAGTTGCATTTGTTGCCAATATGCCTGTTATGTTTATAGAGGGTTTTATCACTCTATTTGCACTTCTGTTTTTAGAAAAAGTTTACCCATCTATTTTTAAGGAAATTAAATGAGGTTTTTAATTCTCATTTTTTTACTTTTAAATTCACTTTATGCACATAAGCTATATATTCTAGCTGATGATGATGGAAAAACTCTACATGTAAAGAGTTATTTTACTAAAAGTTCATCTTGTCAAAATTGTAAAGTTGAGATACTTGATAGCAATGGAAAAGTTCTATTTAAGAAAAAGACAAATACTAAAGGAGAGGCTAACTTTCCCTTTGCTATGAAAAATATCAATATTGAGGTTACTGCTTCAATGGGGCATAAAAATAGTATCTCTTATGAAAGTGAAAATGAAGTTATAAGTATAGAAAAAAACGAATCATACAAAAAAGTACTCCTTGCTTTGGGTATAATAGCGTTTATATTTTTTATACTTAAGGTGGTTATTAAAAAGTGATTTCATCTTCTTTTGGTCTCATATCTGTCATCATCTATAGTTTTGGTCTCTCTTTTTTCAAGACTCTACATGTAAGCATATTTATTGCTCCTATATTTTTAATGATAATTCAAAAACAAGCAATACTACCCACTTCAAAAAAACTACTATTTCTAAATATTTTTATTGTTATTATGAGTTTGAGTGCCCTTGTTAATCAAGATTACAATTATGCGATTTTGATATTTTGTCGTTCTAATGCTGTTATACTTTTTACACTACTTGTTTTTTACAACAAAACTCTATTTGATATAGCTACAGGAATGCAAACTTTAAGAGTTCCAGATAAGCTCTCAAGTCTATTTTTCTTTGTAGCAAAATTTGTCATCATCATAAAAGAAGAATACAACATAACCAAAAAAGTAATGAGAGTCAGAAACTTTAGAGCAAAAAGCAATCTATTTAGTTACAAAATCTATGCTAATGTTACTGGGATGATGATAGTCAAATGCTTTGATAGAGCACAAAAACTAAAACATACAATGATACTTAGAAACTTTCAAGGCAAGATTTATCAAAGTAAATCAGAAAAAATTACGAAGCTAGATTTAGTTATACTTCTTGTTGTTATTCTATCTTTAAGTATTCAATTTGGAAAGGTAAGTTTATGAGCTGTTCAGTGACTCTTAAAAAACTCTCTTATGAAAATGGTGGAAATACCCTATGTCAAAACATAGATTTGAACATAACACACAAAGAAAAGATTGCTATTATTGGACCAAATGGTTGTGGTAAAACAACTCTACTCGATATAATTGCGGGATTAAAACAAAAAAATAGTGGTTCATTAGAACTTTTTCACAATGTTGTAGAGTGCGAAAAAGACTTTAAACCAATGAGAGACTTGGTAGGTTATCTTTTTCAAAACTCAGACAATCAGTTCTTAGCACCTATAGTTTTAGATGATGTAGCATTTTCACTACAAAGTGGTGGGATGAATCAAGAGGAAGCTATCTTAAAAGCAACTATGATA
>Ga0256845_1003336_pt1 | contig 10960 bp, 10 predicted proteins | sample RiftiametaG_FD_189101 | JGI IMG/M metagenome (GOLD analysis project Ga0256845, IMG submission 189101) | Tube worm associated microbial communities from hydrothermal vent at the East Pacific Rise, Pacific Ocean - Riftia | ecosystem: Host-associated > Annelida > Integument > Unclassified ... | reverse complement strand
GTTAAAAAGCTAGATGAGTGGCTAAGAAATAGGTTGCGATATTGTATTTGGCACGATTGGAAAAAGCTAGAACGGAAACGTAAAAACCTAATTAGATTAGGAATAGAAATTGGACAAGCTTACACTTGGAGTAGAACCCGAATGGGAGGATGGGCAGTTGCTCAAAGTCCAATTCTACGAACTACCATAACCAAATCTAGACTAAAACGAAAAGGGTATAAGCCTTTGGTAGATTACATTAATAAAACGCAAACTTCAATTTGGTGAACCGCCGTATACGAGACCCGTACGTACGGTGGTGTGAGAGGCGCACTCCAGCTATTTTAGTTGGAGCCGTCTACTCGATTAGGGCATTTTTTAATTCTCTTTTATATAAACTGTTCCTTTTCCTTTGCCTATAGCAGTAATCATTTTTTCTGCTTTCATATACTGTAAATCTTTTTTAAGTGTATGTATTGTGATGTTTTCTAAAGACTTAGCAATGTCAGAAATTTTAACAGGTTGGTTTTTATCTATAAATTTTTGAATTTCTTTTTGTCGTTCGTTTAAGTAGCCACCTTTAGCTTTAAAAACATCATATTTATCATCTAATTTTTGGGTTAGAATGCTTATATTATTAAGAAAGTATAAGTTCCATTTCGATATAATTTCATTTTCTTTATACCTGTTCTTTTGCCCTTCCATTAAGGCTTGGTAATATTCTTTTTTTGATTGTTCAATTAAATTTTCAAATGATACATATTGAATAAACATATAATCATATTTCATTAAGAGCATAGTTGTTAAAAGTCGAGACAAACGTCCGTTGCCATCTTGGAAAGGATGAATTGACAGAAATTCATATACAAATAACCCTATGATAATTAAGGGGTGTATTTCTTCTTTTATTAATTCTTCATTTGCCCACTTGATTAAATCATTCATTTCACTTTCAACTAAGTAAACCTCAGTTGTATTGAAAATTACTTTTTGAATACCGTCTGGATAATTAGCAACAACTTTATTAGATAATGATTTATAGTTGCCTCTATGTCTATCATCTTTTGAACTATATCGAAGTAAGCTTTGGTGAAGTTGTTTTATGTAATTTTCTGATAATTGAATGTCATCATAGTTCTCAAATATAATCTCTAAGGTGTCATAATATCCAATAACTTCTTGCTCGTCACGAGTTTTAAGTTCTGTGATTTTAACATCATTTAGTAGCTCTTTGATTTCTTTATCTGTAAGTGTTCCTCCTTCAATTCTTGTTGAAGAACCTATACTTTCAATAGTTGCAATTTTTCGTAATTCTTTTAGATAAATGTTTTCGCTTTTCTCAATAGCGTTCCATTTTCCTTTATACAAGTCAATCTTTCCTATTAAATTAAGTGTTTTCTGATTTGTTAAGAAATCGAAGTTGAGTTTATTTAAAAACTTATCCATAAGTTATCTGTATTTTATCTAAAACAAAAAATAGAAATAGAAATTGAATTATCCAAATATTACCTATATTTTATCTGAAAACTATTTTCTTTTCAATTCGTCAAGAGTCTTCCCTTGCTTGTCTTTCCATTCAATCCAGCCATTTGCTGGACTTTCAACAAAAAGGTGGACAAATTTTCTAAGACCTATGCTACATATTTAAATTGATAAAATTCTTGTTCTACTTCATAAGGGGTTTTATATCCTAAAGAAGAATGTAATCATTTTTTATTATACCATACTTCTATGTACTCAAAAATACTAGTTTTAGCCTGCTCAATAGATTCTAATTCATTTCCATAAATTAGTTCAACCTTTAGTGTTTTAAAAAAGGATTCTGCCACAGCATTATCCCAGCAATTTCCTTTTCTACTCATAGACTGAGTAATTAAAAAAAGGCAGGATATTATTAAAAAAACAACTCAATTAAATAGTATTTTATTTAAGCTTAGGCGGGTATTTAGAAAAAGCTTTAGCTACGATCTGCCTTAGTATTTTTTCCCTTTCATTAGGTGAAGCATTTTCTCTAAAAGCACTGTGGCTAATCGCTTGCCAAAAGAGCATATCTTTTTGGCTGTCAACAAAATCAAACTGGATTTGGCGTCCAAAATTAGAACCGCTTATAGGCAACCCTATAGAAACACCACCACCAACATTCCTTCCACTGCCACCTATACCTACACCAACAGTATTTCTATTTGGACTTCTATAGGAGTCACTGATAATATTGATGAAAAAATCAGGCTCTTCAGAAAGTAAAAGCCCTTTCCTCAACATAGTGGAATCTATTGCTCTGAACAAGCGTTTATTATCCAATTCACTTAATCCCGTTTCTATATCAGGATAATAGTTATAGGTACTATAATTAGTGAAATTAGTTTCCTTATCATAATCATAGTTGACACGAACCGTAGCGCAGGAAACCAAAAATAGAAGAGCGAACAAGTAAAATAAACTTTTCATTTTCATTGATTTAACTAAAAATACTAAAAAAAAGGGCAAGGCTCTGTGAAAGCAAGTATTATTCGTTTATCAGAGTCCAAAGTCTATCCTTAAGTTCCACTAAACCTTGTTGTGCAACAGAAGATATAAACATATAAGGTGTGTCTTTAAAATCTTTATCCAATTCAACTCTCATTTCATCCATCAATTCATCATCCAACATATCAGATTTTGAAATGACAACCAATCGGTCTTTATCCAATAACTCAGCATTATACCTACGAAGTTCATCCAACAGAATTTCATATTCTTTACTGATGTCATTACTATCAGCGGGAATCAAAAACAAAAGTGCCGCGTTCCTTTCTATATGTCTAAGAAAATAATGTCCTAGACCTTTTCCTTCAGCTGCACCTTCAATAATTCCAGGAATATCGGCCATTACAAAACTTTTAAAATCCCTATATTCTACAATTCCTAAATTGGGTTTTAGGGTTGTAAATTCATAATCCGCAATCTTTGGCTTGGCGGATGTCAATACAGAAAGCAAGGTTGATTTTCCTGCATTAGGGAATCCTACCAGACCAACATCGGCCAAAACTTTTAACTCTAATATAAATTCACCTTCCCTACCCTCTACACCGGGTTGGGCATACCTTGGTGTTTGATTGGTGGGGCTTCTAAAATGCCAGTTGCCACGACCTCCCATACCGCCTGGAAGAAGAATTTCTTCTTGGCCTTCCTCAGTAATCTCAAACAAGATTTCTTTGGTCTCATAATCACGGATTACTGTTCCCAAGGGCACATCCATATACATATCTTGCCCATCAGCACCACTACTACGGTTTTTACTACCATGTTCTCCGTGGCTACTCTTAAAATGTCTTTTGTATCTAAAATTAACTAAAGTCCATCTGTTTTTGTTTCCTCTGGCAATTACATGGCCTCCACGACCACCATCACCACCATCTGGACCACCCTTGGTAATAAACTTTTCTCTGTGCAAGTGCACAGAACCTTTACCTCCTTTGCCTGAAGTTGCATATACCTTTACATAATCTACAAAATTACCTTCAGTCATGATTTCCTTTTTGTTATTCCCACAAAAGTGAGAATCTAATCAATTACTACTTTAATACCGATTCCTGTCCATACAGGAACAACAGTGTTATAAAGAATCTATCACTTTCTTTAATCGCTCTGTAATTTCTTCAATAGAACCAATACCGTTTACACTGTGAAATTTCCCCATATCCTCATAATAATCTTTTAAGGGAGCGGTCTTCTCATTATATTCATCAAAACGGTTTCTAATTTTGGTTTCATCTTGGTCATCTGGTCTACCACTTACTTTCCCTCTTTCCAAAAGACGTAGAATCAACACCTCATCATTGGCTTCCAATGCAATTGTGGCATTGATTTTCATATCCTTGGATTCTAAAAAAATATCCAAAGCATTCGCTTGGGCAGTAGTCCTTGGGAAGCCATCAAAAATAAATCCGCTGGCTTCAGGGTTTTTTTCAACCTCTTCCTCCAACATTTTTATGGTTACCTCATCTGGCACCAAATCACCTTTATCAATATAGGATTTTGCCAAAGTACCAAGCTCAGTTCCATTTTTAATATTATACCTAAAAACATCTCCAGTAGAAATATGCTTTAAGTTGTATTTTTCTTTTAAAAATGTAGCTTGGGTACCTTTCCCAGCACCTGGTTTTCCAAAAAGGACAAGGTTGATCATATGTTGTTGGTTTAATTGATATACTTCTTTTAAATTTCTCCCTAATTCTTTATAATCTAGACCGTAACCCACAATAAACTTATTGGGAATTTCCAAGCCCACATAGTCAATTACATATTCACCATTATAAATATCTGGTTTATAAAATAAGGACGCTATTTTAAATTCTTTAACATTGGTATTGGAAAATAAGTGCACCAGTTCTTGTAATGTACGGCCTGTATCTATAATGTCTTCCAATATTATAATACTTCTCCCCTCAATATTTTCTGGAACATCCAACAATGTTTCTACAATTCCGGTAGATGTTAATCCACGATAAGAGCTCAATTTTACAAATGACACTTCACATGGGTGCTGGTATGCCTTTAAAAAATCTGAAACAAACATAAAAGCGCCATTGAGAACCCCAACAAAAATGGGGGTCTCATCTTTATAATCCGCAGCAATTTCATCGGCAATTTTTTGCACTGCCTTAAGGATTTTTTCCTCGCTTAGAAAAGGCTTAAAATATTTATCGTGAAGCTTTATCAAGTCTCATAAAATTAATGGTTGGCAAAGATAACATTTTGAACGCTGTTTTTATATTTAAGGCATCGGGTTTTGAGATTTAGCTGTATTTTTGCTAATAACACAAGGTTTTTAGCCTTGTAAAATGCTTTTACATGAACTATTTTTCATCTGATTTTAAATTAGGAATTCTTGGAGGTGGCCAGTTGGGGAAAATGTTGTTGTATGAAACCCGAAAATTTGACATCTACACAAAAATATTGGACCCCTCACCCGAAGCTCCAAGCAAAATAGCTTGCAATGATTTTGTACAGGGAGATTTGTTGGATTTTGATGCCGTTTACAATTTTGGGAAAGACGTTGATGTCTTGACCATAGAAATTGAAAATGTAAATATAGAAGCTCTGGAAAAGCTGGAACATGAAGGTGTAAAAGTGTACCCGCCCACAAAAGCATTGCACATCATACAAAATAAGGCGATACAAAAATTATTTTATACAGACCATAACATTCCCACTGCTCCTTTTGTTCGTTTTGCATATTCCAGTGAAATTGCTGACAGCATTGCAAATGGCGGGTTACAATTCCCCTTTGTTTGGAAAAGCACCCAATTTGGGTATGACGGGCAAGGTGTAAAGATAATTCGCGCACATGAAGATTTAGAAAGCCTCCCCAATGTGGAATGTATTGCTGAGGATATGATTCCCTTTAAAAATGAGTTAGCTGTTATTGTTGCCAGAAATTTTAGTGGTGATGTAGTTACCTATCCTGTGGTAGAAATGGAGTTTCATCCTGAAGCCAATCAAGTGGAATATGTGATTTGCCCTGCACGAATTGATGATGACGTAGCAAAAAAGGCAATAGAAGTCGCCTTAAAAGTATCCCAAGAAATAGAACACGTTGGTCTTTTAGCAGTAGAAATGTTCCAGACCAAAGAAGATGAGATATTGGTAAATGAAGTAGCACCAAGACCCCACAATAGTGGACATCATACCATTGAATCCTGTTACACCAATCAATTTGAGCAGCATATCAGGGCTATTTTAGACCTTCCGTTAGGCAATACAGAGAGTAAGGTTGCAGGAATTATGGTAAATTTGGTAGGAACTGAAGGACATACAGGTGATGTGGTCTATGAAAACATAGAAAACATCCTAAAATTGGATGGTGTTACACCACATATTTATGGAAAAAAACAAACCCGTCCTTTCAGAAAAATGGGACATGTAACCATTGTGAACAAGGATATTGATACTGCAAGAAAAATTGCGGGACAAGTGAAAGAAACAATAAAAGTAATAAGCAAATAAAGCATGAGCAAAGTAGCAGTAGTTATGGGAAGTACAAGTGACCTACCAGTAATGCAAGACGCAATTGATATTTTAAAAGGTTTTGATATTGAGGTAGATGTGGACATTGTATCTGCCCATAGAACACCAGAAAAATTGTTCGATTTTAGTAAAAATGCCCATACCAACGGCTATTTGGTTATTATTGCCGGAGCTGGGGGAGCAGCACATTTGCCTGGCATGGTGGCTTCTTTATCTCCATTGCCAGTTATTGGTGTTCCTGTAAAAAGCAGCAATTCCATTGATGGTTGGGATTCTATCCTCTCTATTCTTCAAATGCCTGGAGGTGTTCCTGTGGCAACAGTCGCACTAAACGGAGCAAAAAATGCAGGTATTTTGGCAGCACAAATCATTGGAAGCTCAGACAAATGTATGCTGGACAAAATAATATTCTACAAAGAAGGTCTTAAAGCAAAAGTGATCAAGGGAGCTGAGGAAATGAAAAGCGGAAAATAAAAAATTATTCCCATTTGCACATAACGCTGTCCGGTTGAGCAGCTTGTGCTGAGCGAAGTCGAAATAGAGTCGAGACCTCTAGCTTAGACCAAAAAAACTCAATTATCATTACTAACATCTCATTACCAAAAAACATGAACCCACTTCTCACCTCATTTGATACTGCACCATTTTCAAAAATAAAAAACGAGCATTTTAAACCAGCTTTTCTACAGGCCATAGCCGATGCAAAAGCAGAAATTGATGCAATTACCAGCAATACTGATGCACCAACTTTTGAAAACACGGTAGTAGCTTTGGATTATTCTGGTCAGCAATTAGATCGGATTTCCAGTGTATTTTTTAACCTGAATTCTGCCGAGACAAATGACGAGATTCAAAAAATAGCACAAGAAGTTTCCCCATTGCTATCAGAATTCAGTAATGATATTACTTTGAACGAAGAATTGTTCAAACGAATCAAAACTGTGTATGAGAATAAAGATGAATTAAGCCTAACAGTTGAACAACAAACCTTGTTGGATAAAAAATACAAGAGTTTTAGTAGAAATGGTGCAAATCTATCTGAAGACAAAAAGAAACGTTTAAGAGAAATTGATGCTGAATCAGCAAAACTAAAACTCACTTTTGGGGAAAACATATTGGCAGAAACCAATAAATACCAAATGCACCTCACCAATGAATCTGATTTGGACGGATTGCCAGAGGGAGAAAAAGAAGCCGCTGCACAATTGGCAAAATCCAAAGAGTTGGATGGTTGGTTGATCACTTTGGACTATCCCAGCTACATTCCCTTTATGAAATATGCTACAAACAGGGAATTACGAAAAAAATTATCACTTGCTTTTGGCTCCAAAGGGTTTAAAGGAGATGAACTGGACAATCAAGAAAATATATTAAAAATTGCCAACCTTAGGCATGAAAGAGCTAATTTATTAGGCTATAAAACCCATGCGCATTTTGTTTTGGAAGAGCGAATGGCAAAAACTCCCAAAAAGGTAAATACGTTTCTAAACGAACTGTTGGAAAAAGCGAAACCTGCCGCAGAAAGAGAATTTAAACAGCTAGAAGATTTTGCAAAAGAATGGGACTGCATTGACCAATTACAAAAATGGGACGGCAGTTACTATTCAGAAAAATTGAAGCAAAAACTGTTCAACTTGGATGATGAGATGCTAAAACCCTACTTTAAGTTAGAGAATGTAATTGACGGGGTTTTTAAAGTGGCCAAAAAACTCTTTGGACTAGAATTTAAAGAAGTGTTCCATGTAGACAAATATCATGAAGAAGTAAAGACTTTTGAGGTGTATGATGAGAAAGGTGATTTTGTTTCTCTTTTCTATGCAGATTTTCACCCAAGAGAAGGAAAACGTGGCGGCGCGTGGATGACTTCCTTTAAACCGCAATATGTTGAGAATGGCAAAAATGTACGCCCACATATCTCCAACGTCTGCAACTTTACCAAACCTACCGAGAACAAACCCTCATTGCTTACTTTTAACGAAGTCACTACCCTTTTCCATGAATTTGGTCATGGTTTGCATGGTATGTTGGCAAATACGGTGTATCCAAGCTTATCTGGCACCTCTGTATATTGGGATTTTGTGGAACTGCCAAGTCAGATTTTGGAAAACTGGTGTTACGAAAAAGAAGCCTTGGAGCTTTTTGCCACACATTATAAGACTGGTGAATTAATTCCCATGGAGTTGGTACAGAAAATAAAAGAATCAGCTACCTTCCAAGAAGGCATGGCAACACTTAGGCAATTAAGTTTTGGATTGTTGGACATGTCTTGGCACGGAGCAGACCCATCTAACATTACCAATGTAAAAACTCATGAAACTGAAGCTTTTAAAGGAACCGACCTATACCCAGAAACTCCTGAAACTTGTATGAGCACCGCTTTTGCACATATTTTTCAAGGAGGCTATTCTTCTGGTTATTACAGCTATAAATGGGCAGAAGTCTTGGATGCAGATGCCTTTGCATACTTTAAAGAAAAGGGTATTTTCAACAAAGAAACAGCAACCAAGTTTAAAGACAATGTACTTTCTAAAGGCGGTACGGAAAACCCAATGGAACTGTACAAACGTTTTAGGGGAGCTGAACCAAAAATTGAGCCCTTATTAGAAAGAGCAGGATTAATTAAAAAAGTTGGCTAACCCATCTTTCTCTAGGGGGTATTTCCAACAAATTTTTGAAAGCTGTAAACCATATGTAGATATATCTTGATACTATTTGGGCTGTATCTTTTAATCGTTAACAATTCCTAAAATTTAACAAAGGTGTCTTTATTTTCCATTCTGGTGGTTATGTTAATTTTTTAACAAAAGTAACTATATTTAAACATATGGTTGGTTATTCATCTATTTTTGATTGAAAATAAATACGTTAACTTTATACCTACGTTGTAGCCAATAAAAAAACGAGAGTGAGAATAACTAAAAACTATGGATTTATACAGTCAAAAATCAAAAAGTATTCCCCAAAAAACAGTCATTATATTTTTAGAAATTGTCTTGATTACAGTCTCTTATTGGATTTCCTTCATAGAAAGCGGACAAGTATTTATTGAGAAAACAGGACTAAATGTACTGAATGACAATCTAATAAGCCGAAAGATAATTTTATTATTTTCAATAATAGTATTTGTAAGAATGACATTTATGATGCTATATTTATTAAAAAGGAAAATCCCTTGGGAAGAATCATTTTCGGTACCAATGGCATTTGCTTTATATTTTATTGGCTTCCCTTTATTGGTTCTTAATCGAACAATTCCTATTGACTGGATAGATTATTTAGCCATTATTATATTTATTTTAGGTTCAAGTTTAAATACCATATCTGAATTACAACGACATTTTTGGAAAAAAAATCAAAAAAATAAAGGAAAACTTTATACAATTGGTCTTTTTAAGTATTCAATGCATATCAATTATTTCGGAGATATTTTGTGGGTTAGTGCCTACGCCATTATTACACGAAACTATTATGCAATAGCAATACCAATTCTCTTATTCTGCCTTTTTGTATTTTGGAATATTCCTGCCTTAGATAAATATTTAGCCAACCGCTATAAAGGAGAATTTGAAGAATATGAGAAAGAAACAAAAAAATTAATTCCGTTTATTTACTAATAACGAATAGAATACTGGCTACAACAATGGCTATAATTAATACGGGTTTTAGTGCTTAACCCAAAGTGAAGTGCATTTTACAAAGACCGCAAAATTTACAATTTTGCGTTAATATTTGAAAAGAAAAAATTAAAAATTTGGCTAAGTACAAGACCGAAAGGAAAGTTCCTTGAAATCCCGTACTAACCATAGCCTAGACGTTACCCACCATTACAGAAAATCCCACCGCACATTTTACACATTTATTTTTTTCATCACCCAAGCCCAACACTAAAAAAATAAAAGAGTAAAATTTCCTCCAAAAAAAACATATCAATAAAATAATTATTTCTATATTTGGACATTATTAGTCTAAAATAAATTTGTCCAATGAAATCATTAGGAAATATTTTAAAAGTTGCACGGGAAGAAAAGGAAATGATTCTTAGAAAAGTATCAGCAGAAGTTGATATTGATCAATCTTTGATTAGCAAATTCGAAAAAGATGAGAGAAAGCCAACAAAAGAGCAATTAATAAGACTTGCAAAATTTTATAATCTGCCAGAACAAGAATTGATAATTAACTGGTATTCAGAAAAAATTGCAGACGAATTAAAATACACTCAAGGGACAACTGAAATTTTAAGAGTGGCGGAGGAAAAAATTAACTATTACAAATCTCAAGAAAATGGAAAATAAAAAACTGAAAGTAGCTGAATTATTTGCTGGTGTAGGAGGTTTTCGTCTTGGACTTGAAAAACATAATAATTACGATATTGTTTGGAGTAACCAATGGGAACCATCAACCAAAGTGCAACACGCATCAATGGTCTATGAAAACCGATTTGGAAATAAAAACCATTCAAATGAAGATTTAAATGAAGTTGTAACAAGAGACATTGAGGAAATTCCAGATCACGATTTATTAGTTGGAGGTTTTCCTTGCCAAGATTATTCTGTAGCTACGACATTACATAATTCAAAAGGATTAAAAGGAAAAAAAGGTGTTCTTTGGTGGTCTATTCACAAGATTTTAGAAGACAAAAAGAACAAACCAAAATATTTGTTTTTAGAAAATGTAGATAGACTTTTAAAGTCTCCAGCATCACAAAGAGGTCGTGATTTTGCAGTAATGCTAAAGAGTTTAAATGATTTAGGATATGCTATAGAATGGCGTGTTATAAATGCAGGAGAATATGGAATGCCACAAAGAAGAAGAAGAACTTTTATCATTGGATATCATAAATCGACAGACGTTTATAAAAGAATATCAAAATCAAAAAAAACAGATTGGATTCAAGAAAAAGGAACAATTGCAAATGCTTTTCCTTTAGAAAAAATAAATAAACTTGAAGAGTTTGAAATCAAAGGGAGTTTAG
>Ga0256845_1003335_pt1 | contig 10961 bp, 9 predicted proteins | sample RiftiametaG_FD_189101 | JGI IMG/M metagenome (GOLD analysis project Ga0256845, IMG submission 189101) | Tube worm associated microbial communities from hydrothermal vent at the East Pacific Rise, Pacific Ocean - Riftia | ecosystem: Host-associated > Annelida > Integument > Unclassified ... | reverse complement strand
TTATTCTTATTTAACACAACTACTTTTTGTCAAAACGGAGCAGATCGCCTAAAGGTGTTTTCCAACAAATCTATTCCAGATGACCCTAACGTATTATTTTACATTCATAAAAATACGAACCCAAACGCAATTGTTTATGCGTTAAAATTAGGTCCCGACAAAAAAATAAACCCTAAAGAACCTATCGAAGTATTTTGGAGAAGATATCAAGAAGATGGTAGAAGAAAAAAATTAGCTTGGCTAGAAAAAACATTCGCATTCGACTTTAAAGTAAAACCAGTAAAAGGCAAAGAGAATACTTACATGTTTAGTCTAATTGCCATGAAAAAAAGGCAACTTTTTGCTACCCAAAATAAAAAAGGAGAACCAGTGGTTTTTATGACTATTTCTGGAAAAACTGCTAGGCTAGAAAAAATCTATCTAACGGTTGATGACTCTAAAAAAATACAAAGTGTTTTATCCATGGAACTCTTTGGAAAAGACCCTAAAACAGGTAAATTAATTTACGAGAAAATCATAAAATAACCCCCTTTTCACCCAGTCCTTTTCAGCTTTATTAATTGTTATACAATTCTACTTTATAACCATCATAATTATTATATTTGCAGTCTTAAATTTTTAACTTAAAATAAAAAATATGAGTCAAGATATTGCTAGTGCTGATGGGAAATTAGGTATTTTATTACCTGGTATGGGTGCTGTTGCAACAACTCTAATTGCAGGAGTTCTTGCTGTAAACAAAGGGCTTTCTAAGCCAATTGGTTCTACATCTCAAATGGGAACTATTAGAATTGGTAAAAGAACAGAAGACAATACTCCTTTAATTAAAGACTTTATCCCTTTAGCTGATTTAAATCAAGTTGCTTTTGGTGGTTGGGATTTGTTTGAAGAGAATGTTTACGAATCAGCAAAACATGCTGGTGTTTTAGACAGATACCTTTTAGAGCAATTAAAGCCTGATTTAGAAGTTATCAAGCCTATGACCGCTGTTTTTGATAAAAAATACGTTACTAAACTAGATGGTAGCCATGTAAAAACTGGAGCTACCAAAATGGATTTAGCTGACCAATTAAGACAAGATATTAAAGACTTTAAAGCAAACAACAACTGTGACAGATTGGTTATGATTTGGACAGGGTCTACAGAAATTTACATTGAAGAAAGTGCTGTTCATCAAACAATTGCGAGCTTAGAAGAAGGAATGCGTAACAATGATGAAAACGTTCCTTCAAGTATGATTTATGCTTACGCTGCAATTATGGAAGGTGTACCTTATGCAAATGGAGCACCAAACTTATCTGCTGATATTCCTGCGTTAATTGAATTGGCTAAACAACAAAATGTGCCAATTTGTGGTAAAGATTTTAAGACCGGACAAACATTAATGAAAACGATTTTAGCTCCAGGGTTAAAAACAAGATCTTTAGGTATTGCTGGATGGTTCTCTACTAACATTTTAGGAAACAGAGATGGTGAGGTTTTAGATGATCCTGCATCATTCAAAACAAAAGAGATGTCTAAACTAAGTGTGTTAGATTCTATTTTAGAACCAGAAAAAAATCCAGATTTATACAAAGATTTATACCACAAAGTAAGAATCAATTATTACCCTCCTCATGGAGACAATAAAGAAGGTTGGGATAACATTGACATCTTTGGATGGTTAGGTTATAAAATGCAAATTAAAGTAGATTTCTTATGTAGAGATTCTATTTTAGCTGCACCGCTAGTATTAGATTTAGCTATCTTTTTAGATTTAGCTTCTAGAGCTAATATGGGAGGAATTCAAGAATGGTTATCGTTCTACTTTAAAGCGCCTCAAACACCAACTAAAGACATGCAACCATTACATGATATCTTTAAACAAGAAATGAAATTAAAAAATACTTTACGTTATTTACAAGGTGAAGATTTAATTACTCATTTAGGTCAAGATTACTAAGATTTCAATATAGATACTTATAAAAAAAGCTGCTAATCTTAACGATTAACAGCTTTTTTTTATTTTTACACCGTGAAAACAATTTATAAATTAACAGCAACAGCACTTGGCGCAGGCTACTCCCCTTTCGCCCCTGGAACAATGGGAGCAATTGTAGGATGCATAGCTTTATGGCTATTAGAAAAATACAACCTTATTTCTACCACCTCTACTCCAATCTTATTTATTGGACTAATAGTTATTACTACAATACTTGGGATTATTGCTACAGACAAGCTTGAAGAAGATTGGGGAAAAGATCCCAGCAAAGTGGTTCTTGATGAAGTTATTGGAATGTGGATTACCATGATGTTTGTTCCATTCTCATTTTTAAATGTATTAATTGGTTTTGGTTTATTTCGATTTTTTGACATTGCCAAACCTTTAGGAATAAGAAAATTAGAAAGCTTAAAAGGTGGTGTTGGTGTAATGGCAGATGATATATTGGCAGGAATATACGCTAACATAACCTTGCAAATAATTGTCTACATCATAACTATTTATTTTTCATAATATGGGTAAAAAGGATTTTTTTTACAATCTTTTTCGGCATCAAATAGCAAGTTTTCTTGCAACATTAGCAGATTTTAGCGTATTTAATTTACTTACCTATGTTTTTGGTGTTTATTATTTAACTTCAAATGTTTTTGCGGCTACAACAGGAGCAGTAGCTAATTTTATCATATCTACTACTTGGGCTTTTTCAGGGTCTAAAAACAGCTTGAAAAACCAAATGGTGAAGTATATTATAGTCTCCTTTGGTGGCTTAATTTTAAACACTTGTTTTCTTTATTTATTAACAGATTTAGTAGATATTACGCCTAATATTTCTAAAATTATTACAGCCATATTTATTGGTTGGACTTATACTTTTATATTAATGCGTTATTATGTTTTTAAAAAATAAAAGCATAGTAAAGGGCATTCGCTTCGAAGCTTTTGCTCTCGCAAAACATCCTCAGGGCAATTCCGATAGCTATCGGAACTGAACCCAACAAGCAGAATCGAGGCAAGCCCCGAGGTATAAAACCTATATCCCGCTATGCAGCGGGATTAGTTCAACCTACTACGCTAAAGCGTAGAGTTTTACTAAATTAACAGGCTTTAAAATTAACTTCCAACTAACAGAATCGTGTTGAAAAGAAGACTCACTAAGAAGTCTTACAACACAAACCTTTACCTATTATTACAGAACTAAAATTGTTACTATGGTAAAGTTTCGTTTATTCATTATATATTCAATCATTTCACTTACACTTTTTTCTTGCTTAGAAAAAACTAACTATGATGATCCCGAAAATAAAAAAATATTTCGCTATAATGAATCTGAAGGAATAACCTCACTAGACCCTGCTTTTAGTAGAAATATTGAAAATATTTGGGCTTGCAATCACTTATACAATGGTTTAGTTCAGATGGACAATAAATTACAAATAAAACCTTCTATTGCTAAAAGTTGGGAAATTTCTGAAGACGGAAAAACCTACACCTTCCATTTAAGAAACGATGTTACTTTTCATGACCATGAAATTTTCAAAAATGGAAAAGGAAGATTAGTTACTGCCCATGATTTTGAATATAGCTTTAATCGGATCCTTGACAATAAAGTCGCATCACCTGGTGTTTGGATTTTTAATAATATAGATTATGTTGAAAGTAGAGGATTTAAAGCCTTTGAAGCTATAAATGATAGCACTTTTAAAATCTATTTAAACAACCCCTTCCCTCCTTTTTTAGGGATTTTAACCATGCAATATTGTGTAGTTGTTCCGCAAGAAATAATAAAGCATTACAAATATGATTATCGAAATAATCCTATAGGAACTGGTCCTTTTAAATTTAAAATGTGGGATGAAGGAAATAAAATGGTCTTACTTAAAAACGAAAACTATTTTGAAAAAGATGAAAAAGGAAATAGATTACCTTATATAGATGCTGTTGCAATCACTTTTATAAAAGACGAAGAAGTTGAATTTTTAAAGTTTTTAGGCAAGGAAATCGATTTTATTTCTGGTAGAGAAGGCGGAAATAAAGAAGAAATTTTTGATACTGATGGGACATTAAAATCAAAATATGAAGACCAAATAACCATGCTTACCCACCCTTATTTAAATACTGAGTATCTAGGAATATTAGTTGATGATGAATTAGAACATGTGAAAACTAGCCCGCTGAGTAAAAAACTAGTTAGACAAGCTATTAATTATGGCTTCGATCGTAAACAAATGATTGCTTTTTTAAGAAAAAATATTGGGACACCTGCAACTGCTGGTTTTATACCTAAAGGGCTACCCTCTTTTAATGATGAAATTGTAAAAGGTTATGATTACAACCCTGAAAAAGCTAAAGATTTATTATTTGCTGCAGGCTATCCTAACGGTGAAGGAATGCCAGAAATAACACTTTACACCACTGCAAACTACGTTGATTTATGTGAATTCATTCAACATCAATTAAGTGAAATTGGAATTAAAACAAAAGTAGATTTAACACCAGCTGTTACGCATAGAGAATTAGTTGCTCGTTCTAAACTTAACTTTTTTAGAAAATCTTGGATTGCTGATTATCCTGATGCTGAAAATTATTTAGCATTATTTTATAGTAAAAACTTTGCTCCAAACGGCCCAAACTATACCCATTTTAAAAACTATGATTTTGATAAATTGTATGAAAAAGCTCAGTCAGAAACAAATGATTCTACTCGATACCATTACTACCAAGAAATGGATAAAATAATAATAGAAGAAGCACCTGTTGTAACGCTATATTACGACCAAGTGGTTCGTTTAATCCAGAAAAATGTAACTGATTTAGGTATTAACCCTGTTAATTTATTAACGCTTAAAACGGTTAAGATTAAGTGACAACAAAAATGTTTATTTAAACTTATGTAACTTCGGTTAACGATATTAACTACACTATGAAAAATAAACTCAACATAATTCTTTGCCTTACAGTCGTATTAATATTTTCAAGTTGTAAGAAAAATTATGATTGCACTTGTGACAATGGGGGAATAGCGGTAGTTTCAGCAAAAAACACCAAAGAAGCAGAACAAGAATGTAATGATCTTTCAACATGCACAACCAATACTATCCCTCAAACATATGATTCCTATTACATGAAATAAATCCTTAATCCTCCAATAATCCTCTTCCTATCTTCTTTAAATCGCCTTTTTCTGTAAGTTCCACAACAAGTTTATCTAAAACACCATTTACAAACACCTTACTTTTAGGCGTGCTATACCATTTAGACAACTCAATATACTCATTAAGTGTCACTTTTACTGGCACCGATTTAAAATGAAGTAATTCTGTTAACGCTAATTTCATCAACAGAATATCTACCATAGCAATACGCTCAACATCCCAGTTTTTAGTTTTAGCAGCAATTAAATTGCTATTAGCTTTATCATTTTTAACTACCTTGGATAAAAGGTCTTTCACAAACTTCTTATCCTCTTTCGTATCTCTATAAAGCGGCAATATTTCTTCTGACATCGTAGATTTTTCAGAAAAACGTTTTATCGTTTTTATCACCATACTTAATACAAAGTCTATTTCATCTAGTCCCCAAAAAATACTTTTGTCTTCAATTTCAGAAAGAAGTAATTCAAAATCTGGAATTATTTTTTTGTAAAGATCCACAACAAACTTTTTGTCTTCAGCAAAAGAACTCTCGCCTGTTGACATATACGCTTTAAAAACTTTATGCTCTCTCACAAAAGCACTCAACTTTACCATCAACTCTTTATCGGTACTCCACGATAAACTTCTATCATTAATTTGTTTCTTTAAACTAACATTTTCAGTAAAAAGTGCAAAAAGTTTATTATCAATAAACTTTTTGTTTGGATTTAAATCCTCTTCTGTTGGAAGCTTCTTTTTCTTAGCTTCTTCCATTCTTAACTCAGATAAATGCGTTAATTCTTGTCCTAAAATCAGAAAAAACAAATACAAATCATGCATTCGCTCTAAACTTAGAAATGTTTCACTTTCTAGTTTTTTCATATTCTTATCTTCCGATTGAAAATACGAATACAATGCCTGAAATGACTTTACTCTTAAGAACCTTCTACTTAACATACCTTATTAATCTATTACCGTATTATTCTTTAAAATCCTTCAGCACAAGCTTAGGAATAGCATTTCTGTGATTGAAATTTATTTACAACGCTCCTTTAATTCTATCTTCAGCCATTTTATTAGCAATAGCATAAGTAGGAATATTATTTGCTTTCGATCCATTTATAATCTCTGTAGTAGTATCATAAATTTGAGCAGCTTTTTCCATAGCCCACTCTGCTGATCTACCATCAACCTCCGCAAAACAATTAATTACACCACCAGCATTTAACATATAATCTGGTGCATAAATAATTCCTTTTTCCATTACAACCTTACCATGTAATGTTTCTTGTTGTAATTGGTTATTTGCAGCTCCTGCGATAATAGAACATTTCAATCTGCTTAACGTTTCATCATTTACCGTTGCACCTAAAGCACATGGTGCATAAACATCAACATCTAAATCATAGATCTCATCTAATCCAACAACTGTTGCTCCGTATTTATCAGAAACTTCTTTTAAAGATGGGGCATAAATATCCGTTACAAAAACTTTTGCACCTTCTTCATTCAAGTGTTTAATTAAGTATTGACCAACATGCCCTGCACCTTGAACAGCTACTTTAACTCCAGCTAACGAATCAGTACCAAACTGTGCTTTAGCGCAAGCTTTCATCCCAACATAAACACCATAAGCTGTTACTGGTGATGGATCTCCACTTTTACCTGGTAATCCAGCAACATGGTTTGTTTCTTTATTTACCCAAACCATATCTTGTGGTGAAATACCAACATCTTCTGCTGTAATATATTTTCCGCTTAGCGATTCTACAAATTGTCCAAATCGTCTAAATAACGCTTCATTTTTTTGTGTGTAAGAATCTCCAATAATTACAGCTTTACCTCCACCTAAATTTAATCCAGAAATAGAGTTTTTATAAGTCATTCCTCTCGATAAACGCAATACATCTGTAATTGCATCTTCTTCATTGGCATAATTCCACATTCTTGTTCCGCCTAAAGCTGGTCCAAGTACTGTATTATGAACTGCAATAATAGCTTTTAAACCTGTTGCTCTGTCTTGACAAAAAAGTACTTGCTCATGGTCCATACCTACCATTTTAGCCAACACATTATTTTCATCTTTCGAAATCTCCTTAACTTCCAACATATCTGTCATTGTGATAGTTTTATTGTTTTTAATCTGTAATCCTTTAAAGATAACTACTTTTGACTTTCAAAATTTTAATCTCTATTTTTTAAAAGGGATGCAAAGTTAATCTTTTTCCTCAATTGTCTGAAAAAACCAGTAAGAAAATAACGTACCTCCTTTTAACGACAAATTCAGTATGAAATCTTTAATGCATTTAAATAAATACCTGATTAAGTACAAATACCGTTTGTTGCTAGGTTTTTTATTTATCATACTCGCTAATTTTTTCAAAATCTTTCCTGCTCAGCTTATTCGTGAGGCATTAAATTTAATTACTGAGAAACTAAAAGGAGAAGAAATCGTAACGCAATCCTTTCTTTCCGATTATATCCAAAATATGCCCACCTCCAAAATTGTATTGCTTTATGCAAGTATTATTTTTGGAGTAGCAATCATTACAGGAATTTTCACTTTCTTCCAACGTCAGACTATCATTATTATGTCCCGTTTAATCGAGTTTGACCTTAAAAATGAAATTTATAACCATTATCAAAAATTAGACAGTACTTTTTATAAAGAAAATAATACTGGAGATATTATGAATCGTATTAGCGATGATGTACTAAAAACCAGAATGTATTTAGGTCCTGCAATCATGTACTCTTTTGGTCTATTATCTCTTTTTATAATGGTAGTTCCAGTTATGTTTTCAATCAATGTAAAACTAGCTATATACTCACTAACTCCTTTACCAATACTATCAGTAATTATTTATCTAGTAAGTGCTAGAATAAATAAGCAAAGTGAAAAAGTACAAGCTAAATTATCTGATATCACTACCCTATCTCAAGAAACCTACTCTGGAATTAGAATCTTAAAGACCTATGTTAAAGAAAGTTTTTTCTCATCTAAACTAAATTCAGAAAATGAAGCCTACCGTAATTATTCTATGGATTTAGTAAAAACGAATTCATTATTTTTTCCAGTAATGATGCTATTAATAGGCTTAAGTACCATTTTTACTATTTATATTGGAGGAACACTTTTAATTGAAGATGCTGCTAATCCGTTAATTCCTGAAAATGAAAAAATAAAGATTGGAGAAATATTATCTTTTGTAATTTACATTAACATGTTAACCTGGCCTGTAACAGCAATTGGTTGGGTCACTTCAATTATTCAAAGAGCCGCAGCTTCTCAAACAAGAATTAATGCTTTTTTAAATACGCATCCAAAAGTTCAAAACACTTGTAATGAGGCCTTAAACTTAAAAGAAAACATTTCTTTTAAAAACGTATCGTTCACTTATCCTGAATCAGGAATTACAGCATTAAGAAACATTTCATTTGAAATTAAAAAAGGAACAACATTAGCTATTGTAGGTAAAACAGGTTCTGGAAAATCTTCTATCATTAATCTACTCATGAGAAATTATGATGTGAATGAAGGCGAAATTTTAATAGGAGATAAAAACCTGAAAAATATAAACCTAAATCAACTTAGAGAAAATACTGGAATTGTACATCAAGATGTCTTCCTTTTTTCAGATACTATTGAAAATAACATTGCTTTTGGTTATAAAAATGAATTACCCGATAAATCTACAATTGAAGATGCAGCTAAAAATTCAGCTATTTATAATAGTATTATTGAATTACCAAAAGGGTTTCAGACAAAAATTGGAGAACGTGGTGTAACATTATCTGGCGGACAAAAACAACGAGTATCTATTGCTAGAGCAATCATAAAAAATCCTAAAATATTAATATTTGACGATTGCCTTTCTGCCGTAGATACTGAAACTGAAGACATTATCTTAACAAACCTAAAAAGGATAATGAAAGATAAAACTTCTATTATAATTAGTCATAGAATTTCATCAGTAAAAAATGCTGATACTATTATAGTTTTAGGTGAAGGAAAAATAATTGAACAAGGGACGCATGAAGAGCTATTAAAACTAAAAGGTAGTTATCATGAAACCTATCAAATACAACTTTTAGAAACTAAAAATAATAAATTAAAATAATTCTATATTTTGATTTGATAACTAATTATAAATATCTAAATTTGCAGCCCTTTTAAGGGGGAAAATAAATTAAGAAACATGGACGCGATTAAATTTGTAGAAAACGAACTATCACCAATTAGTGATTTACCATCTTTTAAAGCTGGAGACACTATTACGGTATATTATAAAATTAAAGAGGGAAATAAAGAAAGAACTCAGCATTTTCAAGGAACTGTATTACAGAGAAGAAACCCTGGTGCTAACGAAACTTTTACTATTAGAAAAATGTCTGGTGGTATTGGTGTTGAAAGAATTTTCCCATTAGCTTCTCCTTCTATCGAAAAAATAGAAATTGTTAAGCATGGTGCAGTTAAGAGAGCTAGAATTTTCTACTTGAGAGAAAGAACTGGTAAATCTGCTAGAATTAAAGAGAAAAAATTTATTAAGAAATAAACTTACAGTATATTTTGTAAAATATTTGAAGTCCCGAATCTAATTCGGGACTTTTTTCATTCTCAAAATTACATATAGATACCCTCTCTATATTGATTAATAAATGTATTCTATCGACAAACTACAAAGCCTACTATAATTGCCTCAACAAATGTTTTAATTAAAAAAAGATGGGTAAATTTGTAATCCTATCAAATTAAACTTTTAAAGAGTATGAGGCAACTAAAAATTACCAAATCTATTACAAACCGTGATAGTGCATCTTTAGATAAATACTTACAAGAAATAGGCAGAGAAGATTTAATTACCGCTGAAGATGAAGTTGAATTAGCTCAAAAGATTAAACAAGGAGACACTAAGGCTCTTGATAAATTAGTAAAAGCTAATCTTCGTTTTGTTGTTTCTGTATCAAAACAATACCAAAATCAAGGTTTAACGCTCCCCGATTTAATTAATGAAGGAAATTTAGGGCTAATTAAAGCTGCACAACGTTTCGATGAAACAAGAGGTTTTAAATTTATCTCTTATGCTGTTTGGTGGATTCGTCAATCTATACTGCAAGCAATAGCCGAACAAGCTCGTATTGTAAGGCTACCTTTAAATCAAGTTGGTTCTTTAAATAGAATTAATAAAATGTTTGCTAAACTTGAACAAGAGTTTGAACGAGCACCTTCTCCAGAAGAAATTGCAGATTCTTTAGAAATAGACAAAGACAAAGTAACTGAGGCCCAAAAAATATCAGGAAGACATGTTTCTGTAGATGCACCATTTAAAGATGGTGAAGATGGAACATTATTAGATGTTTTATCAAATGGAAACTCTCCAAAAGCAGACATTCGCTTAATGAACGAATCTCTACAATTAGAGATTAAACGATCATTATCAACGTTAACTGAAAGAGAACAAGATGTTATTATCTTATTTTTCGGGATAGGTATTACCCACCCACTTTCTTTAGAAGAAATTGGTGAAAAATTTGGATTAACAAGAGAACGAGTTAGACAGATTAAGGAAAAAGGTGTTAGAAGATTAAGACATGCTTCGAGAAGCAAATTATTAAAATCATATTTAGGATAAATTTACATGGAAGTGTTAGACAACAAAACAGCATACGAAAATAAATTAAATGATTACGTTCGTGATGAAAAATCAACCGTAAGCCTTATTAGTTCTATTGGTCATTTAATGTATGAAAAATCTATTGAATTAGTTTTATTTAGAAATCCTCTAGTGGACAAAAGTATTTCTGAAATATTAAAACTTCATAAAAAAGCGAAGACAATAACATCAAAC